>PVMK01172205.1_pt1 | contig 50818 bp, 42 predicted proteins | sample 1853481 | NCBI WGS metagenome assembly PVMK01 (sample SAMN08533507, study PRJNA380276) | Marine sediment metagenome, whole genome shotgun sequencing project.
TGAACGTCCGCTTTCAGTATGATGGTTTTGCCCCGAAAAAGTGGACCACTAGTTAAGTCCGATTGTCTGTCTCTCAAAATCTACCGGACTGATATTTCCTACATAACCATGACGACGTTTACGATTATAGAAGCATTCAATGTATTCGAATATATCTGCTCGTGCTTCGTCTCTCGTTCGGTAACGCACTCGGTTAACCCGCTCACGTTTCAGTAATCCAAAAAAACTTTCTACCACAGCATTATCATAACAGTTACCACGGCCACTCATACTGCATTGAATTCCATGCTTGACGAGCTGGTTGCGAAAGTCATCACTGGTATATTGTGCCCCCCGGTCAGAATGATGAATCAGCTGACCCTCTGGCATACGAGAATCTAACGCCATCGTTAGCGCATCAATGACCAGATGCCGACTCATCCATCGCTCCATTGACCAGCCAACAATACGACGAGAATATAGGTCCATCACGATGGCCAGATAAAGCCAACCTTGCTGTGTATCGATATAGGTAATATCTGATGCCCACTGACGGTTCGGTGCCTTAGCTGTAAAGTTCTGCTGCAGTAGATTCTTCGCCACAGGGTGGCTTGGATCGGATTGTGTTGTGACCTTAAAGCGTCTCTGTGGGCAACCTCTCAGTCCGGCTAAACGCATTAACCGTGCAACTTTATGTCGTCCATGATGGTAGCCTTGAGCCTCAAGTTCCACACGTATTTTCGGCGCACCATAGACCCCTTTGCTGTCGCGATGTATCTCACATATCGCCTGGGTCAGCGCACGGTCAATGTTATCCCTGTTACTCTTAGGCCTTGTTCGCCAGGCATAGTATCCGCTTCTGGAGACCTTGAGTGCCCCACACATCACTCTGACTGGATACTGTTTGCGGTGTCGATCGATACATTGGTATCTCACTCCGACTCCTTGGCGAAGAACACCACCGCATGTTTTAAAAAATCCCGTTCCTGTTTGACTTTGGCCAGATCCCGCTTCAGTTGGGTCACTTCCTCATCACGACTGCGGCCTTGACCGGGAAAGGCATCATTGCCTAATAATCTGAATTCATCTCGCCATCGTCTTAGCTGACGACTGCTAATTCCGAGCTCTTCGCACACTTGTTTATCCGTTGTGCCCTCTTCACTGGCACGTTTTAATGCTTCTCGCTTGAACTCAGGACTATACCGCTTGTATCTCCTCGCTCTACCCATGACACACCTCCTGACTCTAATTTTAGGTCAATTTAGATGTGTCCACTAAACCGGGGCAAGACTATGAAGCGGTCATTAGCTATAATACTATATCGGACAAAGTGTCCCTTAAACCCTAGTTATGTATCTGAGGTGAACGTCCGCTATCGACCCAGTGGTCTCTCGAGACTTTGATATTGCAGGTGTAATAAAGAGCGCAGTCGGTTGGAAAATGCCGTAATCTAACCACACCAATCCTAAAATTATATAGAAGAGAATACGAATGGTTAAACCAAATTACGCATTTGAAAAGCGCCAGAAAGAAATCGCCAAAAAGAAAAAGAAGGAAGAGAAGCGCCTGCAAAAAGCAAAAGTAGACGATAGTCAGTCGCAGGACGTTCAACCTATATTAGGAAACGACGATAAAGCGGTAACAATCGGCGACACATAGCAAAATAATCGAAGTTAATGAATATTAAATACATAGAGGAAAAAACGGCATGAGTACAGGTACAGTAAAGTGGTTCGATGCAGGCAAAGGTTTTGGTTTCATTACTCCAGATGATGGTGGCAAGGATCTGTTTGTTCATCATTCTGAAATCCAAGCTGGCGGTGACTATGCAACCCTGAGTGATGGTCAGAAAGTGGAGTATGAAGTTGGACAAGGCCAAAAAGGGCCGTGCGCTAATAAGGTGGTGCCAGCCTAACTCTAGTAATTAAACCGGTTTTCGTAAGCACCAGAACATAACAAAGGTGGTTAACCGGACATTATAAAAATTGTTTTATTTTAATTGATTGTATTTCATCTTAATCTATATCATTAACTAGATTATTATCTTAAGTAATGTGAATTGGAGAATATTATGGCTGTAAATAAGAAACCCGTTATTAAAAATACTGCTTTGGTTAAAGTGATTGATACGTCACTGGCTAATCTGGAGACAGCAACTACAAATGGAGCTAAAGCGTTAGCGCTTGCAACAAAAAAGAATAAACAATCATCGGCTGAAGGAAAACGGAGCAACAAAAAACGCGTTACCTTGATTAAACGTCGTAAAACAGCTGCAGCAAAAGCAAAGAAAGATCCTGTTGTAGCGAATAAGAATGCGTTGAAAGCAGTCGTTAAAGAATTAGCTGCAATCAGAAAGGAAGTTGCTAAAAATAAAATTGTTAAAGCAGCCAACTTCGAAGAGTTGTCTGGCTTACGCGTTAGCAGTCGACGACTGGCGGCCTACAGTAAAGCACTTTCTGCAGCAGACAGAGTCTTAAATAAACCAAAGAAAAAGACCAGAAAGCGTAAAATATCATAAGCTTAAATAGTTATATCTAACCAGCTGTCCTCTTACGCGGGGGAGTTGGTTAGATGTAAAAACATAACTGGGGTCATGATTTCTAGCCGAAAGCTGTCTAGTATAAATTTCATCCCGAACGTCCGCTATCCAGCGAAAGCAGACATTCGGCTAGCGATAATGAAACAGGCAGTTCTATTATATTATTCCGGTGGAATAACGACCAGTATATCCCGACCTATATTGTTTAGTAATTTATCTACCCGATTACCAAGGATCCGGTTTGCCAGTGTGCTTCGGGTAGATAGACCGATGACGATTAGATGGGCATCAATATTTTCCGCAACTTCCGCGATAGCAACTTCCAGTTCTTTACCATTCACATGTACATATTGCGTATCCACACCGACATGTCTTGCAACATCTGTTACATGTCGAAAATCATCAGAAGAAGAGTAGACATGAACCACGTGCAATTCACCCTGTCCATGAGAGCTGGCAACTGTTTTGCCAAATTCTACAACTGCATTATATATTTTCTGATATTTTTCATCAGTTCTGGTCTCATCAACAGCGATTAAAACCTTGTACAAATCGCTGACGACATCGGAGGAGACAAGTTGAACAGAACAATGGGCTGTTTCCAACAAAACCTGATCTGATGAGGTCATTAATAAGCGCTTCGATACCGAATGACGGTATGAAGATTTGACAATAAAATCACTTTTGGCCCTGATGGCTGCTGGCCCCAGAGTGGTGCGCCAATCTTCACCCCATTCCAGTTCATAATTGATATCGATTCCTTCGTTTTTTACTTCATCAATGATTTTCTCAAGCCACAATGTATATCGACTACGCTCTACCCGCTCAAGTGCTTCAGGATCATGTGATTTCAGGGAAGGCGATATACATAGATAGGCATGGATCCTGGCGTCACATACCTTGGCGATCCGTATTGCCCGCTGCAAGGCATATTGTTTATCAGTGCTGGGATCGATAACAGCAAAAATGGTATTAATCTCTATCATGCATTTTCCTGATTAAAAGTATATTTAGGAAGCTCTGATTAATTCAGAATGTCATCAGATAATAAACAATTATTGCTACGACTGATTTGATCTGGATCATCTGTCCTTTTGTTGGTGTTGATTTACCATCCTGGTAAAAATATCAGGGCGCGCACCACTTATTCTTTCTGCCACTCAAGTTGAAAATTCTGAACGTCCGCTTTCAGTATGAAGCAGACATTACATTGTCATGTGAGAAAATGTTTTACTCGTCAGTCACACAACCATCCGAAGCAGATTTTACATTCTTGATGTATTTATAAAGTGTGCCTCTTGATGCCTTATACGGAGGCATGACCCATGATTCTTTTCTTAGTGCCAGTTCTTCATCTGAGAGATCAACATTGATCACATTTGTTTCACCGTTCACGGTAATGACATCACCTGTTTTGATGAATGCGATTGGTCCACCTTCCTGTGCTTCTGGTACCACGTGGCCAATGATGAAACCGTGTGAGCCTCCGGAAAAACGTCCATCGGTAATCATGGCAACATCTGAACCCAGACCTGCACCCATGATGGCTGAGGTCGGTGTGAGCATTTCGGGCATGCCGGGGCCACCTTTTGGGCCTTCATAACGAATAACAACAACATCGCCCTTTTCAATATGTTTGTCTTCTAGTGCCTTGAGCATGTCTTCTTCAGAATCGTAAACCTTTGCAGGGCCGGTAAAGGCCATGCCTTCTTTGCCAGTGATCTTGGCAACACTACCGCCGGGAGCTAGGTTGCCTTTGAGGATCCTCAGATGACCGGTTTCCTTGATGGGATTATCCAATCCATGAATTACTTCTTGCCCTTCGCTAAGGCCTGGAACATCGACCAGGTTCTCGGCAATAGTTTTGCCGGTAACGGTCAGACAGTCGCCATTGATCATGTCGTTTTCCAGTAGAAATTTCATGACAGCAGGTATACCACCCACAAGATGTAGATCTTCCATTACGTATTGACCACTGGGTTTTAGATCAGCGAGGAACGGGGTACGGTTACTGACTGCCTGAAAATCATCTATGCTTAATTCGACATCGACAGAACGTGCCATGGCAATCAGATGAAGTACGGCATTGGTTGAACCACCAAGAACAGTGATCAAGACCATGGCGTTTTCAAATGCTTCACGTGTCATGATGTCACGCGGCTTGATATCTTTTTCCAGCAAATTTTTAATGGCTTCACCCACGCGCAAACATTCATCCAGTTTGCCTGGATCAACGGCAGGTGTAGAAGAACTATAAGGCAGTGACATACCCAGGGCTTCAATCGCCGATGCCATGGTGTTGGCGGTATACATTCCGCCGCAGGCACCTGCACCCGGACAGGATTTTCTGACAATATCCTGGCGTGTTTCTTCGTCGATGCTGCCAACAATAAATTCACCATAACTCTGGAATGCCGAGATGATGTCGAGTTTTTGCTCGCCGCGGTGTCCCGGTTTAATGGTGCCACCGTAGACCATTAAGGCAGGGCGATTTAATCGACCCATGGCGATGATGCAGCCGGGCATATTTTTATCGCAACCCGGGATAGAAACATTGGCATCGTACCATTGAGCAGCCATGACAGTTTCGATGGAATCTGCAATCAAGTCACGTGATTGTAGTGAATAACTCATACCATCCGTGCCCATGGAGATTCCATCACTGACGCCGATGGTATTAAATCGCATGCCGACCATCCCAGCCTTAACGACGCCTTCTTTAACTTTTTCAGCCAGAGACAACAAGTGCATATTGCAGGTATTTCCCTCGTACCAGATGCTGGATATGCCAACTTGTGCTTTATCCATATCTTCACGTGTCATGCCAGTGCCATAAAGCATGGCCTGCGAAGCCCCCTGTGACTTGGGTTGTGTAATGCGTGAACTGTAGCGATTTAAAGGCTTTGTCATGTTATTTCCAGAATAAAATGGGCTAATTAGTCAGACTATAAAAAGGTGCGATAGAATACAGCACATTGTATACCTAGACCACCTGAAACCCGGCATCTTCTGGCAATAGCCATCTGGTGCAAAAGCGAGTAATTATAATGAGCAAACAAATCCCTGAGATGCTTGAGAGTTTCTCACAATTGGTAGCTGCACCTTCGGTGAGCAGTACCGATCCGCAATGGGATCAAAGCAATCGTGGCGTGGTTGATCTGTTGGCAGGATGGTTGGAGGATATTGGTTTTAAAGTTGAAATCATCCCTGTTCCTGCTGAGCCTGGATCTTCTTCCAGTGAAGAAAAATTTAATCTGATTGCCTGCCTGGATGGTGGCAAGGGAGAAGGTGAGGGTGGCTTGGTGTTGTCTGGGCACACAGATACGGTGCCATTCAGCGCCGATTCCTGGCATCAGGATCCTTTCAAGCTGACCGAAAAGGAGGGCCGGATACATGGACTGGGGATCTGTGACATGAAGAGTTTTTTCCCGATAGTCATGGAAGTCGCGCAACAATTGAATGTGCGTGAAATGAAACAGCCACTTTATGTGCTGGCGACAGCGGACGAGGAAAGCACCATGTCCGGTGCAAGGGCACTTGCGGGTTATGGTAAATCCCTGGGCAGGCATGCGCTCATCGGTGAGCCAACGGGTTTAATGCCGGTATATATGCATAAAGGTATACTCATGGAGTCTATCAAGATCAAGGGCCAGGCAGGGCATTCAAGTGATCCTGCATTGGGGAATAGTGCCCTTGAGGGGATGCACAGCGTCATCAGTGCTATCCTGCAATGGCGAGAAGAATTGCAGAAGCAATTTCAGGATGCACGCTTTTTTGTACCCGAGCCAACGGTTAATCTTGGCACCATCCATGGCGGTGATAACCCCAACAGGATATGTGCTGAATGCGAACTGACGCTTGATTTACGTCTGCTGCCAGAGATGGAACTGGACAGGATACGGGCAGATCTGCGGACTCTGGTTTCCGAGGCTATCGCGGGCTCCGGACTCAGTGTTGAATACGAATCCGTCTTTGATGGTATCCCGGGATTTGAAACGGATAAAAATGCAGAAGTGATTCAGATCGCTGAAAAATTAAGTGGGCGAGAGTCCGGGACAGTTGCATTTGGAACAGAAGGCCCATATTTAAATGCCATGGGCATGGATACGGTCGTACTTGGGCCGGGAGATATAGACCAGGCGCATCAGGCCAATGAATATTTGTCGCTGGGTAGGATTCCACCAATGCTGGATATATTGACCAATATGGTGGATCATTTTTGTATTAAATAATTTTGTGAACGGAATAATTTGTAAATGGTAACTAATGATGTCTGACAATCTTTCTGAATTTGTTAAATGGTTTCGCTCTGCTGCGCCTTACATTCATGCGCATCGTGGCAAGACCTTTGTTCTACAATTTGATGGTGATTTGATTGATAGCGAAGAGTTCGCACATCTTGTGCACGATATCGCCCTGTTAAATAGCCTGGGTATTCGTCTGGTAATAGTCTTTGGTGCGCGTCCGCAAATAGATAAATTACAACAACAACGAAATATTGAATCACTGCTTGTGCGTGGACTGAGGTTGACTAGTGAAGCCTCTATAGCATGCGTGAAAGAGGCTGTGGGTGCCACAAGGATTCAGATAGAGGCATTACTTTCCATGGGATTGCCTAATTCACCGATGGAAGATGCACAATTGAAGGTCACTTCGGGTAATTTTATTACGGCCAAACCGATAGGTGTGATTGATGGTGTCGATATGGGTTTTACTGGAGAAGTCCGCCGTATTGATACCGAGACAATGATGCGCAAGCTTGATAATAACGAGATTGTCCTGATTTCACCGATCGGTTATTCACCCACAGGCGAGGTATTTAATTTACGTGCTACCGAAGTCGCTATGAAGATTGCCATCAGTCTTGAGGCGGATAAATTACTTTATTTAACACCGGATATTGGTTTGAAGGATGATAAGGGAGCAGAAATTCATCAATTGACGCAAGTGGAAGCGGAAATCCTGATTGATAAATCTAATCTGAATGAACTCACTCACTTGCAATTATCCTGTGGCATACGTGCCTGTAACGTGGGTGTGAAGCGTGTGCATTTTCTGCAACAGGATCAGGATGGGAGTTTGTTGCTGGAATTATTTAGTCGCGATGGTGTGGGCACATTACTGAGTGCAGCCTCGTTCGATCAAATACGCACAGCAACAATCGATGATGTTGGCGGTATTCTTGAAATAATTCAACCACTGGAAAGGGAAGGCGTATTGGTTCGCCGTTCACGAGAAAAGATAGAAGCTGCTATTGATGACTATACTGTTCTGGTACGTGATGGCTCGGTCATCGCCTGTGCGGCACTTCATGTAGAAAAGGATAGCAAACATGCAGAGTTGGCTTGCCTTGCGGTAGATGAAAATTACCAGAAATTGGGTAAAGGCGAAGAACTTTTTTTAATTATAGAAGAGCAGGCGATCAAGCAAGGTGTTGAGAAGCTTTTCATTTTAACCACCAAGACAGTCCATTGGTTTCTGGAACGTGGTTTTGTTGAAGCCGATATTGATGATTTGCCCGTGTCTAAACAGGAATTCTACAATTACCAACGCAATTCAAAAGTACTGATTGAATCACTGGTATAGAGAGTATTAAAGCCAGGTTATTAAGCCAAATTATTTTAAGACAAGTTAAATTAAGACAAGGAAATAAGCAGATTAATTATCAAGGAGTGACCTCAATTGCTGGATCGCGCTAATGGCATTCTAAAATCAATCTTTGGTTTTGCTCAGTTCCGTCCCTCACAGGAAAAAATAATCGAGCAAATATTACAGGGCAATGATGCTCTGGTTCTTATGCCTACTGGCGGTGGGAAGTCGCTGTGTTATCAGATCCCGGCACTGCTGCGGGAAGGTACTGGCATTGTTGTATCCCCTCTGATCGCCTTAATGCAGGATCAGGTAGATACACTCAAGGAATTGGGTGTTAAAGCAGCTTTTCTTAATTCCAGTCTTGAGTTCAGCGAAGCACGAATAATAGAACAGCAATTACTGGATAATCAGCTGGATATACTTTACGTTGCGCCGGAACGTTTGTTGACAGAGCGGATGTTGCAGTTACTGGATCAATCTACCTTGTCTCTTTTTGCGATTGATGAGGCTCATTGTGTTTCTCAATGGGGGCACGATTTCAGGCCTGAATATCAACAGCTAAAACACTTACATACTCGTTACCCATCAATTCCCAGGATCGCATTGACGGCAACCGCTGATCAACGGACCCGCGATGAAATTATTTTGCAGCTGCAATTACAAGAGGCCAATATTTTTATTGATAGTTTTGATCGGCCCAATATTCATTATGCAATCAGTGATGGTAATAACCCAAAACAGCGCTTATGGAAGTTTATACAGGAGAATCATGCTGATAATGCCGGGATTATTTATTGTCTTTCGCGTAAAAAAGTGGAAGCCATTGCTGAATGGTTGGAAGAACAGGGTCGGACAGCATTACCTTATCATGCTGGTTTATCTGCAGAGATACGGCAAATAAATCAACAGCGTTTTTTACGTGAAGAAGCTGTAATTATTGTCGCCACGATTGCTTTCGGAATGGGAATCGACAAACCGGATGTACGTTTTGTTGCGCATCTTAGTTTACCCAAAAGCATTGAAGCTTATTATCAGGAAACTGGTCGTGCCGGGAGAGATGGTCAAGCAGCGAATGCATGGATGGCTTATGGTTTGCAGGATGTGATTACCTTACGACAGTTTAGTCAGGATTCCAGTGCTGATGAAATACACAAGCGAGTAGAACATCATAAACTGGAGGCGATGCTAGGTTTGTGTGAGTTGGTGACTTGTCGCCGTTATGCATTGCTGGAGTACTTTGATGAAATATCAAACGAATCTTGTGGCAACTGCGATAATTGTTTGAACCCACCACAAAAATGGGATGCGACGAAATCCGCGCAAATGGCTTTATCCTGTGTCTATCGTACTGAGCAACGTTTTGGAGTGAATTACATTGTCGATATCCTACTGGGGAAAACGAATGAGCGGATCCAGCGTAATTCTCATGATCAGCTCAGTACCTTTGGGATTGGTCAGGAAATTTCCACTGCCGAATGGCGGGTGATTATGCGCCAACTGATCGCTATAGGCTTTCTGGAGATTGATATGGAACGACATGGTGCTTTGCGTCTAACTGAAAACTGTAGGCCCTTGTTACGGGGTGAACAGTCTTTAGAGTTACGCAAGGTAGAGAAACAGGAAAAGTCAATATCGGGCAAAAAAGTTAAACATGCCGTTCGACCACAGGACAGTACTTTGTGGGAGTCATTACGTTCGCTCAGGTTATCGTTGGCAGAAGAGTCAGGGGTGCCGCCCTATGTTATTTTTCACGATGCTACATTGCAGGAGATGTTGAAGAGACGTCCTGTTTCACAAAACGATATGAGCAGGATTTCTGGTGTTGGCGATCAAAAGCTATCACGGTTCGGTCAGAAATTTCTTAACGAGATCGCCAGACACCCATTACCTGAACTGCTGGATAATAATTTATCCGATACCGTGAATGAAACTCTAATACTTTTTCAACAGGGTGAAGATGTTGAGAAAATTGTCAGTAAACGTGAGCTGAAACATGCAACTATTTATGCGCATTTATCTGAAGCCATTGAAGTGGGTTTGTTAGATGTTAAAGAAGTACTTGATCTTGATGAGCGGGAATACGATGAGATAGTTTTCGCGATTGAATCCCTGGAGGATGAAGAACAGGGGCGTTTAAAACAAGTCTACGAAGCCCTGGAAGAAAGCTATGACTACGGAATTCTGCGCTGTGTACAAGCCTCTATCTAGGTAACTAATTCAGCCTCACCCCTGTTTTGCTCCATCATAGCGTCAGAATTGCTCATTTACACTTGTAAACTGTGTAATTGTTCCTTGTTCTGAACCAAAACAGGAGCAATCTGAGCAGCTACATTATGGGAATGGGCTAAACACCAGTGATTTTAAGAAACAAATCTTCTTTAAGACAAAAAATATAAATTTAGACTGTCGCTGTTGTTTCTTTTTCCAGTACTTCAATAGTGAGCTGGTCATCTTTTTCACTGACCAGTACCTGGCCGCCATGTTCAAGTTTGCCAAAAAGTATTTCTTCGGCCAGGGGTTTCTTGATCTTGTCCTGAATCAGTCTTGCCATGGGTCTGGCTCCCATATTTTTGTCGTAGCCATGTGTCCCTAACCATTTTCTGGCAGATTCATCGATATCGATAAGGACTTTTTTATCATCCAACTGTGCTTCGAGTTCAACTATAAATTTATCAACCACATTAGCAATTGTTTTTGCGTCCAGGGCATTGAATTGAATGATGGCATTCAAACGATTTCTGAATTCAGGACTGAAGGTCTTTTTAATTGCTTCCATGGCATCGCTGCTATGATCCTGATGTGTGAATCCAACGGAAGCACGACTGATACGTTCTGCACCGGCATTGGTGGTCATGACAATAATGACATTTCTGAAATCAGTTTTGCGTCCGTTGGTATCTGTTAAGGTGCCATGATCCATGACCTGCAGTAATAGATTGAATACATCAGGATGTGCCTTTTCGACTTCATCCAGTAATAGAACAGAGTGAGGATGTTTATTTATTTCTTCCGTCAGTAAGCCACCTTGATCAAAGCCGACATAACCCGGAGGTGCGCCGATCAAACGAGAAACGGTGTGGCGTTCCATATATTCAGACATATCAAAACGGATCAGCTCAATACCCATAATGCCAGCAAGTTGTTTTGTAATTTCGGTCTTGCCGACTCCGGTGGGCCCTGCAAAAAGGAATGAACCAACAGGCTGTTGTATATCGCCCAGACCTGAGCGGGCCATTTTAATGGCACTGCATAATGTGCTGATGGCTTCATCCTGACCGAACACGACCATCTTCAGATTGCGTTCAAGATTTTTCATCACATCCTTATCTGATGAAGTTATATTTTTTGCAGGTATTCTGGCAATCTTGGCAACCATATTTTCTATGTCATGAACACCGATTGATTTTTTTCTGCGAGAAACGGGCAATAATTGTTGAGATGCCCCCGCTTCATCGATGATATCAATCGCCTTGTCAGGCAGATGCCGGTCTGTGATGTAACGATCAGTGAGTTCTACTGCCGATCGTAATGCCTGGTGTGTATATTTAATTTGATGGTGTTCTTCAAATCTTGATTTTAACCCTTCAAGAATTTTTACTGTTTCGTTAATGGTAGGTTCAGTGACGTCGATTTTTTGAAAGCGTCTGGCGAGTGCACGATCTTTTTCAAAGATACCTCGATATTCCTGATAAGTCGTGGAACCGATGCATTTAATATCCCCCGAAGCCAGCACAGGTTTGATGATATTTGAAGCATCCATCACCCCACCTGAAGCGGCACCGGCACCGATGATGCTGTGGATCTCATCGATAAACAGCACTGAACCTTCTTTTTTCTCGAGTTGGGAGATAATATTTTTAAGGCGTTTCTCAAAATCACCGCGATATTTTGTACCCGCAAGCAATGCCCCCAGATCGAGAGAATAGATGACATTATCCGCAAGCACATCAGGGACTTCCCCATCGACGATCTTTTTGGCTAACCCTTCTGCAATAGCGGTCTTGCCAACGCCTGCCTCACCAACGTAGAGCGGATTATTTTTTCTCCGCCGACAAAGAATCTGGATAGTCCGTTCTATTTCATGATGTCGTCCTATCAGTGGATCAATTTTCCCCAGTTCAGCCTGGTGATTCAGATTAACCGCATATTTTTCCAGTGGGCTAGACCCGGGTTCATCTCCGGTGATATCTTCTTCGACTGGTTCTGCTTCACTGTCATGTTCATCTTCAGATATTTTTGCAATACCATGTGATATATAATTAACCACATCCAGACGACTGACTTCCTGTAGGCTGAGGAAATAAGCTGCGTGCGATTCTCGTTCTCCAAATATAGCGACCAGAACATTTGCTCCCTTAACTTCTTTTCTCCCTGATGATTGCACATGGAAAACAGCACGCTGCAATACTCGTTGGAAACCTAGTGTGGGCTGTGTATCGTGCTCATTGCCTTCGGTCAGGAGTGGTGAGTTCTCCTGGATAAATTTGCTTAATTCGCCATGTAAGGCATTCAGGTTAGCACCACAGGCTTTGAGCACATGTGCGGCAGAGGTATTATCCAGCAAGGCAAGTAACAGATGTTCAACGGTGACATATTCATGGCGTCTGTCACGTGCTTCGTTGAAAACGGTGTTCAGTGTTATTTCAAGATCTTTATCCAACATGGCGCTCTCTCCTTATTCTTTTTCCACTCCAGTACAGAGAAGGGGGTGTTGATTTTCTCGTGAATAATTATTGACCTGAGCTACTTTTGTTTCCGCAGATTTCCCGACTAAAAATACCACAAATACCTTTGCCACTTTTGTGCACATCCAACATGATACGCGTGGCAGCTTCTACATTCATACTGAAGAAACCTTCCAGGATATCCACTACAAAATCCATAGGCGTGTAGTCATCGTTGTTGAGGATGACTTTGTACAGCGAAGGAACCTTAAGCTTGGGTTTCGCCTCCTGTACTGCGATGCCACTATCTTGGTGGTGATCAATTTCTTTTGTCATGATGAGCTACTTTGTTGCTGCATTAGCCCCTAATTATACTGCTCAATTACGGAGATGCCACACTAGTTAGGGTATTTATTCGTTATCCCTGATAGGTTTTTGAATAATAATAAAAAATCAGTGGTTTATGGCCAAATAGCATATTCATCATAATGACAATTTACCGGGTTTATTGCCGATTACGGTGTCTTTCCCTAGCCGGAGGGGGGTATTTGTGCGATGATCGCCGGCTGAAAATTTCAGGCTACAAATATTTTATTTTTAAGAAGTGGGAGGGATGATGTCAAGACAAGAACAAATCAAGCAGCTGGAGAAAGATTGGGCTGAAAACCCGCGCTGGGCAAATGTCACACGCGATTACAGCGCTGAAGATGTAGTACGTCTGAGCGGTTCCGTGCAAGAAGAATATACAATAGCTACACGTGGCGCCGAGAAGCTTTGGGATCTTGTTAACGAAGAAGATGGTTATGTGAACTGCATGGGTGCAATTACTGCAGGCCAGGCCATGCAACAGGTAAAAGGTGGCATCAAGGCGATTTACCTGTCCGGTTGGCAAGTTGCTGCCGATGGTAACACCTCAGAAACCATGTATCCGGATCAATCTCTCTATGCATACAACTCAGTACCAACCATGGTTAAGCGTATCAATAATACCTTTCGTCGTGCTGATGAAATTCAATGGGCCAAAGGCAATAATGATATTGATTATTTCGCTCCAATCGTTGCTGATGCTGAAGCTGGTTTTGGTGGCGTATTGAATGCATTTGAATTGATGAAGAGCATGATCGAGGCCGGTGCTGCCGGTGCGCATTTTGAAGATCAGCTGGCTTCTGTGAAGAAATGTGGTCATATGGGCGGCAAGGTACTTGTGCCTACTCAGGAAGCCATTCAGAAATTGATCTCAGCACGTTTGGCAGCAGACACTATGGGTGTTCCAACCATCGTTCTTGCGCGGACAGATGCAAATGCAGCTAATTTGTTGACATCTGATGTTGATGAACGTGACATGCCATTTGTCACCGGCGAACGTACTCCAGAAGGTTTTTATATAACCAACGCGGGTATCGACCAGGCGATTGCTCGTGGTATTGCTTACGCACCGTATGCAGATCTACTCTGGTGTGAAACAGCAGTTCCAGATCTGGACGAAGCGAAGAAATTTGCTGAAGCGGTTCGTAACGAGCATCCGGGTCAGTTGCTGGCTTATAACTGTTCACCTTCATTCAACTGGAAGAAGAATCTTGACGATGCAACGATTGCCAAATTCCAGAAAGAACTGGGTGCAATGGGTTACAAATATCAGTTCATCACTTTGGCCGGTATCCATAACATGTGGTACAACATGTTCAACCTGACCCGTGATTATATGGAACGTGGCATGACTGCCTATGTTGAGCAAGTTCAGGAACCTGAATTTGCAGCATCAGAATACGGTTATACATTTGCCAGTCATCAGCAGGAAGTTGGCGCTGGTTACTTTGACGATGTAACAACTGTGATTCAAGGTGGTGCATCTTCTGTGACTGCATTAACTGGTTCTACTGAAGAAGCACAGTTCGACTCAAAATAAGACAGTCGAACAGGATTTAACAGGACCCGATACTGCTATGCAGTATCGGGTTTTTCTGTTTATGGCGTATGCAAGTTCAGGTTCAGCCGCTGTGAGGTAATTTAGGCCGATCATAAGGAACCACCAGTGAGACTTTACCTGACCGATGCATTGCCTGGACTTCTCGCCAGTATTCTGCGGTTAATAATTCACCATGTACCACAAGGAACAGTGAACGTAGTTCCTCGTCCATAGATAGAAATTTTATGAATTCTTCAGGGAACATGTCATGCGTACCAACGAAATACCAGGACTCTGAACGCATTTCATCAATATCATTATTGGCTTGCGGGACATCCCGGAAATTACACTCAGTGATCAGACTGACTTCATCGTAGTCATAGAAAAGGATTCGGCTGTGTCTGGTAACACCAAAATTTTTTAATAATAAATCTCCGGGGAAGATGTTTGTTCGTGCGAGGTCCTTTATTGCCTGTCCATAGTCAAGGATGGCCAGTTCTGCTTTTTCACGGCTGACTTCATTAATATACAAATTAAGTGGCCGCACACGACGCTCTATGTAGACATGTTTGATTAGTAAATTATCATCAATAATTTCTACAGTATTTGATGCATCCTGTAATAATTCATCCAGAAGTTCTTTGCAAAAACGCTTGATTGGAAACTTCAGGTTGAGGAATTCCTGCGTATCAATCAAACGTCCAGCACGATCATGTTTGGACACAAGTTTGTACTTTCCGATAACTTCAGCGCGAGTAATCGTTTTAGGGTATCCAAATTTGTCCCTGATAATTTTAAAGACCAAATCATAAGAAGGCAGGGTAAACACAATCATCACCAGCCCTTCATCACCATCTGTATGTACAAACTGATCAGAAGTCGATTTCAAATGCTCGGTAAAGATTCTGTGTCTTTCGGTCTTGCCCTGTCGCAGCCTGCCTAAAACAGTGTAAAGCTCGTCTATCGGTTTTTTGGGTAATATGGAATGAATAAAATGTACCGCGCCAACCACTGAGTTTGGATCAGCAAAGTAATAGGAACGGGTATAACTGAAAACGATACTGACTTCTACTTCGGAGGTCAGCACTGCATCAATGATAATTCCCTTGTCGGTATTTTTAAATGCGATAACAATTGGTGATACATCCTTATGCGTAACGACTCTGCCTATGAGATAAGCGCGGGCTGATTGATAAAAAAATGAGTCGATAAATTCAAATCTTAAATATTCATTCTTTCTGCTGAATCTTGCTTCTACAAATTGGCCAATATCATCGTGAATTGAGTCTGCGTAAGGTACTCTGAATGAGAAATCATTCAGTATTGCTTCAAATATTTTTTCTGCAGAGCCCCAGAAAGGATAGCGTTTTAGATTTAGCGAATACACCAACTCAATATCAGCGTAAAGGTCTACTGAAACAAATTCGAGCTGGGGGTCTACACCAGCCGTGCCAAAGATTCTTCTGGTAACAGAATTAAAGAAGGTCTTGATAAAGCCGGCATCAGGGACCTTCTCAAGTCGCCTGCCAAAATAGGAGCGGATTGAATTCCAGAGTTCATGATCTTTAACTCGAGCACCCAGATGCCTTCTTAACGCAAGGACAATGCGTCTGACAGATTTTTCGTACAGGTCTACGCGCTCGACGATATCCTGTTGGTGGCCTTCCCAGTCGCGCTTTTCGAAACGGGTTCTGGCACGTCGTGTTATTCGATGAAATACATTGTTGTAATGGATAAAGCCATCATAGATGATCTGTGATGATTCGGTGATCAGCTTTCTATCTGGCATTTGTGCCATCGATGAAGTCTCGGTTACATGTTTGAAATCAGTGCATCAGCAAATTCACTGCATTTAATTTCTGTCGCCTCGTCCATCAATCTGGCAAAGTCATAGGTGACAGTCTTTTGTTTAATGGTTGCATTCATGGCACTAATGACAAGATCAGCAGCATCTGTCCAACCCAGGTAACGCAACATCATTTCACCTGACAGGATCAATGAACCCGGATTTACCTTGTCGAGATTTGTATATTTTGGTGCTGTGCCATGGGTGGCCTCGAAGATCGCATGTCCCGTGTCATAGTTAATATTGCCACCTGGTGCAATTCCAATTCCACCAACCTGTGCAGCCAGCGCGTCTGAAAGATAGTCACCATTCAGATTCATTGTTGCAATGATGTCAAAATCTTTTGGCCGTGTAAGTATCTGCTGTAATGTAATATCGGCAATGGCGTCTTTGATAAGAATTTTCCCCGAGTCCAGTGCCTCTTTTTGTTCCTGATTTGCAGCTTCCTGTCCTTTCTCTGCCTGAGTGCGTTCCCATTGATCCCAGGTATAGGTGTGATCACTGAATTCTGATTCAGCAAGCTGGTAACCCCAGTTTCTGAAAGCACCTTCAGTAAATTTCATAATGTTACCTTTGTGCACCAGGGTGATACTTTTTCTTTTGTTAGCAATGGCATACTCAATCGCAGCTCTGACCAATCTTTCAGTACCATCTTTTGAAACTGGTTTGATGCCTATTCCGGACGATTCCGGAAAACGAATTTTTTGATACTGGTTTGGAAATGCTTCTTTAAATAATTCCATAAAGCGATTGTTTTCATCTGAACCACTTTCAAACTCGATCCCGGCATATATATCCTCGGTATTTTCCCTGAATATCACCATATCAACTAATTCAGGTCGTTTAATAGGTGAAGGTACACCTTCATACCAACGTACCGGCCTGAGACAGACATAAAGGTCAAGGATTTGTCTGAGGGCAACGTTGAGTGAACGGATGCCACCACCAATGGGTGTGGTTAATGGTCCTTTGATGGCAACCAGGTATTCTCTACAGGTATCCAGTGTTTCATCAGGCAACCAGCTACCACAAAGCTGGTTGGCTTTTTCTCCGGCATAGACCTCTGCCCAATGAATCTTGCGGGCCCCCTGCGAGGATTTTTCTACGGCCGCATCCAGTACCCTGACGGTTGCTGCCCAGACATCAGGACCTATACCATCACCTTCAATAAACGGGATGACAGGGTTATCAGGCACCTCTAACTTGCCATTGTTAATGGTTATTTTTGCTCCATCGGATGGAATATCTATATTGATCGCCAAAGCAGATTCCTCTTCGTATTATGTATGCTAAGTGTTCCACAATCGTTGGTTGATGTCACCCAGACTTGGCAGGAATTTGCATGGAATTTAAAGCAGCGATAGAGTCCAGGTAAAATAAGGACAATCCAGGCAGGAGCCAGGCTGGTTTTGATAACAAAGAACAGGAAACATATTTATGGTGATTTACAGAGACCCACCTGGTAAATTTTTGATCATTATCTTCTTTCTGTTCTGCGCAAGTTATGCAAGTGCAGAGGTTTACAAATGGATCGATGAAAATGGAAAAGTAGTCTACGGCGATAAACCAACATCAAGTGATGCCGATAAAATAAAAATAAAAAATGCTCCTGTACAGGATCCAATAGTGCAAGGGCGAAATGAAAGGCAAAATAAACTGCTGAACGTAATGCAACAGGAACGTGATGAAAGGAATGTCTTGAAAAAAGAGGAAAAAAGAAAGAAAGAAGAGCAAATGAAAATGTGTGCAGATGCAAGAAAAGAATTACAGGATATAAAAGATGCCAGCTTTCTATACCAGCCAACGGACGATCCGAATAATCCAGAAATAATTACTGATGAAGAACGGAAGGCTGAAGAATTAAAGCATGAAAAATATATAAAAAAGAATTGTTAGTCTTCCAGTGGGTTAATAATAATTTCCGATGAAATTAGAAAGTTTATAGCCGCTTCCTGTGCACACCCCTCAAGGGAGTTCCGAGATCTATGCAGCTACGCCATACGACCGCCAGGGGTGGCGGAAGTGCAGAAAATGTACGACTACATAGAAGTAGGAGGTAGAACGACTCAGGACGAATATAGGACATATTCGGGTAGAAAATGTCTGGAGCCAATTTTCCAGACAAAGTCGAGGAGCAATTTTCTGCCCGTACGTCCCTGTACATAGTCGCTCTCGCGCATCCGTGCGCCCACGGCATACAGTACATCCCTGTACATAGTCGCTCTCGCGCATCCATGCGCCCACGGCATACAGTACATCCCTGTACATATAAAAGGGCGGTTAAAACCGCTCTTTTATTTTATTAACTTCCTGTTGTTACGCTACTTTCACCGGGATTTCAGCAAGTTTGCTTGCTGCCATGGATGCCGCTTTCTGATAGTCATCAACTTGATCGAAATTCAGGTAACGATAGATGTCATCGGCCATGGGGTCTATTTTCTTGGCAAATTTCATATATTCCTCATAGGTAGGAATCTTGCCGAGGATTGAAACCACGGCAGCGATTTCTGCTGAAGATAAATATACGTTGGCGCCATCTCCCAGACGATTCGGGAAATTACGTGTTGATGTTGAGACTACCGTGGATTTTGCTTCGACACGTGCCTGATTGCCCATGCATAAGGAACAACCTGGCATTTCGGTCCTGGCACCTGCCGCATCATAGATATCGTAATATCCTTCATCCTTCAGTTGTTTCTCGTCCATCTTGGTCGGTGGCACCACCCATAAGCGGGTAGGTATTTTTTCACCGTATTGTTCGAGTAATTTACCTGCGGCACGGAAGTGACCAATGTTAGTCATACATGAACCTAGAAAGACCTCATCAATTTTTGTGCCGGCAACGTCAGCCAATGTCTTCACGTCATCCGGATCGTTGGGGCATGCAAGGATCGGTTCTTTAATCTCGGCAATGTCAATTTCGATAACTTCAGCATATTCAGCATCTTCATCTGCTTCCATTAATTGCGGATTCTTGATCCACTCTTCCATGGCCAACGCACGTCGCTCCAGTGTACGGGGATCTCCATAATCATTGCTGATCATCCAGCGCAACATGGTGATGTTGGAATTGAGATACTCAATGATGGGTTCTTTATTCAGTTTGATGGTACAACCTGCTGCCGAGCGTTCGGCAGATGCATCAGACAGTTCGAATGCCTGTTCAATTTTCAGATCTGGCAGACCTTCAATCTCCAGAATACGACCAGAGAAGGCATTGACCTTGCCTTCTTTTTCAACAGTAAGCAGTCCCATTTCAATGGCTTTAAATGGAATCGCATTGACCAGATCACGCAAGGTAATACCGGGCTGTAAATCGCCTTTAAAGCGCACCAAAATAGATTCAGGCATATCCAGAGGCATGACGCCAGTTGCAGCGGCAAAGGCCACGAGCCCGGAGCCTGCCGGGAATGAGATACCAATCGGGAAACGTGTATGTGAATCACCACCGGTGCCCACCGTATCAGGTAACAACATACGGTTAAGCCATGAATGAATAATCCCATCACCCGGGCGTAGGGAAACACCGCCACGTGTCATGATGAAATCAGGCAGGGTGTGATGGGTTATTTTATCAATTGGTTTTGGATAGGCCGCTGTATGACAGAAAGACTGCAACGTTAGATCGGCAGAGAAGCCAAGACAGGCAAGATCTTTCAGTTCGTCTCTCGTCATTGGTCCGGTGGTATCCTGCGAACCAACGGTTGTCATTCTGGGTTCGCAATAGGTGCCAGGACGAATACCTTCCACGCCACAGGCCTTACCAACCATTTTCTGGGCCAGCGTAAAACCTTTGCCTGTATCTTCAACTGGTACTGGTTTACGAAATAAATCTGTTTCACCCATGGATAGCGCTTCACGTGCTCGTACGGTCAAACCGCGTCCGATAATTAGTGGAATACGACCTCCTGCCCGTGCCTCATCCAGTAAAATATCGGTCTTTAGTGAAAACTCACAAAGTGTTTCACCTGTTTCGTTGTTTTTGATGACACCTTCATACGGGGTAAATATCGATGACATCACCCATATCCATTTTTGTGACATCACACTCTATGGGTAGCGCACCTGAATCTTCCATGGTGTTAAAAAATATTGGCGCAATCTTACTGCCGAGGCAATAGCCACCACCTCGTTTGTTTGGAATAAAAGGAATGTCATCTCCCATATGCCATAAGACTGAGTTGGTCGCTGATTTACGTGAGGACCCGGTACCAACAATATCACCGACATAGGCAAGCGGATGACCTTTTTCCTTTAGTGCTTCAATTTGCTTGATTGGACCAATGCTGCCTGCTTCATCAGGCTCTATGCCATCACGTTCCATCTTTAGCATGGCCTGTGCATGTAACGGGATATCAGGACGTGACCAGGCATCCGGTGCTGGAGAAAGGTCATCGGTATTGGTTTCACCGGTAACCTTGAATACGGTCACGGTAATTTTTTCTGCCAGTTCAGGCCTGGTAGTAAACCACTCACCTGCAGCCCAGGATTCTATAATTTGTTTGGCATATTGATTTCCTGCATCCATTTTTTCCTTTACATCATGAAAGGCATCAAACATCAACAAGGTATGTGACAGGGCATTGACTGCGGTAGATGCGAGTGCTTCATCATCCAGCGCGTCTATCATTGGTGCGATGTTGTAACCACCGAGCATGGTGCCCAATAACTCGATTGCTTTTACTTTATCAATCAGTGGAGATTCTGCTGTACCTTTGCTGATGGCGGCGAGGAATCCGGCTTTAACGTAGGCAGCTTGATCGACGCCTGCGGGCACACGATTGGTAATAAGATCGAGGATAAATTCTTCTCCTCCGGCGGGAGGATTCTTTAACAAATTGACTAAAGAGGCTGTCTGTTCCTCATCAAGCGGTTGTGGCACGATGCCTTCTGCAGCTCTTTCCGCTACATGTTTACGATACGCTTCAAGCACGATTTATATCTCCTGACTTAATAGTATGATTATTCCTGATTTTTGCTCATGAAACCCCTGGTCATAAAAACGGGGCCACAGGTGTGATTTCTTCGGCCTGTTTGTTCATGATCATGTCTTAAAATATGGGCCGGAAATTATACAAGAAATGCCCACATTACGCTGCAGAATATGCAGGCTTAGTGATTAGATGATTATCCTGGTAATTATAGACAATTAACGTAATTTAGAAACATTTAGAAGAAATTAGTGATATTTAAAGACTTTTAGCGGGTACTGTCTATAATGCCTCCTCCCAGGCAAATATCATCGTCGTAAAACACCACAAATTGTCCCGGCGTCACCGCGCGTTGAGCATCATCAAAGGTGACTGAACAGCTGCTATTTTCAATATGTGTAATCGTACATGCCTGATCAGCCTGACGATAACGTGTCTTGGCGGCGCATTTGAAGGGTATCTCAGGCGCAAACCCACTGATCCAGTTAATATCTGTGGCAATTAATTTCTGGCTGTATAGTAATTCGTGGTCATGACCCTGTACGGCAAATAGAATGTTGTTTTCAAGGTCTTTCTTATAGATGTACCAGGGTGAGTCAGATGCACCTTGAACACCGCCAATACCGAGGCCTTGCCGCTGTCCCAGTGTGTAGTAGAAGACACCATTGTGTTGACCTATGACCTCGCCGTCAGGCGTCTGGATTTCACCTGCCTGTTCGGGAAGATAACGTGAGAGGAATTCTCTGAAAGGGCGCTCACCTACAAAACAGATGCCGGTGCTGTCCTTCTTATCATGTGTCTGAAATCCTGCTTTTTTTGCCAGTTCACGTACCTCGTGTTTTTCAAGCTCACCAATCGGGAACAGGCTCAGGCTCAACTGTGCCTGATTAAGTCGACATAAAAAATAACTCTGATCTTTATTACAGTCTAATCCCTTTCTTAGTTTATAGTGACCATTCACTTCAGTAATACGGGCATAATGGCCAGTGGCAATCTTTTCTGCGCCTAAATCGGTGGCATGGCTTAGAAATGCGCTGAATTTGATTTCCTGATTGCACAGGACATCAGGATTAGGTGTACGGCCACTTTTGTATTCTTGCAGAAAATTACTGAATACCCTGTCCCAGTAGTCACTGGCAAGATCGACCGTATTGACGGGGATCTTAAGCTGATCGCAGACTTGCATCGCATCCTCAACATCAGCTTCCCACATGCATTCACCCCCGGGCAGCTGTTCCTCCCAGTTTTTCATAAACAGGCCCTCAACCTCATAGCCCTGCTCTTTCAGAAGCAGAGCGGCGACAGACGAATCAACCCCACCGGAGACGCCAACAATAATTTTTCCTTTAGACACGGTGAATTCGCTGCCAGGACGCAGTATTCTCTTCCGGCAAAAATTGATTCAGCAGTTCCAGTGGATAATTTTTCCCCGAAATGAAGTCATCGATACACTGAGTAACCATTGGACTACGCATTTTGTCTTTATTTTCCCTGATTTCTTCCTTGCTAAGCCACACGGCCTGGATAATGCCGTCATCCAGGGCTTGTTCAGGGTGATGCTTGTCACATGTCCCGGAGAAACAGAATCGCAGGTAAGTGATATCACTGTGCTGATTCGGGTACATATAGACGCCCACAATAGCTCTGGGTATAAATTCCCAGGCAGTCTCTTCCAACACTTCTCTGGTAATGGCTTCGATGAGTGTTTCGTCTTTTTCCAGATGACCTGCGGGCTGATTGAAGACGATATGATTATCTGCATTTTCTTCAACCAGAAGAAATTTCTGATCACGTTCTACAATCGCTGCAACAGTGACATTTGGTTTCCAACGCATGATTTATAAAATTCCTGAAATTATATTTATGGGTACCCAGGTGGAGCGCTTGCGTATAATACAGTTATAATCCTGACTCCTAAAGTTTATTGAATTGAGAAATGAATAGTAAAAACAAACATGCCATCAGTTTGGGATTGTTCCTTGTCATCTTATGGCTGTTACTGTCAGGCCATTACACGTTTCTACTGATATCATGCGGATTACTTTCTGTGGCACTGGTTGTGTTGCTTGCATTACGCATGGATGTTGTTGACCATGAAGGGCACCCATTGCATCTGGATCCAAAGGCGCTGCTTATCTATTGGTGCTGGTTGCTGAAGGAGATATTCGTTTCCAATATTCATGTCTGCCGCCTGATACTGAACCCCGCAATGCCAATTAGCCCCACAGTCATTGCCCTGCGCAGCAGTCAATCATCAGATCTTGCGCGTGTAATATTTGCCAATTCAATCACACTAACACCCGGGACGGTTACCATAGATATCGATGGTGACATTACTGAAGTTCACGCAATTACTGAAGAGGCGGCAACATCATTATTGCAAGGTTCGATGGATACCAGAGTCACTGCGCTCGAAAACAGGTCGGGGAATTAAAGTATGTTTGCTGTGACCACCGTCGCTATATTGGTTGCCATGCTGCTGGCCCTGGGCAGGGCTTTACTGGGGCCAACTCTTTATGATCGTATCCTGGCAGTCAATACATTCGGAACCATCACTGTTTTATTTATTGCGATATTCGGGTTTTTGACTGGACGTCCGGAATTCCTTGATATTGCACTGGTATATGCATTGATTAATTTCATTACTACGATTGCCGTGCTTAAATATTTCGAGTATGGAGATATGGGTAGAAGTTCATTGGAACAACAGGAGAGTGATATATGACTACCCTGCTTGATTTGTTTAGCTGGATCAGTCTGATGGCCGGCAGCATTTTTATAATTATCGGTACCATTGGCCTGATACGCTTCCCTGATTTTTTTACACGGCTGCATGCAGCCAGTGTCGTGGATACACTTGGATGCATTTTCATTATGACTGGATTGATGTTGCAGGCAGGCCTGAGCATTGTCACGGTGAAACTGTTTTTTGTTGTGGTATTTATTCTGTTCACTACTCCTGCAGCAGCTCACGCCCTGGCCAAGGCTGCGCTTCATGGTGAAGTTAAACCCTTGTTACATAATTCAGGAGACGAGACATAGAACTTATTGTCGATATTACCTTGCTCGCCTTTTTGGTGTTATTGGGAATAGCCATTATCCGTATGGGCAGTTTGTTTGCTGCTGTTATGTTAACTGGCATATTCAGCCTGGTCGCTGCTTGTCTGTACATAGAAATGGATGCCGTTGATGTTGCATTCACCGAGGCGGCTGTCGGCGGAGGCATAGCAACCTTGCTGTTTCTGAGCACCATTGCCTTGACAACCCGGCAGGAACAACCAGGCAGTCAGGAACAACCAGGCAGTAAAATCTCTCTTCCCGCATTTTTTATTGTGATGCTAACGGGAGGTGTCTTGATGTTCGGGGTTTCAGATATTCCAAAGTTTGGTGACAGTTCGGCACCCGCACATCAATATTTGTCTGATCGTTATATTAATCAATCACCAGAGGAAATTGGTGTGCCAAATATGGTGACTTCAGTACTGGCCAGCTACCGGGGTTATGACACTATGGGTGAGGTAACCGTTATTTTTACAGCAGGCATAGCTGTTTTGATGTTGTTAGGTCGTGGCTTCAGAAGCAATGCTGGGCGAACTCGTATGAAGTCACACACAAAAGGGCCACAGGGGAAGGGGAATAGATAAATGGAACATCATCTGGTACTCAGGGTTATTGCCAAATTATTGATCCCCCTGATTTTACTCTTTGCACTTTATGTTCAATTTCATGGGGACTATGGGCCAGGCGGCGGGTTTCAGGCCGGGGTGATTTTTGCATCAGCATTTATCCTGTACAGTCTTATCTTCGGGGTTGAAAATGCTCGAAGTGTCATTTCGTTTAATCTACTGCGTGTTTTGTCTGCTTCAGGATTATTGCTTTATGTCGGTGTGGGTATTGTTGCATTGATATCAGGAGGCAACTTTCTTGATTACAACGTTTTGCTATCGGATCCTGTCCATGGCCAGCATTTGGGAATCCTTATTATAGAATTTGGAGTAGGAATGACAGTTGCAGCTGTGATGATGATGACTTTTTTTGTTTTTGCCCGTCCCTGATTAAACCTGGTTTATATAAATTCACCCCTTATCTTTATCTTCTTTTGTATTCTTTATTTTTGTCACCTGCGGCTCATCCCATGCGCCAGTGATGGTATATTGTTTGCGTAAAAGTTTATCAATCTTATCTGGTAGTGAGCTAAATATCTCACTAGCAAGGAATATTACTGCACCGACGCCTATACCAATAGGACCAAATAAAGCACTGGCAACAGGTAAGCTGTCAGTAATCTGGGGTGTAACTGTTGCTATTTGATCATAGTCCTGATCAACAAGACCCGTCCTGCCTGATATATTGATGTCTACTGATGGGCCTGTCATGGCCAAATTATTAGTGTAGGCATTGCCATTTTCTATATTGAAGCGGCCTTCAATAGAATCAAACGCAATGCCTTTACCGAACAGATCAGAAAAATCAAGTGACAGTCTCCTGGGTAGTGTCTGCAGACTCAATAGTCCAAATAATCTTCCTGCTGATTGATCTATCTCTATAAATCGACCTTTATTGATATGCATATGTAGTGTTCCATTCAGATTTGAAAGAGAGAAATCCATGGGCGTCCCCTGCCATTGGGCATCCAGGGTGAGGTTTGTTTCCCCTTTTTCAATTGGTGAAACATCATAAGCAAATGTTTCCAACATAGTTTTCATTGTTGCAGCGTGGAGTGTCAGATCAAACTTTGAATGATGCTCATGATTGATAAGATTCCAGATACCTGATCCATTTATCTGCATATCTGTTTTGCTAATGTTTATATTATCAACTATTAGACCATTACCTGCTTTTGAACTTGTAAGAAGCAAGTGGCCCAGGTTGTTACCGTTATAGGATAATTCCGACACTTCGATGTCGAGTGGAGGTATTGAGCCCGGATAAATTTCATATTCCTTATCTTCATCCTCAGATATGTTTGTAGCAAGATTCAATTTCTGCAGGTTTATTTTTAGGCTGTTACTGCCATTTAAGTGCTTAAGATAGAAGTCACCAGCGATGTCATCTGCAGTTAAATTGAAATGGAAGCCATCAAAAATATCCTCTATTTTCAGGTTTACGTCTGAAAAATTTTGCCATCCGATTTCAAGTAAACCAAGCTGAATATCCAGAGCTATATCTTTCTTTTCCTTCTTTTCCTTCTCTATACCTGAAATGTCTGAGACAAATTTAATCCAGTCTCCTGCGTCAAGCTGGTCAATATTCCCGCTAATCGAATATTGATGACTTTCATTACCAATAGTGGCTTTTTCACCAAAAGACAGAGATGTTATAATGGATTTTTGACCATTAATATCATTGGCATGGATTAAGCCATTGAGGATATTTGCATAGTCTATAGTTACTTCACGCTTATCAACTTCTGGATACCTGATTGATAATTTAAATGGAGCAGGCCCCTCGGCTTTTGCAAGAGGTGCCGGGACATCAATTGAAAGTCCTGTAAGTGATGAAGTGAGCACAAATTGTTCGTTGATCTTTAAGCCACTTTTCGGATCGGTATTTATTTGTGATACTTCCCACAGACATGAACCGTTAATTCGTTTTTCAATTTCAGACTTATATGGTGCGAGCCAGGGAAAGTAACGTACTAATTGCGCACTGATAAATTGATTATCTGCAGTTCCACTCAGCGTGGTTCTGGAAGGAAAGCCCTGGCGGCTTGCCATTGCAAGTTCTACAGGAGAGTTGAAGAACTTTGCTTTCATTCCTTCAGCAAATATGACACCTCGAGAGAAGTCTATCCTGCCATTCAGGTCAGTAAGTTCTATTTTGATATCATCACGGGCAAAAGTAGCATCTCTTAATGTGAGGCTGCCATTGAATAGAATCTGGGAGGGAAACAAAGGTATCTCCATATCCAGATCAATGCCCATACCCCCGGTGAAGTTCCGCGAAGGTAAATTTTTTAATGAAGGTGTTGTTTTAAGCGGGCTGTTTTTAATGAACAGCAAGAAATCTTTTATATCACCATTTATGTGAGTTTCGAGTGCAATAGATTTTTTAGAACCCTTTATGGAAAGATCCTTGATAACTGCGGTTGCCCTGGTAATTTCAGCATCAAAAATATATCCGGATTGCACATCAACAGTTACCGTGTCGCCGTTGACCATTATCCCCGCGTTAATCCCCTCTGCAGGTGGCCATAAAGGATGATAATCCAGCGTTTCAAGACTCGCCTCGGCATAGCCCTGAAAAACACCATTATTATTTCTGAATGGATAATCTTGCGGTCGACCTCTGAAAACAAATTTTGCAGATGGAATCTTGCCGCTCACCAATGCTCGTTTAAACCAACGCCTTGATTTTTCTGGCGAGTTTTTAGGGAGATATTTGCTAACTGTTTCAACTTCAGCGTCTGACAGTTCAACCAGCAAGTTTAAAAATGGTGATTCTGTTTTCTCATCGAATCTGAGATTGCCTTTAATACGCAGATCAAAATCCTGAGTGTGCGTATCAAATTGTTCTGTGCTTAGAATCAGATTGTTGTTTTGATATTGCCAGTTTAGTTCTGTGTTCAGTTCATAAAATGTCAATGAATTAGTAAGAAATTCGTCCAGATCAAGCTGTGCTGTGCTGGATTCGATAACTATGCTTCCTTCTTTTTGAGTTCCTTGCAGTTGACCATATAGTCCGTCCAGTTTAAGAGGATGACCACGAAAAGAGCCACCCAGATGTGAAAATTCTGTGTCAATATATATTCTTTCATCACTATCAAGAGTAGGATCATATTTAACCAAACTGTCATGCAGGATACCCGTAATATCAAAATCATCGGATGGATAAAATTCTTCCGACAGATCTGAAAAAATATCCAGGAAAGAATCAATATCATCAAGATTCAGGTAACTGGCGCTGGTAATATATCGATATTCATCATGTTCATTGATATAGATCTTCTTCAAAGAAAAGACAGTTTCAGGCCATACCCCGTTGGGAGTGACGAGTTTTTCCAGATCAAGAGTAATCTCAATCCCCTTGTCAATTCTCCTGCTTGCTGAAAAGTTGCCAACTATTTGATTGATATAAATCTCTGATTCTTTATCTGCGAGTTTCAGGTCTTTGAGTTTAACCTGACCTTCTATTTTCCTGAGTTTTGCCCGGTTCCAGGTGCTCCATAGTTTGATATCACCCGTTCCTTCATGGTTCTCAATATCAAGATCTTCAATTTTTGATAGTAATGGCGAGATATTGATATCTTTACCTGCAAAATACATTTCTCCCGACCATTCAGGCGTCAGGAGATTGCCACTGGCATCCAGTGCAAAATTAAGAATATGTCCATAAGACTCAGGCAGAATTGCCGAGCCTTCAATTTGAGTACGATATTCATTGTTCCTTATGCGCAGAGTTGCATCCGACAATAGCAGGGGGGGAGCATCATCATTCAGATCGAGTAAGGTGATTTGTGCTTTTGTTACCAGAATATTCTTCTGCACAAGAAACCATTTTGCCAGCGCATCATTGTCAAGTTGCTTCTCGCTAAAATCATCAGGCAGGTATTTTGATGCAGTGACAGAGCCATCCAGTCGACGTATCAGCGTCAGGCTCAAGTCAGAGACGGTGATTGTTCTCGGGATAATTTCATTTTTAACCAGGCTTTTATAAATATCAATGCTAATCAGAACTGAATTAAATTCCAGGATATGTTCATTGGAGACAGGATCCAGAATTCTGACCTGATGCAGGCGTAAATTTGGTGTCCAGCTATTCCAGTCAGCATCAATACCTGAAATTGCTACAGGGTAATTCATGTATTGACTGATCCAGTCCTGTGTCTGCTGACGATAACCACCAATCCCGGGAAGAGCAATACGGATTACTGTAATGAGAATTGCAAATGTCAGGATAGCAAAGGCAAATGAATACAGAAAAAAATGATAGATACGTTTAAACATATTTTTTAAGCATCACAGACTGACTAAAGTAATACGATATCGTAATGTTCCTGACCATATAGAGATTCCACCTGGAATGAGATTGGTCTGCCAATGAATTCTTCTAACTCAGCTACGCTGGTTGACTCTTCATCGAGCAACATATCCACTACTTCCTGTGACGCAACAACGAGTAACTTATTAGCATCAAACTGTCGTACCTCACGCATGATTTCACGGAAAATTTCATAGCAGACAGTTTCTGCTGTTTTAATAGAACTCCTGCCATCACAGGTTGGACAAGCTTCACACAGGGTATGTTCAAGACTTTCTCTGGTTCGTTTTCGTGTGAGCTGTACCAGTCCCAGTGAAGTTAACTCACTCATGGATATTTTCGAATTGTCCTTACTGAGATGTTTCTCAAGCGTACGCAATACTTGTCGGCCATGTTCTGCATCCTGCATATCAATGAAGTCGATAATTATAATGCCGCCGAGATTACGTAAGCGAAGTTGTCTGGTTATCGTTTGTACTGCTTCAAGATTTGTTTTGTAGATGGTTTCTTCCAGATTTCGTCTGCCAACAAAAGCGCCGGTATTTACATCAATCGTGGTCATTGCTTCCGTTTGCTCCATTCTGATATGGCCGCCTGACCTTAACTGAACCTTCCTGCCTAATGCCTTCTGGATTTCGTCTTCAACAGAATAAAGATCCAGGATGGGATGCTCTCCTTTGTAATACTCGAGCCTGCCCAGAAATTCAGGAATGAATTTTTTCGAAAATTCCATCAGCCTTTTATAGGTTTCTTTCGAATCAACGCGGACTCTTTCAATATCTGCATGAACCAGATCCCTCATTGTACGCATGACCAGAGGGAGATCTTCATAGACAACACCGGGCGGGTAGGTATTTTCTGAACGGACAACGACTGAATCCCATAATTTATGCAAGAACTCAATATCTCGAAAAATTTCATCATCCGCGATGCCTTCGGCAGCCGTTCTGACAATGAAGCCTCCTTTGCTTAACTGGGTCTGCTCATTCGTGGCCTTTATCGAAGTGACATTTGAATTATCGTTTGCAGCGAGTGCTATATTTTCAGCATCATAACTTAGTATTAAATTTCTTAAGCGCTCACGCTCGGTTTCATCTTCAATTCGTTGAGAGATCCCTATGTATTGATAATCCGGGACAAAAACAAGATACCTTAAGGGAATGGAAAGTCGGGTAGTCAAGCGTGCACCTTTGCTGCCCAAAGGGTCCTTGACAACCTGAACCAGTATTTCCTGTCCTTCACGAAGTAATGTTTCGATCGCTGGTTGCTGACTTGTTCCGTCTTCAGATGTTGATGAAGTTTCAGTCTCAGTAACGATATCTGAAGTATGTAAAAAACCGGTTCGTTCAAGACCTATATTTATAAATGCTGCCTGCATTCCGGGTAAGACACGTGAAACCGTGCCTTTGAAGATATTTCCGACCAAACCAAGCTTCTGGGATCTCTCGATGTATATTTCCTGCAAGACGCCATTTTCTACCACAGCAACCCGGGTTTCATGTGGCGTAACATTTATCAGAATTTCTTCGCTCATATCATCTCGTAATACTTCTGATTCCAGTTTAGGAAAATCAGGTAATCAGTAGTTATAAGCGGAAATTATAACTGATAAATCAATCACATGATAAAAAACGTAGGGGGCAGGAGATAGTATCAAACAGTAATGAAAAAGCCCCAACTGACATTACTGCCGGCCCATGCGGCAAATCTGTAGAATTTGGCTGTTTCTCGTCTTGCTGAAACCCGTATTTCCAAGTAGTTTGGGTATATGTCATTGTTTGTAGATAAATTAAAGCGTCAAATATCCAAAGAATTAATCATCTCTGACGAGGAATTGTTGCGCGCATATGAATGCGATGCCCTCTCAGCCTATCGACAATTGCCTCTATGTGTGGTTTTGCCTGAAAGCGTGGAGCAAGTGCAGGCAATCATGCGGCTTTGTCATCAGGAAAATGTTCCGGTTGTGGCCAGGGGTGCAGGTACAGGACTTTCTGGTGGGGCCATGCCTGTTGTCGGGGGGCTGTTATTGAGCCTGGCCAAATTTAATGAAATTATCGATATGGATCCTGAACAAAGAGTGGCTCGAGTCCAGCCAGGGGTTCGAAATATATGTGTTTCTGAAGCAGCAGAAAAATACGGTTTATTCTATGCGCCAGATCCTTCTTCTCAAATTGCATGCACCATCGGGGGTAATGTCGCAGAAAATTCAGGGGGAATTCACTGTTTAAAATATGGTTTAACGGTACATAACATAATGGCTGTTAAATTAATTACTGTCACCGGTGAATTAATTGAGATAGGTGCCGAATCACTAGACTCAGCTGGATATGATTTACTTGCACTGATTACGGGCTCTGAAGGTATGCTTGGCGTGATAGTGGAAGTTACTCTTAAGTTATTAAGTAAATCACTCAGCAACAAAGTATTGCTTGCAGCATTTGATGAAGTCGAGGCAGCTGGAGATAGTGTCGCCAGAATTATTGCCTCAGGAATCATTCCTGCTGGTCTTGAGATGATGGACAATGGGGGGATCCGGGCAGTGGAGGATTACCTTCATGCTGGCTATCCAGTAGATGCAGCAGCAATTTTAATTTGTGAGGTTGATGGTGCCGAAGAAGAAGTCGATGAGGAATGTCGCAAGGTAGAAGCTATATTGAAGGCTGCGGGGGCCAGTGAAGTAAGAGTTGCAAAAGATAAAGCTGAAGGAGATAAATTCTGGGAAGGACGTAAATCAGCGTTTCCTGCAGTGGGACGCATTGCCCCCGATTATTATTGTATGGACGGTACTATCCCCAGGAAACATATTGGTACAGTGTTGACCAGAATTGGTGATTTAACCGAACAATATCAGCTGGGTGTTGTGAATGTATTTCACGCAGGCGATGGAAATTTACATCCACTTATTTTGTATGATGTCAGTATTGAAGGTGATCTGGAACGAGCCGAAGAGCTAGGTGGCAAGATATTAGAAGTGTGTGTAGAAGTCGGCGGCACCATCACTGGCGAACATGGGGTCGGTGTCGAGAAAATTAACCAGATGTGTGTGCAGTTTAATACAGAAGAACTTTTACAGTTCCACGCCATAAAAAATGCCTTTGATCCGAAAGGACTACTTAATCCAGGAAAAGCCATCCCTACCTTACATAGATGTGCAGAATTTGGGGCAATGCATGTGCATCAGGGCAAACTTCCCCATGCGGACCTGGAAAGATTTTGACTAGGAAAAGATTTTGACCGGGAAATTAGTTCAACAGTACCAGCAACTGATACAGGATGCTTATACATCAGAGACACCGCTATGCATTCAAGGTGGTGGATCCAAGACGTTTTATGGCCGCAAAATAAAAGACGAAATACTTGATGTCTCGGCCAACTCAGGTGTTATATCTTATGAACCCACTGAACTGGTCATCACAGTGCGGGCTGGCACCACAATTTCAGAAATCAATGAAGTCCTGGCCAAACAAAATCAAATGCTGGCATTCGAACCTCCATGTTTTGCAACAAGCGCAACCGTAGGCGGGATGGTGGCTTGTGGATTATCTGGTCCACGCCGCCCATATGTAGGTGCTGTTAGAGATTTTGTACTTGGTATTAAGTGCCTGAATGGTAAAGCTGAAATACTAAATTTTGGTGGTCAGGTAATGAAGAATGTCGCTGGCTATGATGTATCCAGGCTGATGACAGGAGCGATGGGGACGCTGGGAGTTTTGTTAGAGGTTTCATTGAAAGTGTTACCAAAACCGGAATATGAGCTCACGCTTAAGGGTAAATCAGATGTTGCAACAGCGATTCAACTGATGAATAAATGGGCGGGACAATCATTTCCAGTATCGGCTACAAGTTTTCACGACGACAATATTTTTATCCGTTTATCCGGACATAAAAGTGCCGTGCTTGCTGCAAGCAGCCAATTTTCACTTTCAGAATACGCTGATGGAGAGAACTACTGGGAGTCCTTGCGAGAACATAAAAATCATTTTTTTTCAGATCATGAAAATCTTTGGCGACTCTCGGTGCCTTCGACGACTAAGGAAATAAATCTCCATGGTCAATGGCTTATTGAATGGGGCGGGGCACTACGCTGGTTAAAAACATCAGAATCCATTGAACAAATACGTAATGCAGCCAATAAAATCGGTGGTCATGCTACCTTGTTCAGTGGCGGGGATCGGGATGGTGAAATATTTCAGCCATTATCTTCAGGTATTGAACAGCTGCATGTTGCTTTGAAAAATGCCTTTGACCCGAAGAGAATTCTGAATCGGGGTCGACTTTACAAGGAATTCTAGATTTTCAGGGAATTTGGGTATATGCAAACAACCATAGATAAAGCTTTAGAAAATACTCCCGAGGGCCTTGAAGCCGAACGTATATTGCGTAGTTGTGTACATTGCGGTTTTTGTACGGCGACGTGTCCTACTTACAGATTACTGGGAGATGAAGTGGACGGGCCTAGAGGCAGGATTTATCTGATTAAGGGTTTGCTGGAAGGCAAGGAAGCCAGTAATAAAACGCAAATGCACCTTGATAGATGCCTCACATGCCTTGCCTGCGAAACCAGTTGTCCATCGGGAGTTGAATATGGGCATCTTCTGGACATTGGTAGACAACTGATCAACAAAAAGGTCAGGCGAACTCCCATTGAACGATTCTACCGCTATTTAATCAGAAAAATCCTGCCCTATCCGGGGAGGTTTTCTTTTTTTCTGAGACTGGGAAGAGGGGTCAGATTTATTTTACCAGGCAAGTTCCGCAAAATGATTCCTGAAATCAAGCATACCAAAGTACCAGAATCATCCAGGCACAAGTCCATGCATAAACGCAAAATGATTTTATTTTCAGGCTGCGTACAACCATCACTCTCACCCGAAATAAATTGTGCAACAACGCATTTATTAAACAAGCTTGGAATAGAAACAATAAGCAGTCATGGTGAAATGTGTTGTGGTGCTATCAATCATCATATGGCCGTTGATGATAGTGGGCTGTCTTTCATAAAAAACAATATTGATGCCTGGTGGCCGTACATTGAGGAAGGGATTGAGGCTATTGTCATCTCGGCCAGTGGTTGTGGTGCCATGATTAAGGACTATGGCTATATTTTAAGGAATGACGCTGACTATAAAGATAAAGCACACCAGGTTTCAATGATGGCAAAGGATGTTGGAGAAATAATCGTAGCTGAAGAGATTGAGACACTAAGGAAAATGATCAAGGTAAATTCGAGGAGGATTGCTTTTCAGAACCCCTGTTCATTACAGCATGGTCAAAAAATAAAAGATGAAATAGAAAATTTACTTAAAAAGCTCGGCTATCAAGTGGAAAGCATTGAAGATGCAAATCAGTGCTGTGGCTCGGCAGGAGCATATTCACTGTTACAGACCAAACTGTCTGAAAAATTACGAAGAAAAAAAATCAGTGCCCTGGAGGCGGTGAAACCGGATGTGATTTTGACTGCTAACATCGGTTGCCAACTGCATCTACAGCAGGCAACCGAGATCCCTGTTAAACACTGGATTGAAATTTTAGAGGAGGATATTCAATCCTGACTTTTGGCACGAGCAAAATATTCTTATAATGCAATAGCTTGTGTAGGTAGGACTTGTTACTGAAAAATTAGTTCAGTTGCAGGGGGTGAATCAGGAAAAATTCCTGATAAGTGAAAAAATAAGTAGTCAGCCCCTGTGTTACAGATAAATGGTGGACGTCTATAGTGGATATTTATCGAGGATTGTTTTTATTCAATACTTAGCGTGGCGCTATCAGAGGAGCCATCTCCATCGTCTTCAAAGTCATCGTCAAAGTCAAAGATATCGTCATAACCTTCCAGGGGGGGATTACCATCGTAGATCAAATTCTGACGCTGTTGCAGATAGGCCTCCCGTGTGAAAGTGTATGGCTCAATGGCAGCTTCATCACGGAGATTTGTTGCCTCTAACAGGTTGGCCCTGGTATTGATGAGGTTAAGTGCTGAGACCGGCCAAAGTATGGCACTTGAGATATACCAGAATGGGTTTAAAAGGGTGCTGGTGATCATATCGGGTGAATTACGCACAGTATTCGGGCCATTTAAAGGTATGACCAGGTATGAACCCTGGCCCACACCCCAGGTGGCCAGTGTTTGCCCAAAATCTTCATTATGTTTTGGCAGTCCCATTGGTGTCGCTATATCGTTTAAACCTCCTATTCCAAGCGTGGAATTGACGACAAATCGTGTTATACCGGAGAAACCCTGTCCGAATTTGCCCTGGAGGAAAGAATGCAGGACAACATTCAGGTATGTGAGGTTATTAAAGAAATTTGTAATACCTGACCTGTAAATTTCGGGTGTATATTTTGCATAGGGTTCTGCAATTGGTTTCAGTATGTATTTATCCAGGTTTTCATTAAGGCTGAATGAAGCCCTGTTAACAGGTTCAAGCGTGTCGTTGTTGGTCTCAGCATCTTTGGTTTGGGTGGAGGCACAGCCTGATGCGAGGCTAACAAGAAGTAGTGCAAAGATTATTGGTAATACTTTTGGTAATACTTTGATTTGTATTAATTTATTCACTGTTCCCGTTTCTCAAACTTGCCTGACTAACTGTACTAATCTAACGCGTGATGTTGACATATAATCGTAGTATTCACAATTCACTTTTCCTTTTTGCTTTCCATTTCTGTAATCTTTTTTTCAATATTTGTGACAAGGTACTCATATCCATTTTCTTTAATAACGGTTGAGTACTCAGCACGTTTGAGTGAAAGGTCGTTTATGCCATCGGCGATGACGCTGATGATGAACCATTGCTCATTTTTTTTATGCATCAGGTAATCCAGTTTAACCGGACTCTCATCATTACTCCGGATTTCAGTTCGCACCAGGATCCGGCCTTTTTTTAACTGTTCAACCTTGACTGTCGTGAATACATCATCACTAAAGCTGTCAAACCTGGATGCGTAGGTGGCGATGGTCTGCTGATTAAAAAGGTGGATGAAATCTTCCTGTTGCTGAGGAGTTAGACCTTTCCAGTAACGACTTAAAATGACTCTGGCGATCACAGGTGTGTCAAAGCTTTCCGTAATTACAGGCTCCAGTGTTGCGTAACGTTCAGAGAATTCCATAGAATCTTCTGCTTGCATGACCCGCAGCAGGACCGTGTGTAATTGTTCAACAACTTCGATAGCCGCGGCATATGGATCATCCGTTGTTTCTTCAGTAAATGCTGACTGACTCAATACGAGGAACATACTGGCCGTGAAAAACTGTAGCAATGGAACGGGCCAGTATGAAAATTCTCTCGCGTGTATGAATGAAAACATAAAAATTATTCTCTAAAGTGTTTATGTATCACCGGGTGCTGCCTGAAGGTATGACCTTGATATTAAGTCCAGGTTGCATATGACCAGGCAGGGAGAACCAACAGGCTCTATTCCATTACGCCCTGGCTATCACTTACAATCTCTAGGCGACTTCTTTTTGCGAGCTACAGGCGGCCGTTGGTTGTTGGTGAATGATATATTCAACGACGAACGAGGGTTGATCTTTGTACAGGACAGGAAGCTCAGGTGCCATGGGTCCCTCAGTATTAGGGCCTTGAATAGCCACTTTCAGTGCCTTCAATGGATGCCTGAATGTATCGTTAATCGCTGATGCTTCAAAGCCACAATGCACCATGCAGTTGGCACATTTGGGGTTACGTCCCTTGCCGTAGTTATTCCATTCGGTCTCTGCCAGCATGCTTTTGAATGATGTGGTATAGCCTTCGTCAACCAGTAGATAGCAGGCTTTTTGCCAGCCAAAGACATTCCTGGTCGGGTTGCCCCAGGGCGTGCACTGGTAACTCTGGTTGCCTGCGAGGAAATCGAGGTAAAGTGAAGACTGGTTAAAACGCCATTTCAATCCCTTGCCAAGCTTGAATAAATCACGGAACAGTTGCTTGCTTTCCTGGTTCTTCAGGAACGATTCCTGGTCTGGAGCATGTTGGTAACTGTATCCTGGAGAAATGGTGACACCTTCAACACCTAGTTCCATCGCCATGTCCATGAATTCAGCAATTTCATCGGCAGTTTCTCCCTGAAACAGTGTGCAATTAATGGTTACACGAAAACCTCTGGAACGCGCTTGTCTGATGACTTCAACACATTTTTTGAAGACCCCTTCACGACACACTGAGTTGTCGTGCCGCATCTCGTTGCCATCCAGATGGATTGAAAAGGTCAGATAGGGTGATGGTGAATAATCTGCCATACGCTTTTCAAGCAACAACGCATTGGTGCATAAATACACGAATTTCTTTCTATCGATAAAACCATGAACAATTTTGGCCATTTCCTTGTGAATCAGTGGCTCACCACCGGCAATGGAGACCATCGGGGAACCACACTCATCAATGGCTTCCATGCATTCGTCATAGCTCAAACGTTTGTCCAGTATTTCTTCCGGATAATCAATCTTGCCGCATCCAGCACAGGTCAGGTTGCATCGAAATAAAGGCTCAAGCATTAATACCAGAGGATACTTCTCCACACGACGAAGTTTCTGTCCTATGATGTATTTTGCGATTCGATATTGTTGTATGAGTGGAACGGCCATGCTTGACTCCGATTATTGTTCTTTCTGGTCAACGCGTCATTCTGCCCTAAATTGCCTATAAAATGAAGGCCTTAAAGGTCGAGCATCCTGTTTATTAGTTAAATATAATGTTTCTATATGCAATATAATGTTCTTGCAAGGCAAATGGGGCAACTACATAATATAAAGCTTTCCTTAATAAAAGTGTGTGATGAGTTCAAATAATAATCAAGAAACAGGTCAAGAAACAGGTCAAGAGCCAGTTATGGCAATCAGCACACCCTTACTGGATAGGGTCAATAGCCCCGCTGACCTGCGTAAGCTAGCAGAATCAGATCTGGAAACATTGGCAAAAGAACTCAGGGAGTTCCTGCTTCATTCTGTCAGTCAAAGTGGCGGTCATTTTGCCGCAGGACTGGGCACAATTGAACTCACCATTGCACTTCACTACATTTACAACACCCCTGATGATAATCTGGTGTGGGATGTGGGTCACCAGGCATATCCCCACAAAATCCTGACGGGCCGGAAAGATCAGATGCATTCTATACGGCAGTGGGGTGGGCTTTCACCTTTCCCCAAGCGTGCAGAGAGCGAATATGATGCCTTTGGTGTTGGTCATTCGAGTACCTCGATCAGTGCAGCACTGGGTATGGCAATTGCTGCCAGACAAATGGGGAGCCAGAGAAGATCAGTGGCTATTATTGGTGATGGTGGTCTGACAGCAGGTATGGCCTTCGAGGCGATGAACAATGCGGGGGATGTGCATGCCGATCTGCTGGTTATATTGAATGACAATAATATGGCGATTTCGCCAAACGTGGGTGCTCTTTCTAACCGATTTGCCCAGATCCTTTCAGGAAAATTTTATAAGACAGTTAAAGATGGAAGCAAGAAAGTCCTGTCCAAAGTACCTAATGCGCTGGATATCGCCAGGTATGCAGAAGAGCATGTCAAAGGATTGTTGACCCCGGGCATTTTATTTGAGGAATTTGGTTTTAACTACATTGGCCCAATTGATGGACATGATCTACCCACGCTGATTTCAACCCTGAAAGGTATTCATGAATTAAAAGGCCCTCAATTTCTTCATATCATTACCAGGAAAGGCAAAGGCTATGCACCGGCAGAAGCCGAACCGATCAAATATCATGGTGTAACAGCATTTGATCCTGTGAAGGGTATTGTGCCATCTGGAAAACCATCTGCGCCTACCTATAGTAAAATATTCGGCGACTGGATTTGTGATGTCAGCGAAATGGATAGACGTGTAGTGGCAATTACACCGGCTATGCGAGAGGGCTCAGGTCTGGTTGAATATGAACAAAAATTTCCAGATCGCTATTTCGATGTTGGTATTGCAGAACAGCATAGTGTCACCCTTGCAGCAGGCATGGCCTGTGATGGCCTGAAACCTGTAGTAGCGATTTATTCCACATTCCTGCAGCGTGCCTACGATCAATTGATTCATGATGTCGTTGTACAAAATCTTCCGGTGTTATTTGCCATCGATCGCGCTGGCTGCGTCGGTGCCGATGGTCCAACCCATAATGGTTGCTACGATATTTCATTTATGCGTTGTCTACCGAACATGGTCATCATGACGCCCGCAGACGAAAATGAATGCCGACAAATGCTCTATACCGGGATTCAAATTGATGGTCCGGCCTCAGTACGATATCCAAGGGGTGGTGGCCCAGGTGTTGAGGTCGAAAAAGAGATGACAGCATTGCCTGTTGGCAAGGCTGAAATTCGATCCCGAGGTAAACGGGTTGCGATCCTTGCTTTTGGGGTAGTGCTGGAGTTTGCACAAGCTGCTGGAGATGAACTTGGTGCAACTGTCGTCAATATGCGTTTTGTCAAACCTGTCGATGAAGAACTGATCCTGAAAATGGCTGCGACTCATGACTTGATAGTCACAGTGGAAGAAAATATGGTTCAAGGTGGTGCAGGTGAAGCAGTGAACCAGGTTTTGTCCGAGAATGGTGTAGTTCAGGCAATTGTAAATTATGGCCTGCCAGATCGGCTAATCCAGCATGGTTCCAGGGATGACATGCTTAACGATGTTGGTATGAATAAGGAAGGTTTATTGGAATTTATTCGACATCATCTGGGTGAGCATAAGCAGAGTGCCAAGATCAAGAGCGTTTAGTGAATTTAGACAATACTCCCCATTACATTTACAAATCTTTCCAACTCCTGATCAGATATTTCACCCATACATGAAATTCTGAAGAGTGTTTTTGACAGATCACCCTGACCAGCATAGATAACAAATCCGTTTTTCTTGAGTTCATCATGTAATGTCTGGTAGTCAATGCCATCTGGTAGATGGAAGGCATTGAGGACACAGGAACAATCTTCTGCCGGCATCAAGGCATTGATTCCCAGTTTACCTAAACCTTCTCTGATGATATTCAATCTATTCCAGTAGCTTTGTTGGCGTTGTTTCTGGCCGCCTTGATCCTGTAATTCTTTCAGGGCCTCGGCAAGCGCATAGAAGGTTTGTACCGATTGCGTGAAAGGTGTGCCATTGGCATCCTGATTTTTCAGATAACTGGACAGATCAAGGTAAAGCGTTCTTGGTAGTGTTGCCTGCATGAGATCGAGCGCATTCCTGTTGCAAATCACAAACGAAGTGCCAGGCACAGCATGTAAGCATTTATTGGCGGTGGCAGCACAGGCAGTAATATTCCAGTCTTCAAATTCAATATCTTCTGCACCAAAACTACTGACGCCATCCAGTAAGATAGGTAAATTATATCTGGCACAGACTGCCGCTATGCCTGCCAAATCATTTAGCCGTCCGGTGGTGGTTTCATGATGAACCACTGCAACATGACTGAGTCCTTCGTTGTAGCGTAGTTCGTTTTCCAGCAATTTCAGGTCAATGGCTGCGCCCCACTCATGGTGTAAGCTCATGTGATTGATCTGATGAATTTCTGCAATTTTGCTCAGGCGTTCTCCGTAGACACCATTTTCAATAATCAGGACCTTGCCGTGATCAGGTACCAGGCTGGTCATCATGGCTTCCATCGCAGCAGTGCCAGAGCCAGTCATTAATATCGCGGCCCACTTATCATCGGGCAGGGGATAGACGTTTAATAGATCATGACGAATGCTATTTTGTAATTCGGCAAACTCTGCTTCACGATGACATAGATCAGGACGCAACATGGCACTACGAACACGTTCGCTGAGAACTACGGGGCCCGGGTTTAATAATATTTCTGACATCGATATTAACTATTTAGAAATTCGTACCGATATGTTGCATCAGTCTTTGCAGGACCTCAACCGGTGTGACATCAGGTCGAGGCAGGTTTTCAATGGCCCCCGCTGAAATCTTAAGATGCCCGAATCTTGCCCCAGCTTGTTTTTTACAATTAAATAATTGCTCTATCAATTCAATGTCATTGCCCTGGTAAGTCGTGGCATAACCACAGGCAGCTGCGATTTCTGCGAATTTCACATTGTTTGCAACTGTGGCCTGTGCACCGGTTGAATCGTGTACTTCATTATCCAGAACAATGTGAGTGAGATTGTTCCCGGCATAACTGCCTAAAGTTGCAAAATTACCCATGCGCATTAGTGCCGCCCCGTCACCTTCAACCACCACTACCTGTAGATCAGGGCGTGCCAGTGCCAGACCCAGACCCAGTGAAGAAGCACATCCCATGGAGCCGACCATGTAGAGTTGATTTTTGCGATCATCAATGGCAAATAATTCTCGTCCCGTGAATCCTGTGGTTGCGATGACAACAGAATTCTCAACCGGTGTATGTTCAATAATTTTTTTCAGTGCCTCATTTCTGCTGAGTAAAGGCACATTATTTTGATTAAATATTTTTTTCTCGCTGTCTACCTCTTTTGTTGCAAGCAGCCGATTATTTTTGAGCTCATGTGCAGCAACCGTACCTTTCTGCATGATAAAACCATAAGGTCTTTGTTCTTTTTCCATATATTCACAGGCACGCTTTAATGCAGGGGCAATCTCTTGTTTTTCCATTGGAAATATTTCCCATGGAATACGCATGGCATCGAACATTTCACCGGTGATCTGTCCCATTAATTCATGTTGGGGTTCGTGTGTTATTCCTGGGGCACCACGATGAGTAGTGATAATTATCATGGGAATACGGAACACGTAACTTAGTGAAGTGATGGGGCTGACAGCATTACCCAGACCCGAGTTCTGCATCATGGCGATAGACTTTTCTCCACCCATCGCTGCGCCGGCAGCGGTGGCAATGGCATCACCTTCATTTGAAGATGATACGTAGTTTAAAGACTCATCATTGATTACATAGTTTATAAAAGGCATGAGGAACGAGCAGGGCACGCCGGTATAGCGTTGGAAACCTAACTCACGTGCGGCCTCAATAAAATCTTCTGCCTCTATCACTTTTCTTCCCTCAAAATATCTGGCCTATAACTTGGTGAAGTCGCCGGCGCGATCGATATCTGCCAAGGCATTGATATCAACCCAGTGACCATTGATGTAATGGACTTTTACCGGGTGATTCATCTTGATTAACTGGTTCAGCAGATCGGCGAGGGACATTTTCTTGAAGTTATTGTGAGGTTTTAATTCAGCTATGGCATCTTCAATCCATTGCCTGCCTTGACTACGTACGCGTAACATGCCAATCCACCGACCGGTAGGGGCGCCGTATGAAGTGTTTTTTTCTTCAGAGACATGATTTAAATATGCATCCTGTTTGAATATGGCCCGGTCTTCTTCCTGCGAGCAATAGGCATAATCAGGTGAACCACTATAATTTTCATTCTCGACAGCGGAGTCAACGACGGCAACAATCTCACCTTCATTTTCAAGCAAATCCCTGAGGATATAGCTACGAAACAGCAAATCACCATAGGTCATGATCATGTCATCATGAAATTCACTGACTACCTGGGTAAGTGATGCCAACTCACCTGTTGTTTCATAATCCTTATTGATATGTATCTCTATGCCACTGGTGTCGATAGCCTCAGGTTTATAGCCAGCAACCAGAGTGACTTTATTGATATTCTGATTTTTAAATTCATCAAGCAATCGGCGTAAAACGGTTTTGCCGCCGATTGAAAGCATTACTTTAGGTTTATCTTTAGTGAGTTCACCGAGTGCAAAACCACGACTTGCCGCCAGTACAATAGCTTTGGTTTCCGAGCCTTTGGGCCGTAAATAACGTTCCTGTGCTTCGCTGAGTTCTGCCGCACCTTGCAGGAAAAATAAATGTTTTACCGGCGCAATATTGTCTTCAACACCGACCACCGATTCATTTGCATAAATATCGGCACAGATTTTTTCCATCGATGCAACTGCTGCACGAATCATGTGATTAGCCCAAATGACCAGACTAATATCTGCATTCCTGAAGATATCTGTTGGCGTGCTGTAATAGGTCGTTGGCACAATCACCAGGGGGGAACGGTTTGCCCATTCGGATGCAAATTCCAGAATTTCATTTGCCTGTGACAGCTTGCTATGTATCAGTATCCCATCTGCGCCGGCCTCGTGATAAGCTTCAGCACGTCGCAGTGCTTCCTTGACACCCCAGCCAGCGATCAGTGCTTCAACTCTGGCGACGATACAAAAATCCTTATCGTTCTGACTGTCTTTGCCAGCTTTAATCTTGCCACAAAACTCATCCACTTCGGCCAGTGGTTGGCGTTCGCCATCAATGAAACTATTGGTCTTTGGGAATTGTTTATCTTCGATACAGACACCGGCAATATCACGTTGCTCAAGCTTCTTGACCAAGCGACGCATGTTATTGAAATTACCATAGCCAGTATCCCCATCAAGCAGAATTGGAATTTCCGTTGCATCGGACATGAACTCCAGCATGTCAACGACCTGGGTCCAGCTGGCTTCATTACTGTCACGTACCGCATATTGTGCAGACATTGACAGACCACTGCCCCAAATCCCTTTAAATCCTGCCTTTTCCACAATCAGGGCTGAAATGCCATTATGTGCCTCCATGATAAATTCAAGCTCACCCGATTCGAGTAAGGCACGGAGTTTTGCACTTTTTGTTAATAGTTTCTTCTGGGTCATTTTTACTCTAGCTTGAAGTTTCAGTTTTTGGCCTTCATTATATGGCCCTTGTTTATGGTTCTAGGGCAGATCTGTCAGTTTTGGCAGTATTATATCGTTTGCTTTGATAACATCATCAGGAAAATCAATCTCCAACCAGGGTAAACCAGTAATATCCTCAAATGAATATTGCTCAGGTTCAGCCAGCAACAAGTCCCTGATAATTTCTTCGTAAGGGGCCTCATCCTCTCCCCTGTTGATATATTCATTTGCCTTGATACCAAGTTGTTTTCCTGTTGCAGACGTGAATTTGAAGAAGCCTACTGATTCACCCATAAAATCAAAAGCCAGATTTTCATCCAGTTGCTTTCTGAACTCAACAAGATGCTCATTACGCACACATAGTTTTACAGGCTCTTCTCCCATCTCGAAATCTTGATCCAGCAGGAAAACATTATCTCTGTCCGAATTGATTAATCTGCCAAGAATATTGTGATCGTAGAGTACATCAGCATCCATCAGAATAAATTCCTGGTTTACTCCCAGGGTTTTCAGCCCTGATAACATACTTAAAATACTGCCCCTGGTGAAATCAGGGTTAAAACAAATATCGACATGGTCAGCACCAATCTCAGATAGGGTTGACTTAATCGTATCGGATTCAAAACCTGTAACGATGACGATGTCATCAATGCCATAGTGATGAAGAATTTCGAGATGTCTTTGTAACAGGCTCTTGCCATCAAATTCCAGTAAGCATTTTGGTTTTTTCCCCGAAGAGTTGCCCAGGAATTCTCCCAGGCGTTGACCAATACCAGCTGCGAGGATAATCGTTTTCATATTAATAATGGCTTATCAAATTCCTGTTTTCTAAAAAGAAGCGAATGGTACTTGATGATGCTATTCCAAGTACAGCAGGAGCTATCATTTCCAAGTAGTTTGGGTATGAAGTAGTATTAACTACTATATTATTGGATCAATCCAGATAAATGAACGATGACGACTGACATACCAAAAAAACTGGGGAAGTATGAAGTAATCAGAGAGCTGGGCCGTGGCAGTATGGGCGTGGTCTATGAAGGACATGATCCGTTTACTGATCATCGTGTTGCCCTGAAGGTAGCCAACAGGCACACATTCAAGAATAAAAAAATCGCAGAACGCTATAAAAAAACGTTTTTTAATGAGGCTCATACAGCCGGGAAATTAAAACATCCAAATATTGTTGAGATTCTGGATGCAGGTGCTGAAGGAGATGTTTGTTATATCGTTATGGAACTGGTTGAAGGTGGAGACACCTTAAAACCACACTGTAAACCCGACAATCTTTTGTCTTATGAGCAGGTTGTTCAAATCATTTTTAAATGTGCAAAAGCACTGGATTATGCACATAGAATCGGGGTCGTTCATCGGGACATCAAACCCACGAATATTCTGCTGACAAAAGACCTGGATGTTAAATTTTGTGATTTTAGTATCGCACATTTAATGACTGAGGAAGCAGAGAGCACCATGCCGACTGGTTTCGTTGGTTCACCTCGTTATATGTCTCCTGAACAGGTACAGGAAGACATGATCACAAATCAGACAGACTTGTTCTCATTAGGTATCGTTATGTACGAATTGCTAACTGGCAAACATCCTTTCGCTGCAGATGGCTTTTCACGTTTGATTTACAAAATCACAAATGAACAACCGCCGCCATTGAGAAGTTACCGCTCTGACATCCCGGAAATTTTCGAGAAAATTATTTATCATGCTCTGCAAAAGAATCCTGAGAGACGTTACAAGATGGGTTTGAATATGGCAGCAGACTTGAGTCTGGTATTTGATTATCTCGATGAGCCGCAGGAAGATCTTGATGAGAAGGAAAGATTTTCACAGGTTCAGGCACTGGATTTTTTTCAGGGGTTTTCGGAAGCAGAAATCTGGGAGATCATTCGCTCATGTGTATGGCAGGAATATGAAGCAGGACAGGAAGTTGTGGTTCAGGGAGATGTCGACGAGGCGTTCTATGTAATTATTGCGGGTGATGTTGATGTTTATCGAAAAACCAGTCGCATTGGAACAATTAAGGAAGGGGATTGTTTCGGAGAAATGGGTTATCTGTCTAATACTGAAAGGACAGCGACGATTCAGGCAAAAAATGCTGTACGTCTCTTGAAAATAAACAGCACCGTGATCGATCAGTTATCCGTGGGCTGTCAGCTACACTTTAACAAGGTGTTTTTAAGGACCCTGGTAAAAAGGCTTTCTTTAACTACTGCAAAGGTCCTGAACGGGGACTAGACTTCCTGTTAAGGCTCGTTCTTATTGCGGTAATAAGAGATTAGTCTTTCTGTTGATGAATCATGAGTAACATTATCATCAGTGCTTTTGTTTTCTCTACCATGGCGAAGTTCTTCTGAGATTTGTTTTGAAAGATTTTTTCCCAGTTCGACGCCCCACTGATCAAATGGGTTAATGTTCCATATATGAGCCTGTACAAAACATCTATGTTCATAAAGACATAATAGTGAACCCAAGGTGGCTGGAGATAATTCATCCATCAGAATAGTTGTGCTGGGGCGATTTCCGGGAATATTTTTATAGGGTTCCTGACTGGTCTCTGCCTCTGTATGGCCATTCATAAGTGCTTCGCTTTGAGCCAGACAATTTGCCAGTAGCTCCTGATGATGGCTTTTATTTTCACTATTGGTTTTAAGACTGACAATAAAATCAACAGGTACCAGATGTGTCCCCTGGTGCAGGCATTGAAAGTAGGCATGTTGGGCATTGTTTCCAGTTCCGCCCCATATAACTGGCGAAGTGTTGTAATCTATTTGATTGCCTTCGTTATCAATCTGCTTGCCATTACTTTCCATGATTAACTGGCCAATATAAGTGGGCAACATGTTCAGTGAATGATCATAAGGAAATATTGCGATTGTCTCTGCATGAAAAAAATTGATATACCAGATGTCAATCAAGGCGAGGATCACAGGTAGATTATTTTCCATGGTTTGATTTTCCATGGTTTGATTTTCCAGAGCTTGTTCACAAAAATGCTGATCCATTGCGTATGCACCTGAGAGAAAATCCCGGAAATGATCCATGCCAATCCTGATGGCAATGGGTAAGCCGATGGCGGACCAGAATGAATATCGTCCACCCACCCATTCCCAGATGTGAAATATATTTTCATCTTTCACACCAAAGGTCTTTGCCGCATGGTGATTTGCAGTTACTGCCAGCAAATGTTTGTCTGGGGTCTGACACCCATTCTTTTTTAGCCAATTGACTGCAGTTTCTGCGTTAAGCAGCGTTTCTTTTGTAGTAAAGGATTTTGATGAAATAATAAATAATGTCGTTTCTGGATTTGATTTTTCCAACGCTGAATTGATGTCGTTGATATCAACATTCGAGACGAAATGAATATCGATATCTGATACAGCAAATCTTGAGAGTGCTTCGGTGGCTAATCTGGGGCCAAGATCTGATCCGCCAATGCCGATGTTAATGACAGTTTTTATGGGCTTGTCAGTATGACCCCTGAGCTCACCGTTGTGCAGAGAGCTAACAAAGTCCTGCATGTGTTGCAGTTCATCATGTACTTGTCTGCTGACATTCTCACCCTCGACAAAACAGGCATTATCCGCTGGGGCACGAAGCGCCATATGCATGGCGGCCTTGTTTTCTGTCCAATTTATTGTTGCACCACTGAACAATTTCTGAATTGCACCACTTAAATCAGTGCTTTTTGCCATCGATAACAGAAGCTGAATAGTTTCTTCAGTAATATAGTGCTTCGAATAATCGACATAGAGCTTATTAATTTCAGCAGAAAAACTTTTAGCACGCCCCGGGTTTTGAATGAACATGTCCTGCAGACTTGTTCTGGAAATATCTTCCCTGTGATCCATGAGTGCTTGCCAGCAGCTTGCAGATACATGTTCAGGTATTTTGTGTGTACTCATAGAGATAATAGTGGAGATATAGGGACTTGAGTCAATCCATTATTGAAAGAATCTAGCCAACGCCACTGGTAATCTTGATTGTTAATCCCTGAATCAAGGCAGTTGCAGAGACAGAAAAAATTATCCTAGCCTGAGATGTAATGTTCCAGCTGGTCAATGACAGTTTCTTTTTCTGAAATAATACTTTTCACCACGTCCATCGTGGATATTACACCTATTGCCTCACCATTTTCTGCGACCGGGAGATGTCGAATATGATGTTCGGCCATCACCTTCATGCAGTCTTCAACGGATTGATCAGGTGTGACGGTTAAAACATCCTTGGTCATAATGTCTTTGACTGGTGTCTCATGTGATGATCTGTTTTCGAGGATAACCCGACGGGCGTAATCTCGTTCTGAAATTATGCCCACCAGTTTGTTGTTTTCTATGACCAGTAGGGCACCGACTTTTGCTTCACTCATAAGTTTAATCGCATCGTAGACCATGGTCTCTGGCGAAACCGAATATATTTTGCGGCCTTTGTTATTCAGAAGCTGGCTTGCAGGTGTTTTCATGAATTTGTCCTCACTAAATCGGATGCCCTGTAACAATAAATAATCATTGTAAATGAGACATAAATAAATTAACTGGATTCAGTATAGTCAGCAATGATTCAGATTTTAAGTCAAGTTTGGCATCTATTATGTGTAAACTCAAACCACGCATCTACAATTGACGTTTATCTGTCCAAAAAGCTACGTTTGCAGTACTATTCCGAGAGGTGTTTGCATGACTTTTATCGCAGAACCGAATTGCTGCGATTGGAGCCAAACTCAACATTGAAAATAGATACTTAAATAAAAAAAATAGATAGCTGAATAAGATGAGTTTCCCCAGTAAACTAGGCAAATACCATATATTTGGTGAAATAGACCGAGGCAGCATGGGTACGGTCTACCTGGGACATGATCCGTATATCGATCGTGGTGTAGCAATCAAGGTTGCACATGCCGAAGATCTCAAAAAAGAGGAATCCGGGGATCGCTACCGGAAAATGTTTTTTAACGAAGCCCACGCTGCAGGTTGCCTGACTCATCCAAATATTGTTGGTATTCATGATGCGGGGACAGATCAGGATGTTTGTTACATCGTCATGGAACTGGTCAAAGGTGGGGGGACACTGAAACCTTACTGCACACCTGAAAATCTTTTACCGATAGAAAAAGTTGTAGAAATTATCTTCAAGTGCGCCAAGGCACTGGATTATGCACACAAGATGGGTGTCGTTCATCGTGATATAAAACCATCAAATATCCTGGTAGAAGTTAATCTGGATATAAAAATAGCTGATTTCAGTATTGCTCATATGAACAGGGCTGATGATGATACCGCTACACAACAAATAGGGCTGATGGGTTCTCCCAGATACATGTCTCCCGAACAATTAAAAGAGGATGAAATTACCCATCAAACAGATCTGTTTTCCCTGGGTATTGTTATGTATGAGATGTTAACCGGAAAGTGCCCTTTTAATGCAGACAATTTTTCCCGGCTGGTGACCAAGATATTGAATGAAGAACCCCCACCATTAAAAAATTTACGTTCTGATTTGCCCGATGCTTTAGTAGATGTGTTTGTAAAAGCGACCCGAAAAGATATTAAGGATCGTTATCAAACAGGCCTGGAGTTTGCCATTGATCTGAGTAAGGCGTTTGAGGCCCTGGAGGGACCAGAAGAAAATATTTCAGAGCAGGAGAAATTTAACTCAATTAAACAGCTTGAATTCTTCGAAGGATTTCCCGATGCGGAAATCTGGGAAATTATTCGTGCCAGCACCTGGCAGGAATACAGTATGAAGGATCATGTGCTCATTGAAGGCGAACTGGATGATTGTTTTTACATTATCGTTGAAGGTGAAGTAGGTGTTTTAAAAAATAAAAAATCGATTCGTATGTTAGGGATTGGCGATTGTTTTGGTGAAATGGGTTACCTGGCAAAGACAGAAAGGACTGCAACCATCAAGGCACTTACCGATACTGCACTGCTAAAAATAAATTCAACAGTCATCTCCCAGGTATCTCTCAACTGCCAGGTGCGTTTTCTGAAAGTATTCCTCAGGACATTAATACACAGATTGTCGATGACAACCGAGAAAGCAACACAGGCTTAAGATTTACAGGCACAGAAAGGCCTCTCCAATCTGGAATAATTCCAGGTTTTTAGTCCCCGGTATTTATTGCACTGCAACACAAGACCCTTGTTTTTAATCAAGTTTTGCAGAAGTTTACCCATTCCATTATGCTAAGCTCTGGTTGACTTGAATAACAACATTTACAGTCACATGAAGTAAAATTTGCATGTTGAACTGTAGCTCATTGGGGAGTGGCATGATGTACATTAGTTCAGGATTCCGTTCTATGGATTTCTCTCGTTTTTTAGCGCTATCCAGTACCATTTTAATTTCTTCCTTTGTCTCAATTCCAGCCTACAGTGTGAGTTTCGAATCTGGAGACTGGTCAGCCAGTGTTGATACCACCATGACTACCGGCCTGGGTTGGAGGGTACAAGACCGAGATACCCGGATCATAGGTCTTACCGGTGACCCTCCTCCTGTATTTGGGCTAACTGGAACAGGTTCTTCAATAACAGGTACTGCCTTCTCAGAGAATTCGGATGATGCCAATCAGAACTATAATCAAGGTACCATCAGCAAATTAGGAAAGTTCACGACTGAAGTAGACTTGACTCACAAGAATGGTTTCGGCATTTTCACGCGTTTTTATGGCTTTAAAGATTGGGAAAATGTAGATGCTGGCGATCGTACAGAGTTAACAGACAAAGCG
>PVMK01122600.1_pt1 | contig 50810 bp, 44 predicted proteins | sample 1853481 | NCBI WGS metagenome assembly PVMK01 (sample SAMN08533507, study PRJNA380276) | Marine sediment metagenome, whole genome shotgun sequencing project.
CCATCGATAATGGACCAGGGCTCGGGAACCAGTTCGGGGGCGACTGTCACGCCAAAATCGATCTGGTCGGTATAACTCAAGCAGGTAATATTGATGCCGACACCATGCATTATCACAGACATCGGGTACATGGTCTCCATGCGCACCCCGGCAATGTACAGGGGATTCGGGCTGCCCCGAACATTGGACAATATCAGGTTGGCCCCCATAATCTGCAGCGCCTGCTCCGGCGTCGTCACTTCCAGCAGGGTATTAATGAGTATTGGCGGCATCATCTGGAATACTTCCATAAAACCCATTGCCCCGCTCCGGGCCTGGCGTTTGGCCAGTTCTGACTCGCGATTGATAGCCCGCAGCCGATCAGCCGGATCATCAAGATCAGTTGCCAGCGTCACCGAAGTGGTGGTGACCTTATTGCTGAAATCGTCATCTGCCTTGGAACGAAGAGAAACCGCCATGGACGCTCGTAGCGACTCTGCCGGCAACTGATCCTGTGCCAGCAGGTAGTTGCGCATGACACTACCTACCAGCGCCAACACAACATCATTCACCGAGACATCGAAATGCGCCTTGACGGTTTTGATTTTCTTCAGTGGCAGCGAACCAAAAACGAAGCCCCTGTCACTGCCGATATCTCCGTTGAAAAAGGTCCGTGGCAAGGCGGGCTGTTCTTTTCCCGATGTTTTGTTCCAGGACAGTTGCTTGGCGATTTTGGGGCGAAAGATACCGTACATGCCTCTGGTAACTTCGCCCGGCAGCCTGGCCAGGTGGATTGCGGTGCGCGCAGACCTTTCCCAGCTCGCGGGCACCCTGCCCGCTTTGGCACTGGCAATATCCTCACTGACCTTATGCGACGGGGTATCCGGTTCGAGATCACACATGATCTCACCCAGCTTGGCGGCGCCCTGGCCATCCATCAGGCAGTGGTGAAGTTTCTGCAGGATGGCAAACTTGCCACCTGCCAGGCCCTCGATAAACCACATTTCCCACAGGGGCCTGCTGCGGTCCAGGTGTTTGCTATACAGGTGGGCAACGAGCTCGGCAAGCGCTACGCGATCCCCGGGGGACGGCACGGCAATGCGCTTGATATGGTGATCATAGCTGAAGTTTTCATCCACCACCCAGTACGGCAAATCCAGCCCCAGAGGCACCTCATGCAATTTCCAGTGGAAATGTGGGATCTGGCTGATCCGCTCGATGGCGTTGTCGCGAAAAATATCAAAGTTGAAATCTGGCCTGGCGCTGCTGTCCAATACGACCAGACCCGCTGTGTGCTGGTAGCTTGTGGCATTCTCGCCGGCGACAAAGAGCACATCTTGCTTCGAAAGCTGTTTAATAACGGACATAGTCTGACTCCTTTACCAAGGGTCAGTGTACTTGAATCGATAAAAAACTATTTGATCCGGATCAAGGGGGCTATGCTGCCAGTTTTTTCCTGAGGGTTACAATATTGTGCTCGTCGCGGTATTCGTAACCGTATTCATCCATATACTTTTTGACCAGATATATCCCCAACCCGCCCGGTTGGCGTTGCTCCAGGGAAACATCCAGATTGGGCTCCGACTTTTCGAAAGGATTGAATGGAGTGCCACCATCGGTAATCCGGATCTGTAACTTTTCATCGACTATATCGAGTTCCAGAATGATTGGATCGTGCCGGGAACCCTTGAGCCCGTAGGAGATAATATTAGTCAGCAACTCATCCAGAACCAGCGCAGCGGCCTGCGTAGCCGCCCCGTCTACAGCGCAAGAGTCTGTAAACGCCCTCAGAGCATCTCTCGCCGTGGCGATTTCATCCAGACTGTTGTTGAGTTCGGTGCGCATACCCGGGCCATCTACTCCCTAAAAAGCCGCCAGTGCCTGCGCTTCTTCATCATACATATCCAGTAACCTGTGAAAGCCAGAAATTTCCAGCACTTCCTTCACCATACCCCTGGCACCACAGACCTTCATATTTCCGCCGTTGGCGCGGACTTGTTTTGCTGTCCTGAGAATCACCCTGAGACCGGAACTACTCACAAAATCTACTCCCGCGAGGTTAATAAGAAAGTTCTCCGGGTTGGTGTCCACATGCTCCTGTAGTGCGTCCATAGCGGAACCAGCGGTTTGTGTATCCAGCTCTCCCGTTATATCAACCACCAGCGTATTATCCAGTACGCGCTTGGTAAGCTCCATTTTACTCCTCCAAATACCCGTGCCCCTGGAGCACTGAATTTCTGTTGCCAGAACCATTTTTGGCAGACAATTTTTCCGTTTACAGCCTGCGCCAGTGTACACTAGAGCCTACTACGAGCGGTAATACCGAGTTACTTTAATGGATCTACTACAAGACGTCGGAAGTTTCCTTGCTGGTTTGGGACTCTTCTTCGTTGGCATCAAGACGCTCACTACCCACCTGAGAGACTTGACCGGCAGGCGTTTCCGGCAGCTTCTGGATCGCTCCACACGGCACCCCCTGTTGTCCGCATTCGGAGGAGCGCTGCTGGGCGCCACCATGCAGACGGGCAGCGCGATAACCTTCATTCTCGTTGGCATGGTGAGCGCCGGCATGATCAGCGTGGAACGCTCACTGCCGGTGCGCCTCGGTGCCGCCGTCGGCACCTCGGCCATGGTCTTTATCGCGACCATGGATATCAAGATCTTTATCCTCTTCCTGGTGGGAATTGCCGGCATCTCCCTCGCCCAGAGCCGCTCGCCAAAGCCTATTTTGGGGGTATTGTTTGGCGGTGGCATCATGTTTTTCGGTCTGGACATGGTCGGAGAAAGCGCTGCGCATGTAACCCAGATTGAATGGTTTGAAAAAGCCATTACCGGCGTCAACGGAGCCCCGTTGACCGCATTTTTATTGGCCGGCATTCTGAGTATTGCGATCCAGTCTCCACAGTCGGTGGCCATTTTGGCCATTGCCATGACGGTGGGGGGCGTACTGGACACCTGGACCACGCTGGTCATGATCTACGGCTGCAATCTCGGGGGAGGAATCAGTATTTACCTGATGGCCGCCGGCCTCAAAGGCACGTTGAGACAGATCACAATTTTTCAAGTCTGGTTCAACGTCATCACCGCGTTCGTCCTGCTGCTGCTATTCTTCGTTGAGAGATATTCCGGTGTACCCCTGGTTCATGCCCTGGTCACTTCCCTCAACATTGATACGGGGCAGCAGATGGCATTTGTCTACCTGATTTATAATGTCTTTGGTGCGACCGTGATGTTCACCTTCAGGACGCCAATTTTGAGGGTAATTGAACAATGGTGCCCGCCGTCTCCCGAGGAAGGTATAGGAAAACTCAAATATTTACACGATCATGCCATTGATACCCCGGATCTCGCCCTGGATCTCGCCGTAAAAGAGGAACTTCGTTTCCTCAGCATCCTGCCGCAACACATCGATCTGCTAAGAGAGCAACCGGGAGGCGCCCCGCTGCAGACAGAAACACTGGCGGAAGCCATCAACCAACTACATGCGGCCATAGAGGAGTCGCTGGGGGAACTGGGGCCTCATGTGAGCCCGGAAGATTCGGAAAGACTGATAAACGTTATCAATAGAAATCGAATCCTCGGCTCCTTACACGATTGCATAGAGGGCTTTTGCAAGTCTGTCGCCGCGGCACAAAAAAGCACGCACCTGGCGCCATTGGCAATGATAGTCACTGAAGCCTTCGATGCGACCCTGGGCCATGCGATAGAGGCAGTCAGTGATCATGACCTGGAGGACCTGGCCCTGGCCTGGACAATGACAGATGATCAAAGCGACAAAATGCGCAACATCAGGCAGAAATTTATTATGGGAGACTTCGACCTTTCAGATAACGAAAAGCTGGACTTGATGTCATTGACCACCGGGCTCGAGCGTGCCATATGGGTACTTCACGAATACCTGGGTGAGTTGGTAACGCAAGGTGAGCAGGAGAGCTAGTGCTCTGACCACCTGATAATTCAGGATCAGGTGGTCAGAGCACTGTGTTCGTTGTACTGCACGGCAAGCATAGTGATGTCATCAGCCTGCTCTGCCCCCACCGCGAACGCTGCCACTGATTCGTTGACACAGTTGACGACTGCCTGCGCACCGCAATCGGGCATCGCTTTCAACTCATCGAATAAGCGGTCATCGCCATAAAGGTTTCTGTCCAGGTCCATGGCTTCCGTTACCCCATCGGTGAATACCAGTAACACATCACCCGGTTCCATTTGTAATGTGCTCTGCTCGTATTCTTCGCCGGGCATAATAGCGACCACCGGGCCATGAATGTCGGACAGGGCTTCCACTTCACCAGAGGCCCGGCGAATAAGTGGTGGATTGTGTCCCCCGTTGGTATATCTCAGTTCGCCCGTGCACAGGTTCAATACGCCTAAAAAAACAGTAACAAACATACATTCCGGATTATCTTCACTCAACTCTTCATTAACCCGGGTAATAACTTTTGCCGAATCCCTCTCATCCCTGGCGCGAGACCGGATCAGGATTTTGGACATCGCCATAAACAGTGCAGCAGGGACACCCTTACCCGACACATCTGCCACGCAAAAACAGAGTTCGTTTTCGCTTAACATGTAATAGTCATAAAAATCCCCACCTACCTCACGCGCGGCATCCATGCTGGCACACAGGGTCACCTCCTTACGGTCCGGAACGACAGTGGGCAGCATACTTTGTTGTATATCCCGCCCAACATTGAGCTCCAGTTCCATTCGCGCCTTGGCACGGGCCAACTCCGCTGATGTGCGCTGCAGGGCGTCCATACTCTGCTTGAGCGCCAGGTGGGTCTTGACCCGGGCCTGTAAAATGGGGGGATTCACCGGCTTTAATATATAGTCCGCAGCGCCCAGCTCAAAACCCTCGGTTTCGTCTTCTGTCTGGTCTTTGGCTGTCAGAAAAATGACCGGAATATCCGCGCTGCGCGGGTTTGCCTTCAGTTGTTGGCACACTTCCAGGCCGCTCATGCCCGGCATCATGATATCCAGTAAAATAATATCCGGCAGTTGCTTTTCCACAATCCTCAATGCGGCCGGTCCGTTGGTGGCGACTTTGATACGGTATTGTGGCGTCAGGATACCCTTCACCACATCGAGGTTTTGCGGTGTATCATCTACCGCGAGAACGACAGGCCGCTGATCTTTCTTCTCCACTGTATTGCTCCCTGGGCTTTCCGGCCTGGTATTAAACCAAGCCCAATATGCGTTCTACGGTATTTAACAATTCCTGCGGCACCACCGGCTTGCTGAGATAGGCAGTGGCCCCCATACCCAGGCCTCGCTGCTGCTCCTGCTCTGAGGCGTGACCGGTAACGAATACCACTGGTATCGCACGGGTTAGCGCATCCGCCTGTAATTGCCGGCACACTTCGTAACCATCCATACCCGGCATCATAACATCCAGTAAGATCAGGTCGGGCGGCGGCGTCTTGCGCGCAACAAGCAATGCTTTTTCACCACTGGTCGCCGCCTTGATTTTATATTTTCCCTTGAGTAATCCACTCAGCAATTGAATATTGTCGGGGGCATCATCAACCACCAGAAGAGTTTTATCGCGTGTATTCATGATGTCTCGAACTCCAGTTCTCCCAGCGCGGCCAGCGCGGCCAGCGCCGTATCAAAGTCATAGTCGGCAATGGCACTGGACAGCGCCTTCAAGTCATTAGTTGTGGTACCCGCCAGCGACTGCAACTCCTCAACCAGGTCAGCGGCCTCCGCATCATCCTCTTCCAGTAAAGCGCGCAACCGAACCAGTAATGCGCTTAGCGCCTGAGGGTCTGCGCCATCAGTCTGCGTACGGGCTGGCCCTGAAACCTGCTGCAGGGACATTAAGCCCGGCAGCACATGCTCAAGTGCCGTCACAACGTGACTCAATAGTTGATCGATGGTCTGTTTTGCTTCCCCGTCATAGCAGGCTAGCTCCAGGGCGGCGGCCGCTTGCTGTACTGTATAGGCGCCGATATTACCCGCCACACCCTTGAGCGTATGTGCACAACGACTGGCAGCCTGGGGGTCATCTTCATCCTGTGCAGCCTTGAATTGTCCGATGAAATCACTTTCGCTGTCCCGGAATTTGATCAACAGGCGCCGATAAAGTGCCACATTATCCTGACAGGTGGCTAGCCCGGCGGTACTATTGATCCCCGGCAGCTCCGGTAGTTCCTGTTGCTCTGTGGAGTCTGCGTGGTCTGCGGAAGAACCGTGTGCGGCCGTATTTACCGGCTCGGCGACACCTTGCGCTGCCGGCCTTTTTGGCACTATCCACTTCGCCATTGCCGTAAACAGCTCCCGCGGCTTTATCGGTTTGCTGATATGGTCATTCATCCCCACCGCGAGCACCTTCTCCCTGTCGCCGGCCATGGCATTGGCCGTCATGGCCAGTACCGGTAGTGTCTGCCACTGCGGCTGCTGGCGAATACGGCGAGTGGCCTCATAGCCATCCATCACCGGCATCTGGCAATCCATCAGCACCCCGTCCACTTCCTGCTCCGCCAATATATCCAGCGCTTCCTGACCGTTGTTCGCCACGACGGCGCTAATGCCGTTAATCGTCAACAACTCCAGCGCCAGTTCCTGGTTGATTTCATTATCTTCCACCAACAGCACTTTAGCGCCGCGCAATTTGGCAACCGCCGCATCGGTTTCCTCCTCCCGGGTGCCCCCACGGGCCTCGCGTACCGCCTTGTGTCCCTGGGACATCAGCACCGCATCCAGCAGCGTTGATGGTATGACTGGTTTGGTCAGGAAACTGCTGAAACTAACATCACCCGCGGCCTCACTGGCCTCTTCACGACCATAGGCAGTGACCATAATCACCGTTGGCACCTGTTCCAGCAGGGGGTCCGACTGTATGGCCTGTGTGGTTTCGATACCGTCCAGGCCCGGCATCTTCCAGTCCATGATCACCAGTTGGTAAGGATCGGACTTGTCCGCCTGCTCCAGTATCTTCATCGCCTTCGCGCCGCTGTCAGCCTGCGCTATGCGCAGGCCAAAGCCCCGCAGCATAGTGCAGAGTATTTCCCGTGAAGATGCGTTATCGTCCACCACCAATACGTGCATATCTTTCAGTTCGCTGGCGGATAACGGGCGAGCCGCTACCTGCCCCTCCCGCACGGCCAGCGCTGCGGTGAAATGGAAGGTACTGCCCTCGCCCTCTGTACTCTCCAACCAGATCTCGCCCCCCATTAATTCGGTGAGTTTCTTGCTGATAGTGAGGCCCAGGCCTGTGCCACCAAATTCCCGGGTGGTCGAGGTGTCGGCCTGACTGAATGACTGGAACAGTTTTTCCTGCTGGGCGGGTGAAATGCCTACACCCGTGTCGCGCACGGAAAAATGTATTTTTATCTGGTCATCGACGCGCTCAGCTATTTCCGCTCGAATGACGACCTCCCCTTCGCCGGTGAATTTAACCGCATTGTTGCCCAGGTTGGTTAATATCTGGGTCAGGCGCAGCGGGTCACCCAGCAGTGTTCCCGGTAGCTCCACCGGCAGGTCGAACATCAGTTCCAGGCCATTCTCTTCCGCCTTGAGTCCCAGCATGCTGGCCAGGTGATCAAACACATCATCAAGACGAAACTCGATGGACTCCATGTGGAGCTTGCCGGCCTCGATTTTCGAGAAGTCTAGAATGTCGTTAATAATGCCCAGTAGCGAGTCGGCGGAGCGGTGAACCTTATCAATATAGTTACGCTGTTTGCTATTGAGGTCGGTCTTCAGAGCGAGATCAGACATACCGATGATGGCATTCATCGGCGTGCGGATTTCGTGGCTCATATTGGCCAGGAAATCGCCCTTGGCCCGGGTCGCCGCTTCGGCCTCCAGTTTTGCCTGCTCCAGATGTTTTGCCGACTGGGCCAGTTCAGCTGTGCGCTGCTCGACTCGCTCTTCCAGGTTCGCCTGGTCAGCTTCCAGCTGCCTGCGGGTCTGCACCAACTGTTTTTTCATGCTGCTAAAACTTCTGGCCACCATCCCCAGTTCATCACCTTTGGCCATCAGTTTTGTTTCGTCATCACTCTGATCCGCGTCCTGAAACACGTCAAAGGCATCAATGGTACTGGTAAGTTTGTACAGCGGCCTGGATATAGTGCGTCTTACCACGAAGAAAACCAGGGAAATTCCCACGAGAATCGCGATCAGCGCGATCCCGATAGTGACCGTTTTGGCGCGACGCTCCACCGCACGTGAATACTCTACCGAGCGGCGCTTGATGTCGGTAAGCCGCTTCAGCAGTTGCGCCACTTCCCCGATCAATATGCGCTCCCGCTCCCCAACAGCAAACAGCAGTTCCTTACCCATCAGGAAAGAGCCATCCTCAACGTGCCCAAACACCCTGGTTGCCAATTCATTGTGTGCCTGATTTGCCGTTTCTACGCTAGCAAGCATGGATATTACCGGCGAAGATGAGCCGCCAATGAAGCTACTGCGCTCGCCATCCGCTTCGCCGGCACTGGTGATTAGCTGTTTCGCCTCGTTAATGGCGCTGGTAATATTCTCGGACTCACCTTCATACAGCGCCCGCAGAGTCTGGTAGGCCGCCTTGGCATCCTTGTCATAAACGACCGTCTCGCCAACATTGACCACCCCCTGGAAATTGAGACGCTGGCTCAGTACATGCTCCCGGATGGACTGCACGGAAGAAAATGCCGGTAGGTAGAATGACGACATTCTCTCCAGTTCCGCGCCGACAGCGTTTATCTGGTTGACAGCATTGATCGTCAAGATTGAGAACGAGAATACCTCGACAATGATCAGGCTCATGACTTTTTGACCAACTGACAGTTGGTTGAGGTAAGCAATAATCTTTTTCATGAGGCCGCCCTCACTACTTTGCCACTGGGCAGATGAAGGCCATCGGCCTTACACACACCCCGATCCGGGTATAAAAGAAATGGCCTGGGCTGTACCCATTCCCCGCGGTTTTGCACAACCTCTACCTGGCCGGATTTGTCAAAGCGCCCTATCTTTGGAATGACCCAGGAGTTGAAATTATCAGGGTCGATTTTTATCGGCCCCTGAGGTGATTCCCCGGCGGATAACTGCATACCGCCGGATATGTCACGCACCCGCCTGGGCGTCAGCGCAGCAACACCCTCGGATGCCACGACAGCCTCTACTGCTTTCTGGAAAAACAGCAATGACAGGTAAGTGGTCTCCATATTCGACTGGGTCACGCCACTCCCTCCGTAGGGGCTGGACAAGAATTCGTCTACGAAACGGTGGTTAGTCGGGTTGTCCAGGCTCTGGAAATACGGTGCGGAACAATAGTGGCCATCGCCGAACTCATATCCCATTGCCCGTACTTCGGCCTCCGAGGTCGTCAACGCGGCGGTCGGTATGGTATCCGGGTGCAGCCCCGCCTTTATATACTGCTGCCTGAAATACACATCTGAATCACCCACCACGGTGGAAAAAATCCAGTCCGGTTGTACGTTCTTGATGTCGGCCAGAATGGCATCGAAATCACCGAGGCCCAGCGGTACATAGGCCTCACCCACCAACTCGCCATCAACCCGCGCCAACCAGTTTGCTGCATTTCGATTGGACTCTTTCGGCCAGACATAATTGGAGCCGACAAAATAGGCGCGCGGGCCAAAATGTTCCACCATGTAGGGCACAAGGTCGTAGGAGTGCTGGTTGGCCAGGGCGCCAGTGCAGATAACATTTTGCCAGCACTCCCTGCCCTCATAAACCGTCGGGTAGTAGAACAGATGATTACTTTGGGTTACCAGCGGCATCACTGCGCGCCGGCTAATGGACGTATAACCACCGAATATCGCCAACACCTGTTCTTCTTTTATCAGCCTGGTGGCGCCACTGCGGTAGGGACCCATATTTGACATGGCATCCACCACCACGGGCACCACCTCCATTCCGGCAATGCCCCCGTTGCGATTGACCTGGTCAATCCAGAACAGCGCAACATCCCTGGAGGGCTCCTCGATCACCCGCATCACGCCGCTAAGTGACCAGAGCAGACCTATCTTGATCTTGCCATCCGCAGTAATCCAGGGAGAACGCGTTGCCGCCAGGCCCCTGGCTGATACCAGTGCAGTACTGGCGATGCCAACCCCCATCGCCAGTGCTGACGCACAAAACCGGCGCCTGTTTATGCTCATGAAGCTGATGCCCCTGAATCATCAGCTGCCCATTGCTGCACAATCTCCAGCGCATCGTCGAACTCGTAGTCTTCAACCAGTCTTTCGATACGTCTAAATCTGTTGTGTTGCGGAGAATTCGCGACTAACGGGCGCAACTCATCGACTATTTCCGCAGCATCGGCATCGCAGTCTTCGAGCAATTCAGCCAGCCGCGCCAACAAAGGTGCTATCAGGGCTGGATCAGCCGCAACCGGCGTTGCCTTATCCGACACATCGGGTTCCGCGGCATCCAGCATTGCCAACGCAGGGATAACGATTTCCAGTGCGGCGCAGGCACGCTCCAGGAGTACATCAATCTCCGGCTCCGGCTGCCCTGCCTGGCAGGCGGCCTCAAGCAGAGCCCCCGCCTCCCTGACCTGTGTCGCGCCTATATTGGCGGCGACGCCCTTTAGCGTATGAGCACAGCGCATCGCCGCGGTGTCATCGACGCCCCCGCGGGCGGCAGCGAATTCAGCCGCGAAGTCGCTTTGCGAATCACGGAACTTGAGTAATAGCCTGCGGTACAGGGCCTGGTTGCCCTGAGCCGTTGCCAGCCCCGCTTTAATATCAACACCGGGGATGTCCGGCATCTCGTTCGGCGCTGTATCCGGGGCCTTAATCTCCATTAGCGGCGCTTTACCCTGATTGGCGGGAGTAATCCAGCGCGCCATGGTGCCAAACATTTCATTGACGTTAATTGGCTTGGTGATATGGTCGTTCATCCCGGCGTCCAGGCACCGCTCTCGATCACCGGCCATGGCGTTGGCCGTCATCGCCAGAACCGGCAGGTCTCGTAACTTGTCCTGCTCACGTATCTTGCGGGTGGCAGTAAAGCCATCCATGACCGGCATCTGGCAATCCATCAGCACACCGTCGAAGTCCCGCTCAGCCAATAAATCGAGTGCCTCCTGGCCATTGCAGGCCACCTCGACGCTTATACCGCTGGTGGTGAGCAACTCCAGCGCCAGTTCCTGATTGACTTCATTGTCTTCCACCAGTAGCACATGCGCGCCGCGCAGTTTAGCTTTTACTTCCCGGGCCACATCGGAGCGTCGGGTGGAGCGTGCGCTCCCATCCTGGTCACGCCCCATTGCCTGCATTATGGTATCGAGCAAGCTCGACGAGGTGACCGGTTTGGTTAGAAGGCCATCGATAACCACGTGCTTTGCCGCAATGATGGCATCCTCGCGCCCGTAGGCGGTGACCATGATGACCTGCGGAATCAGGGGGAGACTCTGGTGCGACTTGATCCGCTGCGTCGCCTCCACGCCATCCATGCCCTCCATACGCCAATCCATCAGCACCAGGGGGTAAGGCCGCTCTACAGCAGCCTGCTCCAACATGGCCAGCGCCGCTTTACCGCTGGCGGCAAAGTCTACCTCGAAGCCTAAACTGGCCAGCATCTTGCCCAGTATTTCCCGTGCGGTGGCATTGTCATCAACCAGCAGAACACGCAATTCGCCCAGGTCCGCATCGGGGCCGGCCCTTGTGTTAACCTCACCCGTCTGTCGCTCCAGCCAGGCGGTAAAGCTGAATGTACTGCCCTGGCCCGGCTCACTTTCAACCCAGATCTCACCGCCCATCAGCTCGGTCAATTTCTTTGAGATGGCAAGCCCAAGTCCGGTACCCCCATATTTGCGCGAGGTCGAGGTATCAGCCTGGCTGAAGGACCGAAATAACTTATCTTTCACCTCCGCATCCATACCGATACCGGTATCGCTCACCGCAAACTGCAGCTTGATCCGGTCGCCATCACCGGCCACTTCCCGGACGGATACAACAACCTCGCCCTCCTCGGTAAATTTGATCGCATTGTTGCCGAGGTTGATCAGGATCTGCCCCAAACGCATGGAGTCACCCACCAGCGCGGTGGGCAGCGTATCGGGGATATCGAACAGGAATTCAAGACTCTTCTCCTCGGCTTTGAGCCCCACCAGGCTACCGAGATTATCCAGCACATCTTCCAGCCGAAATGGCGCGACTTCCATATCGAGCTTACCGGCCTCAATTTTGGAAAAATCGAGGATGTCATTGATAATACCCAGCAAGGATTCAGCGGAACGATGCGCCTTGGAGATGTAGTTGCGCTGTTTGTTATCCAGATCCGTTTGCAGGGCCAGATGCGACATGCCGATAATGGCGTTCATCGGGGTACGTATCTCGTGGCTCATATTGGCCAGGAAATCAGATTTCGCCCGGGTGGACTCCTCGGCTATCTGTTTTGCCTCAAACAGCTGCTTTTCGCTCTCCCTATGCGCGCTCACGTCAATAAACGTGCTTACGAACCCACCTCGGGCAATAGGCTTAAACCGTGTCTCGACAATCGCCCCATCTGGCATCACGCGCTCGCCCGTGAATGCTTTCAGCTCATGTACCCTGGCCATCTGCTCGGCGAGAAGCTCTGGCGTATGCAGTTTTTCGTGGGCAACATAGGTAAACAAGTCATCGTAGTTCCGGTGGGCGTCCAGTTCTTCTTCAGTGATGCCAAACATCTGCATCCCCTTGGAATTACAGGCCACGACTTGCCAGTCCGTATCCACCAGGATGATACCCTGATCCATACTTTCCATAGCCAGCTCCGCTATTTCTTTCTGCTTTTTCAGCTCGTTGGCCGCGGAACGGCCTGCGGTAACATCCGTGTAGGTGCGAACAGCGCCCCCGCCCTCGACGGGGTTGTGTCGCGTTTCAATAATCCTGCCATCAGGCGCCTGCCTCTCACTGGTGAAAGCGTCGCGTCTCTGTAAATCCTTTACCCTTTGTTTCCAGAGATCCGCGTTACCCATTTGCTGCGATGAAATTATTTTCGAAATCTGGTCAAAGCGCGGGTTATCATCGATGGTGCGGGCGCTGACACCAAACATGGTCAAATAGTTCTGGTTGTAGGCGATGATTCGCATGTCCTCGTCAACCATCAATATCGCCTGGTCCATGCTGTCCATAGTCAGTTGAACAATTTCCTTTTGCTCGCGTAATTCCGACGTCTGTTCCTGCACCTGCTTGCGAATGCGCCCAGCCTGGGCAAACAGCATATTGATAAAAAGAGCGATAAGCAGGGTGGCAAGCGGCCCTCCGAACAATAGAATACGGGAATACCCCAGTGCCGGGCCGCCCAGAAAGGCCGGTACTACACCCCAATGGAAGGTGAGCGTGGTGCCCCCCGTGGTCATTGGAATAGAGAAGGTGGCAACGGCATCCGAAGAGTCCTTGCCCTCGGGATAGAGATGGTCCCGTCCCTCGGTGGCCAGGCCGCTGGCATGTAGGCTGGAAATAGCGAAACCCAGGCCGTAGGGGATCTGCTCGCTGACCAACTGGTCGAGCTCATCCAGGTTCTGTACTCCCACTACCACTGTAGGCTGGGCGACATTGTTGACGGGAATCGTATTGAACCCGTAATAGGTGCCACTGCCCAGTGGCGCCGTCGCCCCCAGTGTCAGGCCGAATTCCAGTGCGGACTCTATGGCATCTTTGGCCACCGGTATGGTATCTAGATTGAAGCCCGGCACCAGCCCGAGATCGTTGTGACCGGAAAATACAATAGGCCAGTTACCCCGGGCATCGCGTTTGGTAATCAACAGCACCGCCGGTGTGAACCCATCACGATTGGCTTTAAGTGTGTTGATCGCCGCTAGAAACTCGGCCTCAGTCAGGTTTCTGTTGCCTTCAAGTAATACCTCGATTGCTCGTATATCACCGTAGCCATTTTGCAGGGCTCGGACGAAATTTCCACTCACCTGGTTGGCGGATATACGCGCCTGCGCCTCCCAGGCCGATCGCGCCTGAGCTTCCGTGGATACGCCAAGCTGGTAACTGCCAATCAGCCCGGCGAGTACGATCGCCACCAAAGTGGCACTCTGCGCCAGCGTACCGCGCCGCAGACTCAGCAGCAGGGGTGTGAGAAATGCGATTGCGACTGAATCGCCAAACCACCAGTTGGCCGCGTACAGCGAAAAGCTGCCCTGGGGCCAAACACCACAGAGGTATTGCACCGTCAAGCCAATCGCGGGGCTGACCACCCCGGCCAGTGGCGCTATCAGCAATAGCCGGAAAAACTGCGCGGCGCTTTCGATGTCAGCACCGGGGTTGATATACCGCTGTATCAGGTAGCGTCCCGCCAGAGCCTGCAGTGTCGCCCCGGTAGCAGTGCCAATCACCACCAGCAGGGTTGCCAGCAGAGCGATGTCGGCAGTTTGGGCAACACCCCAGCCAAGGAAGCCGGTGCCGATAACAATGGCGGGGATACTGCGATTCCCCAGCCAGATCAAGGCGCTAAGGCAAACCGCAGCCGGCAGCCATATAGGCGATATGAGCTGGTCCGAGATCGTCATCATCGCGGCCAGTTTGGCCGATGCCACTATCGCCAGGAATATTGCCGCTGATTCCAGCAAACGCATACCAACCGTTGGGGATTTCATTGACCTGTCAGAGCCGAATGGCACTTACTTAAGCCCGTCATCCCCGCGAAGGCGGGGATCCAAGGGGTCTACAGCCCGCTGGATTCCCTCCTTCGCGGGAATGACTCGTAGAGAGATTGGGCTTTGAGTCATTAAGTAAGTGCCATTCCTGTCAGAGCCCATTATTGTCATTCACCTATTGTGCAGGGGCCATTCTCACAGGTCGGATCAAGAAAAGAAACTGACCAACAGCCAATTGTCGAGCAAACCGCATAATCAGGCTGGAAAATTACCCCCAGGCTGCCTTATTCTGATGTTTGAGACCCAATCAGTTGCGTTTACACGCAAGCACTGGACAACGTGTTGCGCAGCATAAACGGAAGGTCTACCATCACGGCTATACCGCCGACCTGAGCAAACATGAGAATCCTCAAAAAAGCCATTCTGTCGCTGATTTGCATTACAGCAGCGCTCATTTGTGTATTACTTATAGCTGTCGACCCGGCCCAGGGTGAAGCCAGCTACCGCAGCTCGGATCTGCCACCCGCAATTCTCGAGTCAGACACCCTGGAACTGCTCACTCTGAATGTTGCCCATGGACGTGGTACAGCCCTTAATCAGATACTGGTGAGTGCGACCCAACACCGCGAGAACCTGGAAGAAATCGCCTCGATCCTGCTGGCATCGGGAGCCCAGGTCGTGGCGCTGCAGGAGGCGGATGCGCCGTCCTTTTGGAGCGGAAAATTTGATCACGTCGAGTATCTGGCCGAGGCCACGGGTTACCGGTTTTCCGCTCACGGTTATCACGCCAGCGCATGGCCCTTCACCTATGGGGCTGCACTGATGTCCATATCCCGGATGAGTGATACGCGCTCTCACCGCTTTCGTCCCACCTGGCCTACAGCGACCAAGGGCTATGTGCGCGGCACAATAAATTGGCGCAACGGTGAAGACGAGGACAGCGTACGGCCGGTTACCCTGGTTTCCGTACATCTCGATTTTTCACGCGAGGAGGTCCGCAAAACACAAATTGCGGAATTGGTGGATGACCTGGGTGATTTGTCTACCCCGTTAATTATTATGGGCGATTTTAACGCTGATTGGTCCAGCGATGATTCCCCGGTGCGGCAACTGGCCAATGCCATCGGTTTGCGCGCGTTCAGGCCGACAACGCTGGAGTTCAGCACCTATAAAGGCATAAAACGCCTGGACTGGATTTTGATCTCCGATGAACTAAAGTTTATTGACTATGCAGTATTGCCAAACATCGTCTCGGATCACCTTGCGGTGGTCGCTACAATCGGCTGGGAGAAAAACCATTAATACACTACTCCTTGCGCACTTTCGCACTCTGATCGCAGGCGGGTTACTCACCTCGATGGTCGGGTGTGCAACGCTCGGCCCCAGTGAACCCTGCCCTCCCGGCACACAGAACCTGCCGGATTGTCCGCCACTGGAGGCGATAGACGATCCTTTTATAACAGCCCTTTACTGGCAGCGGACATGGCAATCGGAAGATGAACATCAAGTCGATGTCGTGAAGATTGGCGTCAAGGCCGATATACCGGTGCAAAATGCCCGCGCCAAGTTCCTGGGGGCCAGGAGTGACGACGCGGTAAACTCCCTGGCCGCCAAAATATGGATGATCGAAAACGCACAGCACACCATTGACGCGACTTATTATATATTCAAGCGCGACCTCGTTGGCGAAGCGATGCTCGGCGCGCTGTGTAATGCAGTCCAGCGCGGTGTCGACATTCGTTTTATGGTGGACTCAGTCGGCTCCATCGATTCCAGTCACTCCGGTTTGAAGGCGCTGGAAACCTGTGCCGATGATGCCGGGTTTATGCGCAACGCTGCAGGCGAGTTAACCAACAAAAAAGCGCGCATCCAGGTCGTGGTTTTTAATGCGATATCCAACGTATTTGTCAAACTGAATCGGCGCTCCCACGATAAATTACTGGTGATAGATGGCAAGTTCCCGGACCGCGCCATCGTGATGACGGGCGGCCGCAATGTATCGCTTTCCTATTACGGCATAAAAGCAGACGGTTCCCCCAACCCGGATACCTACATGGACGCGGAGATTCTCCTGCGAACGGGTGGGGGCCCGGAGGTGGATAACTACCCGGTAGGGGCTCTCAGCTCAAACTATTACTCGATACTGTTTTTGTTTGAAGACAATAAACGGCTGAGCCCGAGTGGGACGGCCGAGGCCCTGGGAATCTATGCATCCGAGCGGCAAAAGGCCCAGGCGGCGCTGGCCCAACTCAAAGCGCTGCCTGTCGTTAAACAGCACATGGACGCCATGCCAGTATATATTGAAGAAGGGTGGTCCAACTCGAGGGTCATGCTGGGGCATGAGCTGGACAACCTGACCAACGAAAACCTTTTTTCCGATGCGTCTGAAGATCTCAACAAGAACGAGAACTCCATCTCCTACCTGCTGCGGCAGGTTCGGGGTGACAAGCACAAACTACGTCGTATTGTCTCACCCTATCTCTTCGCGGCAATGTATTATGACGATGACGGCAATATTGTCCATGACGGGGCGCGCAACACACGCGAGTGGCTGGATCAACACCCGGAAGCCACACTGGAGATCATCACGAATTCAGTGCTGACCTCAGACAATTTTTCAGCACAGGCTGTCATCGATATGAACATGGCGCCCCGCCTGCTACTGACGCCGGAACTACAGGAAGCCTGGCTGGACTCGCCTGACGACAGCGAATTAAACCCGGAGTTGGTGGAGAGTAAAGAATGGCTGGAACTGGTGAACCATCCCCGGCTGAAGATATATGAAACTGGCAGACTCGACGATCGCCTGCTCGGTGGTGATGTTGACTATGGCAAGCTCCACGCCAAGTACATCGTCCTGGATGACGTGGGCTTCGTTGGCACGACAAATTTTGATAATCGTTCCCGCCTCATCAATAATGAAATGGGATTCTTCTTTGACAGTGAGGAACTGGCCAGCGAACTACACGCCGACTTTGAGTTATTGAAGAGTCGCTCATACCTGTGGGGTTCGCCGGAATGGCTGGAGTTTCGCCGGAAGGTATTTGAACTGGATGGGCTCAAAGGCACTACTTCCAGGAGCCAGAGAACGATCTATAAGACCTTGCGCGCAATCGGGTTGGATAATCAGCTTTGATGTCATAAATGAATAGACCAATAAAAGCAGCCCTGTTGTCGGCGTTAGTATTTCCTGGCGTTGGGCATTTTTTCTTAAGAAAATATATTTCCGGTGGCATTCTGACTGGCACCGCCGGTGTGGCTCTTTATATTTTGGTGTCAACGGCAGTGGCAAGAGCTGTACAGATAACTGATAAAATCCAGCGCGGCGAAGTTGAGCTCGATGTTGCGGTAATAATGGAGTTAGTAGCAAACAACCCGGCGGGCTCTGAAGGTCAAATACTGAACATTGCCACGACTGCTTTACTACTATCCTGGGTGATTGGTATTGTCGATTCTTATAGAGTGGGTCGCACATCTTAAAAAAATAGCTTAAGGAACATTTGATTAATGTCATCCCCGCGTAGGCGGGGATCTATAAGTTATTGAAAACTATGGACTCCGGAACGCCCCCTACGCGGGAGCGACAAATAATGAATTAATCAGAACTTCCTTAACTCTTATCCTGCGCATCCAGGAAATCCGCAAATTCATTCTCGTACATCTTAAAAAACACCAGGGTAATTGAAATAATAATCGGGCCGTAAATCACCCCTATCAAACCGAAAACCTGCAGGCCACCGAGCAGTGAAAAAAATACCACCACGGTGGTCATGGTAGCCCCCTGCATAAATAACGGCCGCAGGAAGTTGTCTATAGATCCCACCACCACCACGCCCCAGACCAACATGAATATCGCCCACCCGGCATCTCCTGTAACAAAGAGATAAATGGCGGCTGGCACCCAGACCAGGGCAGTTCCAACAACGGGAATAAGCGAGGCCACCGCCATAATGGCACCCCAAAACAGTGCCGGGAAGCCGGCCAGCCAAAGCCCAAAACCACCGACTATGCCCTGCGTAACCGCTGTTAACAGCGAACCCAACAAAGCTGACTTACTGACATCCCTCACCTCTTTCAACAACATATCTTCCTGGCTGCGGGACAGGGGCAAAGCGTGTCGGATAAATATAATGAGTTTGTCGTGATCGCGCAGTACAAAAAAGAGGGCGAACAGCAGCAACATGAAATCGATCATGAAGCTGGTCAGGCTGCCCAGCATGGCAGTTGATACGCCGGCGAAATTCTTGCCCACCACTCGGGCACTGGTGAGTGCCTGTGCCTTGATCGCTTCCGGGTCCAGCGCACTCGCCGGCAGTACGCGCCCCAACCATTCTTTGATATCCAGCATGAAAGGCCGGTTCAACAGGTGGTGGATATTATCTCCCGTGGCCCACTCCATGACTATAGCGGAGTAACTGACACCCTGCCTCAGGATCGCCACCAGTACCAACAGGGCTGGTATCAGGAACACCAGGGCCAATACCAGGGTACTGATCATCGCCGCGATATTTTTTCGCCCATTTAATTTCGCCACCAACCAGTCGTGGGCTGGATAAGCCAGCATACCGATTAGCATGGCGAGGATAATTGGCTGTAGAAAGGGTTTGACCAGCCAGTAACAGGAATACAGCGATACAGCCAGAAACCCCAGCAGGATATACTGGTGGGAACGCTCTTCAAAGAAACGGTTCATAATAATGTCGCTGTAGTGGATGCAATATGGCAAACGCCACTATAACGAATCATTACCCGATAGCACACCTCACCGCTCTATGTGGCAGCCCTCTGTTACCACACGCCTCTGAGGGCGACCGAGCCTCCGATACCAGCACTGCCCACCACGGCAAGAGGCCGCGCCACAGAAAGTCGCGGGCACCCCTGTATCAGGCCAACTCTACCAGGGTTTCACCCAGGGCGCTGAGCAGGCTATCGATCTGCTCTTTCTCGATAACAAACGGCAGACCCAATTGTATGGTGTCGCCGCCACAGCGCACATAAAAGCCCTTCTCCCACATGCGCATGGCCACTTCAAAGGGACGGCGGGCAGGCTCCCCCGCATAGGGCTGCAACTGCAGGGCGCCGGCAAAACCATAGTTACGGATATCTGATATATGGGGTAAACCTTTAAGCTGGTGCAGCCCGTCCTCAAAATACGGCGCCAGTTCCGCCACGCGCTGGGGGAGTTTCTCCCGCTCCAGGATATCCAGTGCGGCAATACCGGCGGCGCAGGCCACGGGGTGGGCGGAATAGGTATAGCCGTGTGGGAACTCCAGCATGTAGTCGGGGCCGCCCTGTTCCATAAAGGTCTGGTAGATATCACTCTTAACGATCACCGCCCCCATGGGTATGGCGCCATTGGTGAGTTGTTTGGCCACATTCATGATATCGGGCACTACACCAAACGCATCGGCGCCTGTCATTGCGCCGCAACGGCCGAAAGCGGTAATCACTTCATCGAAAATCAGCAGAATATCGTTAGCGGTGCAAATATCCCGCAGGCGCTGTAAATACCCCGCAGGCGGAGGGATGACCCCGGCGGATCCGGCCATGGGCTCAACGATTACGGCGGCTATATTAGACGCATCATGCAGGGCGATGCGCTCGGTCAGTTCATCCGCCAGGTGCCAGCCATTGTGTGGCATACCCCGGCTGAAGGCATTGTCCGGCAATAACGTATGGCCGATATGATCGGCATCCACACCCTGCCCGAAGAGTTTGCGGTTCGCCCCGATACCCCCGACAGAAATACCGCCAAAGTTAACGCCGTGGTACCCCTTGGCGCGCCCGATGAGTTTGGTCTTGGCGGGCTGCCCCTTCTGGCGCCAGTAAGCGCGGGCCATTTTCAGGGAAGTGTCGGCGCACTCTGAACCGGAGTTGGTAAAGAATACGTAGTCCAGTCCCTCGGGCATCAAGGCCACAATCTTATTGGCCAGTTGGAAAGAACCCGGGTGGCCAAACTGGAAGGCGGGGGAATAATCCAGCGTCTGCATTTGCCTGTGTACCGCCTCGGTAATCTCACGCCGATTGTGGCCGGCACCGGTACACCACAGCCCGGACAAGCCATCGAGTACCCTGCGCCCCTTGTCGTCGATCAGGTGCACCCCCTCGGCGGCCACGATCATGCGCGGATCGTCCTTGAACTGTCGGTTGCCGGTGTAGGGCATCCAGTGGGCTTCCAATTGCTCGCGAGTGAGTGGCGGCTGGATGTGGGGCATGCTGGTCATTGGCGATTTTTCCCGATCTGTGACAAAACGACATTTTAATTTGATGTATATGTTGCATAAATCATTATCTATAAACATTAAGTTTCAATAGAATGCACCTATATATCAAACAGGTGGATTACTGTGGCAAGAAAAGCCCTGCTGGGAAACGTAACCGACAATGACCTGCGCCTGCTGCGCGTGTTTCGCGCCGTGGTGGCCTGTGGCGGTTTTGCGGCCGCCGAGCTGGAGCTCAACATTAACCGCAGCACCATTTCCCGCCACATCAAAGACCTGGAAATCCGCCTGGGCGTCACCCTCTGCCGCCGCGGCCGCGCCGGTTTCTCCCTGACCAGTGAAGGCGAACAGGTCTACGCCAGCGCCCAGAAAATGATGGCGTCCATGGAGGAATTCCAGCACGAAGTGGACGAACTCCACCGGCGCCTCACGGGCTCCCTCACCATTGCCATATTCGACAAAACCGCCACCAACCCCCAGTGCCACATCAACCGGGCTTTCGCGCGTTTTGACGAAGAGGCGCCCGAGGTGCAACCGGAAATTCACGTTGAACCGATCAACGCCATAGAACGCGGCGTCATGGAAGGCCGTTTCCACCTGGGCATTATCCCCAACCACAGGCCTTCCAGTAGCCTGGATTACTACAAGCTGTTCGAAGAACAGATGTATTTGTACTGCGCCGCGGAGCATCCGTTGTTCGATGCGCCGGCACCAAAACTCACAGCGGCGAATGTGCGCAAGTCGAAATACGTGGGAATCGGCTATCACTCACCCAACATGGAAATCACCCGCAAGCTGGGGCAACAGCGCCACGCCACGGCCTACGACCAGGAGGCGGTGGCGCATCTGGTGTTATCGGGTAAGTACGTGGGTTATTTGCCGGAACATTATGCGGAGGGCTTTGTGAACAAAGATGTGATGCGTCCTTTATTGCCGGATGTATTTCAGTACGTTTGTGACTTCAGCGCGATCGTCCGTCACTCCCCTCCTCCCAACAGGGTGGTGCAGACACTGCTCGATGCGCTTGTTGCGGCTCATGTTTAAATAGATTTTAGTCTGTGCTATCTGGCCGCCACAGCTATGGCTCACTCCAGCAATACCAAACTCAATCCTGATAACCGGTAATAGACTTGGCGGCCTGGTAGGCAAATGTCATGGCGGGTCCCAGGGTTGAACCGGGGCCTGGATAACAGGGTAAGGTGGGGGCGCTACAGTTGCCTATGGCGTAGAGGCCCTCGATAACATGGCCGTCCTGGTGCAGAACCTGGGCATCGGCGTTGGTCACCATACCGCCCTGGGTACCGAAATCACCTGGGTCTACGCGCATTGCGTAGTAAGGCGCTTTGTTTATTGGCCCCAGGCAGGGGTTGGGGGTGACACGGGGGTCACCGTAGTAACGGTCATAGGCGGACTCGCCACGGTGACAGTCAGGGTCTTCACCGACTCGGGCGTACTCGTTCATTTTGTTTACAGTTTTTTCCAGACCGGGCGCGTCTACGCCGATCTTCCGTGCCAGTTCGCCGATAGTGTCCGCCTTAGCGAAGAAACCCTCGTCCTCATAGCGCCTGGGCACCGCCCAGTCCGGCCGGAATTTGCTGTTGTACAGGGGGCCGACAAAGTAGGTGGCGCGGAAGTTGGCGTCGAATATCTGCCAGCTCGGATTACAGGGGTTTTCATCCGTATGCTGTTCGAAGGTTTCGAGCTGGAAAGCCATGTAATTCTGGGATTCGTTACTGAAGCGTTCACCCGCCGGATTAACCATAATTGACCCCGGATAGGATTTCTCCATGATGCTGAGGCGGGGAATTTCCTCGCCGGGGACGGAAATTGTGTTACACCACCAGGCCTCATTCAGCCGATGCATCTTCGCCCCCAGGCGAATACCTTCGAGAATAGCATCGCCGGTATTGTCTTTGGTACCCGCACTCCAGTTGTGATCTGTGGGCCTGGGCAGGTACTTCTCGCGCATTTCCTGGTTGTGCTCAAAGCCCCCAGCGGCCAGCACTACCCCTTTGCGCGCCTGTATGCGCAGGGGTTTGCCATCGCGCAGTACCTCGACACCCAGCACTGCGCCCTCTTTGTCCACTACTTTGGTCATGGCTGTGTTCAGCCACAGGGGCATGTCCCGATCCTGCATGGAAGCGCGCATACGCGCAACGCCTGCACAGCCGGTGGCCAGGCGTCGATGATATCTGTCCTTAAGTCTCCAGGGGATATCCAACAGATAATCCGCAAAAAGTTTCAACGCCGTTTTCCACCAGCCCGGCTGCTGGCCAATCAACAGTCCGGCCTCCACCTGGGTAATACCGATCACACCGCCCAGGTGCATCATGGGGTGGGTGCGACGCAGACGGCGCCACTCTTCGCCCAGCTGGTCCGCATTGATAGTCTCCGGCTCCATGGAGCGATGTCCGTGCATGGCGCCGTCCAGGTTGGTGTAGTAATCCGGGTAGTGCTCCAGGGTCACGTAGCGCGCGCGGGTACGCTGATGCATGAAATCCACCATTTTGGAGCCATTTTCCAGATAGGCGTCCAGCTGATACTCCGGCACCTCCTCCTCTGTGATGAGCTGCCGCAGGTAGGTTTTAGCTTTCTCGATGGAGTCCTCGGCACCGGCCTCGCGTGCATAGCGGTTACATGGTATCCACACACCACCCCCGGATATTGAGCTGGTGCCACCGTAAAGATCCGATTTCTCGATGACCAGTACATCCTTGACTCCCATCTCATAACTGCACAGGGCCGCTGTCATGCCACCGTTGCCGGAACCAACCACTACCACGTCAAAACTGTAATCCCACTGCTGCTCTGCATTCATTGCCGATATTCCATAAGGTGATGCCGCCATGGTAGCGTAATCAGCGTTCAAATCAGCCCCGGCCGGAACTTAAGGCGCAACAGGTTTAAGAATTTGGTCGCGGCAGCACCATAATCGAATACCCATTCAATGAAATTTGACTTGCCAGTAGGCCCACGAGATACATAGACTGCTAGCGCAGCGCTTAAACTCAACAAAAACTACGAAACAATAAGGAATCAGCATGTCGAACTCCCCGCGTAGTTACGCCCTTGCCCTCATCACCATCGCTGGACTTGCCCTTTCTCCACTGGCTATTTCCCACCTGGACGATAAACAGTTACCGCAGTCTTATCGGCAATCCTGGTTTGCCCTGATGGGCTCCAACTTTGGCCCCATGGTGGCCATGGTGAAAAAAGAGATCCCCTGGGATGAACGGCAAATGGCGGGCTATGCCGACCAACTGGCCGCCCTCACCACGCTGGACATACTGCGTGGCTTCAAGGACGGGTCAGACAAAGGCACCACACGGGCCAAGCCGGAGATCTGGGAAAACAAGGCGGATTTCGAGAGTAAATTGAATGACCTGAAAAAAGAGGTCAACAAGCTGCAAACCGTGGCTAATACCAACGATCGCAAAGCTATCGCACAGCAGGTGGTTGCCACCGGTGAGGCCTGCGGCGCCTGCCACGACGAGTACAAGGCGAAAAACTACTTGTACTAAGATTTGGTAGAAATATTATTACAACTCAATATGTTAACATTGTTATCTAATGTTATTACTTACTGCAAGGAGACCTGAAGGATGTCAGACCAGCTTTGGAATTCCTCGGCCACAGACCTGGCTCAACTTATCAGAACAAAAGAAGTCTCCAGCCGAGAGGTGGTGCAGGCCCACCTCGATAGAATTGAAGCGGTAAACGATAAGGTCAACGCGATAACCGTGGTATTGGCAGAGTCCGCTTTGGCTGCCGCTGACATCGCCGATAAACAGGAACCACTCGGCCCGTTACATGGCGTGCCGTTCACCATCAAGGAAAACATTGACTGTATGGGGTCGTCCACAACAATGGGCGTACCCCTGATGGCCGAAGCTTTGCCAACTCGGGACGCGCCTGTGGTAGCACGAATGAAAGCGGCCGGAGCCATTCCACTGGCGAGAACCAACCTGCCGGAACTGGGCTTAAGAATTACCACAGACAATCCACTGCGCGGCAGAACCCTGAACCCATGGACCCCCGATCGAACCGCAGGCGGATCCAGTGGCGGTGAAGGCTCCGCTCTCGCCACGGGCATGAGCCCAATCGGCCTGGGCAACGACATAGGCGGATCACTGAGAAACCCGGCCTACTGCTGCGGGATCACATCCTTAAAACCCACAACGGGCCGCATTCCACACGCAGCATCACTGCCACCGACAGATCTAGGGCTCGCCCCACAGCTGATGCTGGCCGAAGGCCCCATGGCCCGGTACGTAAAAGACCTGAAGCTGGCGTATGGGATCTTATCGGGAAGGGATGCCAGGGATCCTATTTCAGTAGATACGCCGCTCTATGGACCGATGCCAACGGAAAAGCGAGTCGCCTTAGTAACAGAAATACCTGGCGTTGCCCTGCCGGACGCGATCGTCGAATCGGTGAAACAGGCAGGAGAAGCGCTGTCCACATCCGGCTGGGTAGTCGAAGAGGCACTGCCACCGGAATTGGAACGAGTCACCGAACTCTGGGGGCACATCTTGTCAGCCGAATTCCAGCCTGTCATCAATGCTCTTGCGATGCTCATGTCGGAGCCTTCCATCGCGATGTTAAACAAGCTTTTCGAAATGTATGACCCCGCAACTTTCCCGGGCGCCCTGGTCCACGCCGAAAAATGGCGCCTCAGTTGTGCCTGGTCAGAATTTTTCGAACACTACCCGCTGGTCGTCGGTCCTACATGGACGGATATTCCCTTTCTTCATGATGCGGATATTGCGGACGACGGTGCGAACGTTACCGTGGATATGCTGCGTTTCATCACTCCGGGAAATGTTCTGGGCATTCCAGCGGTGGCCGTGCCTACAGGGGTTTCGGGCGGACTGCCTACAGGTGTGCAGGTGTATGCAGACAGGTGGCGTGAGGATCTCTGCCTTGAAGGCGCGGCATTGATTGAACACAAACTGGGACGAATTACCCCAATCGACCCGAGGTTTAGCGAGCTATGCCAGATCACGCAAAGAAAAAGCCGTGGCTGGGCCAGACTCCGGGCCCGACCTTGAGTATTACCCGCCCTCGGAAATGGCGAGATGGCAGGCGCCGAGATGCGCTGCACCCAGCTCACGCAGTGCGGGTTGCTCCTGCCGGCACTGAGACACGGCCACGGGACAGCGTGGGTGAAAATGGCACCCCGCGGGCGGGTTGATAGCAGAGGGGACATCACCCTGTATAAGCTGCCTGTGCACATGGCGGTGCGGATCCGGCACCGGGATCGCCGCAATAAGGCTTTGCGTATAGGGATGCCTGGCGTCGCGATAAATCGTCTCGCTGTCGGCGGTCTCTATTATTTTGCCCAGGTACATAATAGCGACCCGGTCGGATATATGCTTCACCACGGCCAGATCATGCGCTATAAAAAGATAAGACAGCTTAAACTCGCGCTGCAGGTCTACCAGCAGGTTGAGAATCTGGCTCTGTATCGACACATCCAGAGCCGACACCGGCTCGTCACATATCACCAGTTTCGGATTGAGAGCGATCGCGCGGGCGATACCTATTCGTTGGCGCTGCCCCCCGGAGAATTCGAAGGGGTAGCGACTGGCTGAACGTGCGGGCAGGCCAACAATATTAAGCAGTTCCGCCACCCGCTTACTGCGGTAAGCGGCATTCCCCATGCTTTGTACGATAAACGGTTCTTCCAGTATATCGCCCACCGTATGACGGGCGTTGAGGGACTCCATGGGATCCTGGAATATCATCTGGATATTCTGGCGCAGGGGCCGCAGCGACCTCGCCCGCATGTGTGTTATATCCCGCCCCTGGAAGCGGATGGCGCCGGCGGTGGGCTGGTACAGCCGGGCAATGCAGCGCCCCAATGTGGACTTACCACAGCCGGATTCACCCACCAGCCCCAAAGTCTCCCCGGGGTTGATGCGCAGGGACACACCGTCTACTGCGCGATTGAAGTTCTTGGCGCGCAGAAAAAGCCCCTCTCTCACCGGAAAGTGCATTCTCAGGTCGTCGACTTCGAGTAGCGCGGCGGTCATAGCTCGGCCCATCGCATACAGCTCACCGTGTGATTTTTACTCACTGCCTGCGACACTGGTACCGTGTCGGTACATTCCTTGTTAGCGTGTACGCAGCGATTCGAAAACCGGCACCCCGGCGGTAGGTCGCGCAACCCCGGAACCATTCCCTCAATAACGGTCAGGCGTGACTTTGCCGGTGTCTCCAGCCGCGGGATGGAAGCGAGAAGGCCCCGGGTGTAAGGGTGTGCGGGACGGTCAAATATATCGTAAACGCCAGCCCGCTCAGCGACCTTGCCGGCATACATTACAACCACCTTGTCGCAGGTCTCGGCGATAACGCCTAAATCATGGGTAATCAGGATAACTGCCATGCCCATATCCGTCTGCAGCTCCTTTATCAACTCCAGTATCTGTGCCTGTATCGTCACATCCAGTGCGGTAGTTGGCTCATCGGCGATCAGTAATGCCGGCTTGCAGGCCAGGGCCATGGCAATAACGACTCGCTGGCGCATGCCCCCGGACAACTGGTGCGGATATTCTCCCATGCGAATTTCGGGTGATGGTATACCCACTCTTTCGAGAACTTCAACGGCCTCACGTGTCGCTTGCCGGGGATTCAGCCCCTTGTGCAAGATCAGCCCCTCAGTCAACTGTCGGCCAATTCGGTGCACCGGATTCAGCGCCGTCATCGGCTCCTGAAAAATCATACCGATATCATTACCGCGGATCGCCTCCATTTCCGTAATGGGTACGTGTACCAGGTTCCGGCCCCTGAAGATGACTTCGCCAGCGACGATGCGCCCCATGGGCTGGGGAAGAAGGCGCATTATGGACAGCGCTGTCACGCTCTTGCCACAGCCGGATTCGCCGACAATACCCAGGGTCTCTCCTGGCTCGATGCTAAAGCTGACCTCGTCGATGGCGCGAACCACACCCTCATCCGTGTCGAATTCGGTAATCAGTTTGTTGACTTCAAGTATTGGCATCGGTAGTTATGACTCACTCAGCCCACTGGTCGTAGACCGTAATCGACGGCTCGAATGTTTTGCCGGTTTTCCTGGCTGCCAGAGTTTCTTCCTTCGCGGCGGTATCGATCCAGTGCACGAACAGCTCACCGGGTCCGGCGGCGTATCTGTAGGAGAAGTTGTCCGGGTAACGCACCCAGCGCCAATAGCCGAGCCGGAAGAAGCCCTGATAAAACCCCGGGACGAAGGAGGCGTAAGCGTGGTGCAGCTTTATCATGCGATGGGACAGTTCGATCATCTCCTGCTTATCCTCAGAAGCCCGATACTGCTCGATGAGTTGGTCCATCTCAAATACGGCGAAGGTCTCCAAGTTATTGGTCTGGGTTTTAATTTTCCTCTCGGGGTTGATACTGCCGTCCTCGAGGAAGGCATCATCGTAGGCGTGATACGAGTGGTAGTGTTCCCAGAAGCGGGGGTACATCTCCAGGAAACGACCGAAGGCCGCAAAGTGAATGTCGTGTTTTTTCTCCTGTACCTTTTTCCAGCCCGCGGTGCCATCGAGTATCTCTATACGATAATCAAGCCCGGCTTTGGCGGCTTCCTGTTTGAGAATTGTGAGCACATCTTTCAGGCTCTCGTAACCGGTGGACAGCGTGAAGGCCAGTCGCTGTCCGCTGGCATTTATCAATATCCCGTCAGGGCCTCGCTCGGTAAAGCCGGCAGCGGCGAAGTATTGCAAGGGCCAACTCGATATCGAACTCCCTACCCTCGAGGGTGGGATGCGAGAATGGCCCAGAGCCGTCAATGGCGGTTTCCAGCCGGGTATTATCACCGCGGAAAAATTGCTCTATTACCAGCTCCCAGTTGGTGGCATGAGCGATTCCAATGCGTAGGTCCTGGTTGTCCAACAGTGGCCTGGCGGTGTTGATCCACAGGCCAAAAGGCGGCCGCGGGCGCTGGTTGAAGAATATCGCTTTCTTGATGTAGCCGGCCTGGATGTCGGGGTCGTCGTCGGGCAGCTTCTCATACCAGTACTCAGCAAGATTCAGTCCGAACTGGTCGATATCACCGCGTTTAAAGGCTTCGAAGACCTTGGGTGTATCGCGGATGACATTGAGCTGGATGCGGTCGACATTGAAGCGGTTACGATAGAACTTCTTATCCTTTGCCCACCAATTGTCCAGGCGGGTGAGAGCAATGGAGCGTCCCTTGCGGATGTCTTCCTCCTTGATTATGTACGGCCCCGTGGTTGGTTCGAACACCCACTGGTAGCGCTCGATGAAGTCATCACCCATTTCCCGGTAATGATGCCTGGCAATTGGGCGCATTTGTTGTAGAGCCTTGTTCAGCATGTCCGGTTTGGCTTCGGGCATGCTGATGGAGATCAGGTGGTCGTCGTAGCGGGTAATGTTGGTGTACTGGGTACTGTAAAAACTGTTGTACCAGGGGGCAGTGATATAAGGTGACCGGTGGAACCAGAACATAAACAGGTAGTCATCGGCGGTGACAGGTACACCGTCTGAGTAGGTGGCTTGCGGATCCAGCTTGATATAAACCGTCTTGTTCTCCAGATCCACGGCCCAGGCTTCGGCCAGGCCCGGGTATAGCTCCAGGGTTTCCGGGTGCGCCTTGGCCAGGGTCATAGCAACATCATCCAGCAACAACGCCCTGAAGCCGCCATTGGAGTCCGGCCCCACCAGACGCAGGGTGCGCGGAAAGTCCTGCAGGCGCCCGTACTGTGTGCCACCCTTTGTTGCCTGTGGCGAGCCTATATCCGGCAGGTGATCTCCATTTTCCCACACCAGGCCCCGGGGCATGTCCGCCGGAGTTTTGAAGCCAAAAAAATCCGGGTTTGCGGCATAGTAAGCGGTGACCTCCTGCATGACATCCCGTGTGGAGTCACCAACTTGCTGTGCCAGTCGCTCACTGGAATCGCCGCAGCCGGCGACCAGCAGTGCAAACAGACAGCCCGCTATAAAACTGTATTTCGATGTCTGCATTCTGCTGACCTCTGTGTTGATATTTATTGGTAGGTGGAAAATGTTTTCGGGTCGAACGATTCACGTACCGCCTCACCGATGAAGGTGACCAGTGTCAGGAGTGCAACCAGCGTACTGAAGGCCGATATCACGATCCAGGGCGCGATGCGCAGATTGGCGGTACCCTGTTTCAGTAATTCACCCAGGCTGGGGGTGGGTACGGGCAGGCCAAAGCCCAGGAAGTCCAGGGCCGTAATCGCAGAAATGGCGCCCACGATAGTGAAGGGCATAAACGTTACCAATGTGGACAAGATGTTCGGCATGATATGCCGGAAGATAATCCGGGAGTTCGAGGCACCGATGATACGGGCTGCGGCGATGTAGTCCCGGGATTTTTCCTTGTAAGTTTCCGTACGCATGTAATAGGTCATACCGGTCCAGGAAAATAACACCATGACGACGAGCAGGATACTGATACGGGTCGCCAGCGATACATTGCCGGGAATTACCGAAAATACGATGATCACCATATACAAGAACGGAATATTGGACCAGACCTCGATCACGCGCTGGAACACCAGGTCGAAGACGCCGCCAAAATAGCCCATGGCACAGCCGATCGAGATGCCGATGAAATAAACACAGGCCATAAAGGCTATGGCAAACAGTAAGGCAATGCGGGTGCCATAAAACAGCCTGGCCAGTATATCCCGGCTGGTAGTGTCGGTACCGAGGTAGTGCTGGATTTCCGCTGAGGGAGGTAGTGGCTTGAATATGCCCCCCGGCGCGTGATTCTCATAGGGGTTATACGGAACCAGGGGCATCAATACCCAGTTTTCGCTGCCCTGCGCTTCGAACTGTCGCTGTAATTCGCGAAAGTTAGTCTCGTATGAATAATCCAGCCCAAAGTCGGTGCCCGGGTGAAAGGCGGCGTAAGTGGGGAAGTACAGTTCGCCCTCGTAACTCACGATCAGCGCCCGGCTGTTGATCAGTAACTCGCCCAGGGCCAGCAGCAGCAGCAGTCCTGCAAGAGCGAGAAAACTGTAGTAGCCGCGCTTTATCTGGCGAAAGCGCTGCAACTTTTTGGCAGTTTGGGGGTTGAGTCGAAACACGCGTTACTGGAACCTGATTCGGGGGTCGACTAATGCCACCAGGACATCGGAGATGATATTGCCTATCAGCAGGAGGAAACTGGACAGTAACACCACGCCCATAACCACCGGGTAGTCACGATCGAGAATGGAAGAGAGCCCCAGCAGGCCGAAGCCGTCGATATCAAAAATGGTTTCGATGAGGAATGAGCCCGAGACCAACAGGGTGATGTTCTGCCCGAAGGTGGTGGCGATAGGTATCATCGAGTTGCGCACCGCGTGCCGGGTCACCGCCTGCCGGAAAGAAACCCCCTTGGCTATGGCGGTGCGGATGTAATCTGCGGCGAGGTTGTCCATCAGGTGATTCTTCAGCAACAGGGTCACCAGGGCAAAGCTGCCCACCAGGTAGCAGGTAAGCGGCAGCGCCGAGTGTTGCAGCAGGTCCAGCGTCTTGCCTGCCAGGTCCTTTTCCGCGAAGCTGTAACTGACGAAGCCGCCCATGGGAAACCATTCCAGGCGCACGGAGAAGGCGAGGATTAATAGAGAGCCCAGCGCGTAACCGGGGATGGCATAACCGATAAAAATCAGTACCGAAGTGACGTTATCAATAACCGTGCGGTGCCTGATGGCCTTGAGTATTCCCAGGGGAATACAGACCGCGTAGGTAATTACCAGGGTCATCAAACCGTAGTAGAGGGAAACCGGAAAGCGCTGTTTGATCACATCCCATACGGGCTCGTTGTAGCGGTACGAATCGCCGAGGTCGCCGCTGAGCACCTTGCCCAGCCACTGGAAGTAACTTTGCACAATGGGCTTATCGAAACCGTAATAAACCCGCAATCGCTGTAGCTGCTCATCGGAGATGGCCATGCCCTGTCCGGCCATTTGTGAGCTCATACCTCCGGAAACATCCGCCTGCTGTGCCTCCATGATGGCGCGTTCCAGGGGGCCGCCGGGCACCAGGCGGGTAATGGCGAATACGATGATGGTCACCCCCAGCAACGTCGGAGGAACCAGTAACAAGCGCCTGATGAAGTAGTCGCGCATGATTAACTAATACGACCGAAGATGCTTGCGGGGGTCGCCGACGAATAAATATCTCCAGTGCTGGCCTGCCCCGGGGTTGTGGTGCTGCGTCACAATTATCCTGGAACTATACATTGAGGTAGAACCCTGCTTTTTCATCCGTGTGAGTATACGGACAAAGGCGAAGTTTAGTACATACAAAAAGGGCTACAGGGTTATAAAAAAATGTATCCGAAAATAAAATGAACCTTGATAAAGGTTCCGAGTAACAAGGAGTTACCCGACAGCCGCCTCCACTTGTGAGCAAGTCAGGCTATACTGTGTGAAACGCTGCCTTTGAGGATCCCGATGTGGGTGACGCGCTCAGCTACCAGGCTTATCTTTTCTATGCAAAGCGCCTCCCCTCCTGGATAAAGTTCGACACTCTAAATCGTCGTTTCGAGTTCCATCCGCCACGCGACGCCAGGGGCAGCCTGAGGATTCGGGTTGTGGCAAAGGATTTCGACGGCCTGGAAGCGGAATCCAGCTTTATATTAAGCTGGGGCGTGCGGGCGCACCTTTAACTGTACTTTTGTGGCACACAAGTATCTGTTTTTCTACCACACCATGGACATAGGTTGCGGCGCCTGCTCCAGCCCCCACCACAGGCCCAGGGCGACTACCAATACAACCACCATAGCCCACCACCAGGAAACCGGCGTTGCCGTACCCTCTCGCCCCGGGGCACTGCCCCTGATCATCGCCTGCAGTAATTTTTCCCTGTGGCGCAACTGGTGATACATCACCGCGATAATATGCAGACAAACCAGCGCCAGGAGGACGTAGAAGGCGATCTCGTGTACCTGACCCATGGTATCCCGAAACCCGGTACTGGCCGCGTAATAAAGCGGGCCGGAAAACAGCACATCGTCGCTGTTAAACAATCCGCTGATGGCCTGGGTCAGCAACAACAGTAACAGGGCGAGTACAGACCACCCACCCAGAGGGCTGTGGCCGACGCTGTCGGCGCCCTGCCCTCGCATATAGGCCAGTACTTTTACCGGGCCCACCACAAAATCACTGAAGCGTGAATGGCGACTACCCATTACACCCCAGGCGATCCTGCTGATTACCAGCACGATCACGGTGTAACCCAGCCACTGATGAATATCGTAATTATCCGTTTCGCCACTCCACCAGGCCAGTGGCAAACAGCAGACAATAAGCCAGTGGAACGCCCGGGTGGGTAAATCCCACAATGGCTGCGAGCTGTGCCGCATAGAGCTCAGGTGGTCTCCCGCTTAATCAACGGCGGGAACTTAGGGGGCACATCCTGATAAACATACTCCCAGTGTTTGTCCTGCAGCACGGCGCGATGCCGGGCTCCCGCGACAGAACCGTCTCCCTCGTCATAACCGGCATCACCACGGAACATCACAATAATTTGTCCGGCGTCATCGCCAAATACCGGGAATACTTCCGGTGCGGGACTGTCCCGCTCTGCCGCAACCATCTGCGCTACGCTGTCATAGCCGGCGAGGCCACGCAGGGTAATATAGGTAGGGGGCAACATACCGAGCTCACCCGCTTCGTGCTCGGCGACCGCTTCGCGAACGCCAATCCACCGGGAGTCGTGAATCTCCCCTCCATCGATGACCACTTCGTCATCCGCCACCAGGGGCGCCGCGTAAATCCAGGTGGAAAAACGCTTCGGCTCCACCACCGGGGTAGTCCAGTGACTTAACAACACCATATCTTCGAGATGCGGCAACAGGCCGGACTCTTCCTGCGCCTCCCGCGCCGCGGCAATACGTGAGGCGGCGATCTCATCATCCCCCACCCCATCGAAATCTTCAGGGTCCAGGGCGCCACCAGGAAACACCCAGAAGCCACCGGCAAAAAGCAGGGCCTTGTTGCGCTTCAGTAGCAGGGTTTCCAGGCCGGAATCAGAATCGCGCAACAGGACGACAGTACTGGCGGGACGGGCTTCAGGGACATTTGACATAATACTTATAAAACTCGGGGGGTCGACATCCCCAGGTCATAACCCAACTGTCGGGCATGCGCCCGGGCCTGCTCGCTGGATTCTTCATCCCGGCTGGCGACCCACAGGTTGGTACATCGAGTGCCCGAGCGGCAGAAGGCCAGCACGGGGCGCCCTGTGTCATCCAACAGAGTACGCATCTGCCCGAAGTCCGGGCCGGGGAAATTACCTGCGGTGATCGGCATGTAGTGATATTCCATGCCGGCCGCGTGTGCTGCCGCGGCAATATCCGCATTGCTGGACTGATTCGCCTCCTCCCCGTCGGGACGGTTATTTACCAGCACCTTGTAGCCGGCGGCGGCAATTTCGGCGACATTTTCCGGTGTGATCTGTGCTGAAACAGCGACACTTTCAGTGAGTTTTACGATTTTCATTGGCGATCCTCCGTGGGGGGGGTTGTTATACCAGAGCTTACCCGCCCGCTCCAGCCAGAGCGCCCTTTTTCTACCGTTACAGCGCAGCGGGGGCAAACCACTTGAACAGGGCACCGCTACTAATGGGGGTTTGATTCACACCCGGCCATGGCCCGATGAGCTGCGCAGGCTAACTATTAATACCAGCGACAGACTATCCACCGGGATATAAACAATATATTGACAGACATCATGGTTCACTTGCGCCGCTTACGTTCAAATGATATCGATCGTTGGCTATAACTAGTGCGCATCCGGAAGCTCACTTTTTTGTCATCCCCGCGCAGACGGGGACCCAGTGAGCCCTTGATTTTCATGGATTCCCGCCTGCGCGGGAATGACGGCGAAGTTGGCAGTGCGGCGTTTCCGGATGCGCACTAACTAATAAAACGTATATGTGGAAGGCTTCATGCATCCAGGATATCGAATTGTCACACTCCTGATAACACTGCCCTTCCTGGCAGTGATTGCCGGGCAGTCGATTGCAACGGAATATGCACCGATCATGCCCCTGGCCTCACGCTCGCTACTGCTGGACATTGCCGGCGCCGGTGATCGTGCCGTAACCGTGGGCGAGCGCGGTCACATCCTCTATTCCGACGATAGCGGCACCAGCTGGCAACAGGCCAGGGTGCCCACCAGCCCAGATGCTGACCGCTGTCTACTTCATAAACCAACAGCGCGGCTGGGCCGTGGGCCACGATGGCCTGATTCTGGTCAGTGATGACGGCGGCGAAAACTGGCGTATCCAGCGCGACGGCCTCGCCGTGCAGGAGCAGGCCAACCTGGAAATGCGTGAACAGGCCCACCGGCAAATCAAGGAGCTGGATCTGGACCCTGGAAAGTGCCGATGAAGAGACCCTGCCCGAACTGGAACTACAGCGCGAAGATGCTGTGATGGATCTGGAAGATGCCGACCTCGCCCTGGAAGAGCCCGTCTTTACCTCCCCCCTTGATGGATGTGTGGTTCCTGGACCAGAACCGGGGCTGGGCCGTGGGCGCCTTTGGCACTCTGCTCACCACCGACGATGGCGGGCAGCACTGGGTTGGGCAACCCGCCCTGGTGGACAACCCGGATGAATTCCATCTCAACAGCATTACCGGAGACGGTGCAAACCGCGTGTTCATCGCCGGTGAGGGGGGCCTGATGTACCGCTCCCTGGGATGGCGGCGACAGCTGGGAGGCCCTCGAACCGTTCTACGAGGGCAGCTGGTTCGGCCTGGTCTACAGTGCGCCACACGACGCACTGCTGGTGTTCGGGCTGCAGGGCAACCTGTTTCGCTCAAGCGATTTTGGCGACACCTGGGAAGCCGTGCCTGAGACAGCAGGGTAGGCCCTGGCCGGGCGGCAGCGCATCCGAGAAACGGGAAATATTGTGCTGGTCGGCGGCGTGGGCACGGTGCTGCGCAGCCAGGACGGTGGTCTGTCATTCCAGCGCGACATGATGCCGGATCGCCTGAGCCTGAGCGCGGCAATGCAAAGCGATGGACAGCTGATATTGATTGGCCAGGGCGGCGCCAGGGTCCTCGAGGATGACAACTAATATGAATGATCCGCAAAAGAATCAGCCCGGGCAGCTGCACACCTTCCAGCCGGGGGAGGAAGAACGATTCCTGGAGCGGCTGATCTTCTCCCACCGGCCGCTGCTGCTGGTCCTGTTCCTGCTGGCCACGGTATTTTTCGCCTACCAGACCGCCGGACTGCGGCCGGATGCCAGTTTCGAAAAGATGATCCCCATGGAGCATCCTTTCATCAAGTCCTTCATGAAACACCGGGCGGACCTGAGTGCCGGGGGCACCACTATACAAGTCGCGGTGGAGCACATCTCCGGTGATATTTTCGATGCCCGGGTACCTGGACCTGCTGCAGAAAATCAATGACGAGGTATTTTACCTGCCCGGGGTAGACCGCAACAGGATGCGCTCCCTGTGGACCCCCAATGTGCGCTGGATCGAGGTCACCGAGCTGGGCTATGAGGGCGACAAGGTCATCGACTCCAACTATGACGGCTCGGAGCGGGCCCTGCAGCAACTGCGCCAGAATATCCTGCGCTCCGGCGAGGTCGGCAGGCTGGTGGCGAACGACTACCGTTCCAGTATCGTGCAGGCACCGCTGATAGACCGCGATCCAACCACTGGCAAACCACTCAATTACTGGGAGTTGTCACAGGCGCTGGAAACGGATATTCGGGACAAGTATGAGCAACTGTCGGAGGATGCCAATGGCCAGCCGACTGTCAAAATTCACATCATCGGCTTCGCCAAGATCATTGGCGACCTGCTCGATGGTATTACCGCAATCTTCCTGTTCGCCATTATCACCCTGGGCATCACCTCTGTTCTGCTCTTTCTTTATACGCGCAGCCTGAGTGCCACGCTGACGCCGTTACTGTGCTCCATTATTGCGGTTATCTGGCAGCTGGGCCTGCTCACTACCCTGGGCTATGGCCTCAACGCCTATTCTATCCTGATCCCCTTCCTGGTCTTCGCCATCGGTGTCAGCCACGGCGTGCAGATCATCAATGCAATACTGGGGGAAAGCGCCGCTGGAGCGGACAAATTAACCAGTGCCAGGCGCGCGTTCCGGGCCTTGTATGTACCCGGCATGACCGCGCTTGTAACCGATGCCATTGGGTTCATCACCATGGTGTTGATTCCCATCCAGGTGATCAAGGATCTCGGCATTGCGGCCAGTGTTGGTGTCGCCGTTATCGTGCTGACCAACCTGGTGCTACTACCGGTACTGATGTCGTATTTCGGCATCAGCAAAAAAGTCGCCGAGCGCCTGCCGGCGCGACGTGCGGGCAATAAAGCGGCTATATACAGCTGGCGCCTGCTGTCCAACTTCGCCAATGGCAAAGTGGCCAGGGTGTCGCTGGTACTCGCCGCTATCGGCTTCGCTGTCGGCATCTACGGTGGCCAGAATCTCAAGATCGGCGACCTGGACGCCGGGCGCGCCGGAACTGCGCCCGGATTCCCGCTACAACCTGGACAACCGATTTATCACCGAAAATTACGCCACCAGCTCCGACATCATGGTCATCATGGTCGAAACGGCGCCACAGGAATGCACGCTGTACAAGAACCTGGAACTGGTGGATCGCTTCACCTGGCAGATGGAAAATGTGCCTGGCGTAAATCTGGCCATGGCCGCCACGCATATTTCCAAACTGGTGGCCGCGGGCTACAACGAGGGCAACCTCAAGTGGGCCACCATCAACCGCAACCAGCGCCTGCTGGGTACGACCTTCAACCAGATGCCCCCTTCCCTGATGAACACCACCTGCAGCCTGTTGCCCGTGGCCCTGTTCCTGGATGACCACAAGGCGGACACCCTGCAGAGGGTGGTCGACGCAGCCCAGACGTTCGCCGCAGAAAACGACCAGAAGGACCTTCACTTCGTCCTGGCGGCGGGCAATGCCGGTATTGAGGCGGCCACCAACCAGGAAATCGCCGTCGCCCAGACCCGTATGATGTTGCTGATATACGGTGTAATTTGCCTGCTGATATTTATCAGCTTCGCCTCCTGGCGGGCGGTGATATGTATTGTGGTACCGCTGGCGCTCACCTCATTCCTGTGCCAGGCCCTGATGGCCTGGCTCGGCATTGGGGTCAAAGTGGCGACCCTGCCGGTCATCGCCCTGGGGGTCGGGGTGGGTGTCGACTACGGCATCTACATCTACAGCAAACTGGCCTACTTCCTGCGTCGTGGGCTCAGTATTCAGGAGGCCTACCACAACACCCTCACCACCACCGGCGAGGCCGTCGCCCTCACCGGTGCGATGCTGGCGGTAGGCGTGGCCACCTGGATCTGGTCGCCGATCAAGTTCCAGGCGGACATGGGCATGCTGCTGACCTTCATGTTTTTGTGGAACATGGTGGGGGCACTGTGGCTGCTGCCGGCACTGGCACACTTCCTGATCAAGCCGGAGAAGTTTGTGGCGAAAGAACAACGACGTCAGGCCAGGTTGGCTTCGACATGAAGAATGGGCATTGAGGTGAAAATTCAAATCATTAAACAACCGGGGATCAAGTCTATGAACAAGCAATGTAATTGGCGCTACAAGGCACTCGCAAAAGCTGTGGCTGCAGCGACCCTGCTGGCGGGCGCATCGACCGCCCAGGCGCTGTCTTTCGAATTCGGCGACGGTGGCGAGTGGGAACTCGATGTGGACACTCTCATGAGCTATTCGGCCCAGTGGCGGGTGGCCAAACCGGATGACCACAAGGTCGATTTCCGGCCCGGTGACGACCTCACGGCACGGATCATTAAAGCCAACTCTGATGACGGCACCCGCAACTTCAACCGCTCTCTGGTGCAGAACAAAGTCTCTGTGGTGACGGACCTGAACCTCGCCTGGCGCAACTTCGGACTCTTCGCCCGTGGCCGGGCCAACTATGACGCGATTTACGACAGCAAAACCGACCAGGATGAGCGTGCCTTTCTCACCTATAACTCGGCCAAGAACTTCGGTGGTGATGCCAGCTTTCGTCGATTCCCCGATGGCACCGTGGACGAACACCGCGACCGGGTGGAGATGCTGGACTACTTTTTGTTTGCCGGCGGAGACTTACCCGGTGACCGCCTGTTTGATATCAGACTGGGCAGCCAGGTGATCAACTGGGGGGAAGCCACGTTCTACCAGGGCATCAACGGCCTGCAGAATCCGGTGGATGCCATTGCCGCCAATACCCCCGGGGTGGAGGTCAAGGAGATCCTGTTACCCACCGGCGCTATCTACGCCCAGGTGGACCTGATACCCGATGTGACCCTTGAAGCCTACTACCAGTACGAGTGGAAGAAAACGGAACTCAACGGCGTGGGCAGTTTCTTCAGTACCACTGACTGGCTCGGCCCGGGCGCCAGCAGCTACCTGATACCCCTGACTGCGGACCCCGAGATAGGAGTCCTGGCGGCCGAAAAGAGCGAGGGAGAAGCCTCGGACAGCGGCCAATGGGGCGCTGCCCTGCACTGGGTTACCGAGGGGGGTACCGACTTCGGCCTGTATTATGTCAACGCCCACAGCAAGGCGCCCAGCTTCTATCCGCCCACCGGTTTGCCACTGAGCTACCGCATTGACTACTTCGAGGATATCCAGGGCTACGCCGCCAGTTTCACCACTGTATGGGGCATCACCAACGTCCAGGGAGAAATCTCCTACCAGAAGGATGCACCCGTGGTCGATGCCGACGGCAACCCGGATGAAGGGGACGTGATCACGGCGCAACTGGGGCGGATCCTATGTACTGGAACCAACGGCGCTGTGGGACGATGGCAACCTGACCTTCGAACTGGCCACGGCATATGTGGACTCACACGATAGCGACGACCTGCGCTTTGACGACTCGGCCACCGCCTTCGCCCTGCGCGCGGAGTTCTCTTACATCAACGTGTATCCCGGTGTGGACATAAAGGTGCCCATATTCATGCAACGCACCTTTGACGGCATTATCAGGGAAGCCAATATGATTGAAGACGGAACCACCATCAACCTGACGGTGAAAGCCATCTATCTGAACAACTTCAGCGCCCAGGTGGGCTATACCACCTATTTCGACGGCGGCCATGACAACCTTCTCACCGACCGCGACAATGTATCCTTTGCCGTCTCCTACAGTTTCTGATATCTACAAGAGGATTATCGATCATGCGTATTACCATCAATATTAAAAGCAGCACCGCAATAGCACTGGCACTGTCGCTATTGTCCACCGCCGCTATGGCCAAAATGTCCGCGGAAGACGTAGCGCGCCTGGGCGTGGACCTCACTCCCATGGGGGCAATCAAGGCCGGCAGTGAGGACGGCCTGTTGCCGGAGTGGACCGGCACCGTGGTCGGATTGCCCGAAGGCATGCAATGGGACGGGCCCGGCACCCCCTACCCCGATCCGTGGCCAGATGAGAAACCCCTGTTTGTCATCACCAAGGACAATGTGGATGAGCACCGAACCCGCCTCAGCCCCGGGCAGATCGCCATGTTCGAGACCTACCCGGAAACCTTCCGCATGCCGGTCTACCCCGGTCACCGGGAGTTCGCTTACTACGATGCCTTCTACGGCAAGGTGCTCTACAACGCCGAGCATGGCGAATTGATCAATAACGATGAAGGTATCAAGGGTTATATCGGCGGTGCGGCCTTCCCGGTACCCGGTACGGGAGCGGAGGTCGTCTGGCTGACCCGCACCACCGGTGCCTTTCTCACCCGCGACGGCGAGTACAGCGATATCGCAACCTTCCCCAATGGCACACAGTCCACCCGCCGCTCCAAGTTCATTCAGGAATCACCCTATGCCAATCGCGACAACCCGCTCACTGCAGAGTATGAATACCCCAATCTGGGCAAATACGCCGGTTACATCCAGACCTATGTAACAGAACCCGCACGCGACAAGGGATTGATAACATCCATCTTCGAGCCCTATGACTTCTCCAAATACGCCCGGGAGGTGTGGCGCTACCTGCCCGGCTCACGGCGAGTACGACGGGCGCCGACGGTGGGCTTCGACACGCCCGATGGACCCGGTGGACTAAAAACCGTGGATGAGGTGCGCGGTTTCAACGGCTCGATGGAACGTTTTGAATGGAAACTCATCGGCCGCCAGGAGATGTTCATTCCCTATCACAACTACAAGTTCGACGACCCCAATGTCAGCTACAAGGAATTGCTGACCAAATTCCACGCTAACCCGGATTATATGCGCTACGAACTCAAGCGTGTGTGGGTCGCTGAGGGCACGTTGCGGGAGGGAAAACGCCATATATACGGCAAACGTCGCGTTTACGTGGACGAGGATACCGGACTCACCGCCATCACCGAGAACTATGACGGCCGCGGCGAGCTGTGGAAGGTCGTGTTGTTCAATAATATCTACGAGTATAACGGTGAAGCCTATGTACGCCGGGTGCAGATGTACCATGATCTGCGCGCCGGTGCTTACATCTCGGAACGCCTGATCAACGACAGTGAACCCATGCTGTACGACGTCAGCCCGGTGAAGGGGCCGAATTACTTCGGTCCCACCAATGTGCGCAAGTTGGGCAGGCGTTAAACAGCCAATGCCGTCACACCTTCCCACAGCAATTTGGCGCCAACCACGATCAGGAAAAAACTGATCACGGTATAATAAAATGATGAGGTTGAGCGCTTAACCAGGAAGTGCCCCAGCTTAACCCCCAATGGCGCCAGGGGTACAAGTACCAGCGAGTACAACAGATTGTCGGCGGTAAATTGACCCAGGAGATAATAGGGAATCAACTTTACCGCATTAACCGCAGCAAAAAACATCGCCGCAGTACCGGCGAACAGCAAGGGTGTCAGCTGTTTAGGCATCAGATACATGGTGAATGGTGGACCACCGGCGTGAATACTGAAACTGGTAAAGCCAGCCAGGGCGCCAAACAAACCGCCGGTCAGTCGATGGTGTTCCCTACTCGAGCGCGACTGTAATCCCAGCAGGCTCTGCACACCAAATGCCAGAGCCACCACACCAATAAGAACCCGCATGTAATGCTCATTCATCGCCTCGGCAGTAAAGTAGCCGATAGCGACCCCCACCAGGGCACCGGGCAGCAGTATCTGCAAAGCACGACGGTCAAATACGCCCCAGTAGGCTCTCACCGCCAACACATCCATCACCACCAGTATGGGCAACAAAATGGCCGCTGCCTGGGTAGGTGGCATTATCAGTGCCATCATGGGCACAGCCAAAATAGAAACAGCACCGCCAAAGCCACCCTTGGCAATGCCATACAGCAGTACCGCCGGAATGCTGGCGAGGTAAAACCAGGGATCAGCGAGCAAGAGTTTTCCCGGTCAACTTCTCAGTCGACCAGACCGAAGTCGTTACTCAGTGCATCGATAATCTCAGCCCTGGGGTTGTCTGACAATTCGAGCCCGGCACCTGTGATCTTTTCGGCAAGACTCACATAGGTAGCAGACACGGCCATCAGCACTTCTGTCGGGCAGTGCGTTATCGCGGGCCAGGGCCTGGCGTTCCGGCATACGATCCTTGTTCAACAGGATATCCGGGTCCGGAAAGTGCGACAGCAGCAGCTGGCGGAAGCTCTCCTTGGAGTTCTCCACCACCGCGCCCTCACGCAGGGCCGGGCCGTCCCAGATGCGGGAGGAATCCGGAGTACCCACTTCGTCCATATAAATCAGCTTATCGTTACCGGCCTTGTCTGTGACATAGCCAAATTCGAATTTGGTATCCACAAAAACCTGGTCAAGCCTGGCCAACTCCGCGCTGATCACCTCAAAACCCTCACGCAACAGGGTCTCATAGCGATCGACGTCATCGGGACTGAGGAAATTGAAAGCGGCGTAGTTGTTATCGATATCACTGCGCGTAATATTCACATCGTCTACCGCCGGCACACCCGGAATACCCTCCAGAATGCCCTTGCTTGACGGTGTAATCAGCAGCTCCGGCAGTTTCTGATCACGCTGCAATCCGTCTGGAATTTCGATTCCACAGAATTCCCGCTCTCCCTTTTCATAGGAGCGCCACATGGAACCCGTAATGTATCGCCGTGCGATGGCCTCGATCAGCACCGGCCTGGCTTTTTGCACAATCCACACCAGGGGGTGGGGGATCTCCAGGATATGGCTGTCCGCCAGGCCCTGTTCCCGGAACAGGCGGAACCAGTGATTGGAAATGGCATTTAAGGCCGCACCCTTGCCGGGCACACCGCGCATACCGCCCTCTCCGTGCCAGATACAATCGAAAGCCGAGATGCGGTCGGAGATCACCATAATGGCCAGCGGGGCGTCCACCGCCACATCGTAGCCGCGTTCAGCAACCAGGCGTGCACTATCGGTGGCGGTCAGCCAGTAGACCGAACGCACTTTGCCACTGTGCACAGGGGCGTCGGTACGAATCGGTAAATCGTCGTTTACAGCCAATACCTTGTCAGCAAGACTCATATTTTGTGTCCTGTTTTTACTGAGTAACTCGGAATTACACTGGAACCGCAGCCCAGCGTTGGGAAAAACAGGATTTTAGCAGAGGAAATGCCAGTCGGCACCTCCTTAAACAAGGCCCCTCCCCGGTGAATAGCACTTACACAGGATGAAATTAGGTACTTCCCGCTGCTCCCGGGAGATGTAGGGCACGAGACACTTACTTCTGCGCTTTCAGCTTCACCGGCTGCGCCAACGGATCGCTGGAACGGCCCTGCAGGTGTAGCATACCCCGGCGCATACTATTGCCCCAGGCCCGGAAGATCAGGTCGACCGCTGGATCGTCGTTATCCACCTGGTTGAAAGCCCATATATTATCGCTGGACCGGGTATCCACAGAGCGGACCATGACGTTACCTGACCTGGCATTAACCAGAGCGACACTGGCGGTAATCGCGCCGCCGGACCTGGAGCCGGCTTGCGCCTGTTCCCGGGTGGCATTGGGATGAATAGCCACCACGGTGGTATGAATAATCATATCTGCCTGTTCAGGAGTAGACATGATGTTGTAGGCAGACTGGAAGCCGAGCGCGGCTGTAAACTCTTTAATAATCGCATGTTGCAATATGCCTTCTTCTTTAGCAGTCACCTTCCAGCCATCATCGGCAGTGGCCCCTTCCGGCTTGACCACCTGAATATGGGAGACATCCGCCAGCGCGATATAAACATTGCGAAACTCCCTGGCACCCTCGCCCGAATCCGGATTCATATAAAGCTCATCGGCGCGGGTATTCACGCCCTTAAAAAACGCGGGGTCGCCTTGCTCCGGCGCAGTGTAAGTCGCCGTGTCATTCTGGACGCAACCACCCAGGATCAATACACAGGCCGCCAGGGCCGCCAGCAGTTTCAATGACATCGTTGTGTCCTTCGATTGGTCGCTATACTTTGCCAACGTCAACGGCCACACCGCGCCGTCTCTCGAGTCGGGCAAGTATACCGTAAATTCAGCGGCCCGCTATGAACAGAGGTTTATTCCTGTGAATAACCAAACTCCTTTCAGAATCCGGCACAATTCCGCTACAATCTTGCCCGACTTTGCCACAGAGACCACCAGATGCGCGCCAGCCACCGCCTATTTATCGCTATCCTCACAGCCGGGCCTGTGCTGCCCTCTTCCCTACCGGCCCACAGCGATGACCTGATCGAGGAACAAGTCCTGGTAACCGCCAACCGGGTACCGGAGGAGGCCCTAAGGCTGCCGCTAGCCTGGTCCACCGTGGACAGCGACGCCCTGGCGCTGATCGATCCAATCCATATTAACGAGGTGATGCAGCGGGTACCCGGTGCCTGGATCAGCCGGGGCAATGGCCAGGAGAGCCTCATCTCCCTGCGCTCCCCGGTATTGACCGGCCCCGGCAGTTGCGGCGCCTTTTATACGGCGGCTGATGGCATCAGCCTGCGCGCCCCCGGATTCTGCAACGTCAACCAGTTGTTCGATGCCAATTTTGAACAGGCTGGACGCATCGAGGTCATCAAGGGGCCCGCCACGGCTCTCTACGGTTCCAACGCCATGCACGGCGTCATCAATATCCTGAGCGCCGCGCCCAGCGAGCAGTTGGACCACAGCCTGGCACTTGAAGCCGGCCCCTACGACTACTACCGGGCCAAGTACCGTTACAGCGATACCGTCGGGGCACACGGCATCAGCCTAAGCGCCAACGGCAGCAGCGATGGCGGCTATAAGAACGACTCAGGATACGACCAGCAGAAGATGACCCTGCGTTACGACTATGCCGGCCAACAGTGGGATATCAACAGCGTACTGGACCTGGCCAACCTCAACCAGGATACCGCCGGCTTTATCAAGGGCTACAAAAGTTACAAAGACAGCGACCTGAAGAAAACCAACCCCAATCCAGACGCCTACCGTGATGCCTGGTCAGTGCGACTGTACAGCAGCGCCAGTCGGGCATTGAACGAGAGCAATACCCTGACCATCACGCCCTATCTGCGTGATAACGATATGGAGTTCCTGCAACATTTTCTGCCCTGGCAATCGGAGGAAAAAAACAAACACAGCAGCCTGGGCCTGCGCACCACTGTGCATACGGATGCCGGTGCCCTGCGCTGGGTGAACGGTATTGACCTGGAATACACCGATGGTTCGCTCAAGGAAACCCAGGAAGAGCCCTTCAGTCCCAACCAACCGGCCGGGGTGCACTATGATTATCAGGTTGACGCCACTGTCGCGGCCGCTTACAGCCAGCTGCGCACCCAGACCGATTCACCCTGGGAATTCAGTGCGGGTGCGCGCCTCGAATATACCAATTACGATTACGACAACCAGACTGAAGACGGACCCGCCTGCGCACCTGATGCCAGCGCCTGTCGCTTCTACCGGCCGGCAGACAGGGAAGACGACTTCACCGACTGGTCACTGAACTTTGGTTCCAGCTACAGCTTCAGCCCCGCTCATATCGCCTACCTGCGCCTGGCCAGGGGCTTTCGTGCACCGCAGGTAACCGAGCTGTACCGACTGCAATCCGGGCAACGATCAGCCGACCTGGACTCGGAGAAAATCGACAATGTGGAGGTGGGGATACGCGGTTCCTGGCGGGACAGCCTGCAGTACGATGTGGCCGTTTACTACATGCACAAGGACGATGTGATATTCCAGGATGCCGATCGGCAAAACGTGAGCGGCTCCGAGACCCGCCACTATGGCACCGAAATCAGCCTGGAATACCACATGGCAGAAAACTGGACGCTGGGAGTGGATGCCACCTTCGCCAGCCACACCTACGACAATCGCATCGACCTGTTGGGCGCCGGCGGTGACATCAAGGGTAACGACATAGACACCGCGCCGGAAGCGTTCGGCAGCGCCAGGCTGGGCTGGGATTTCTCCCAATTAACCGGACAGAACAGCCGGGCGGAACTGGAGTGGGTCTATATGGGCTCCTACTACCTGGAGCCGGATAACGAACACAAATACGACGGCCACTCCCTGCTCAACCTGCGTATATCCAGCCAGCTGGGGCCGCGCTGGTCCACCAATCTGCGCGTGACCAACCTGCTGGATGAGGACTACGCGGAGCGGGCGGACTTCGGTTTTGGTTCATATCGGTATTTTGTGGGGCAACCGCGAGGCCTTTACGTGGAGATCAGTTATCAGTTTGGTGTGCCGCGAGCGTGATGCCTGACTGGAGCGGGAATTGTCATTGACGCTGACTGACAATCGCTACGACAGAACCCTGCCGGTCCAAACCGGCAGCGTTAAGCCCATGCTGCACAATGGAGTGAGTTTCCTCGGCTGCACCCTCTGTTGTGCCATGGCCCTGGCGGATTCCGGCTGGGATTATGGCAAGCGCGGCCTTGAATGGTCAGATTCCGAAACCGGCAGTTATGTCTGGTTGGGCCTGCGGGCCCAGACACGCTACACCACAATGGAGGGTTCGTTGCGTATACCGGATGATTTTGTGGATAATAACGACTCATCTGGTACCAGGATAAACCGCTCCCGGTACAAAATCGGTGCGGGCTACCAGGACAGCTTCACCTTCTATCATGAGTACGACCTGCGCGACAAACGCGTGCTGGATTTGCGCGCCACCTGGGTGGCCAACCCCGCCTTTAATCTCCGACTGGGCCAGTGGAAAGCCGACTACAACCGGGAGCGGATCGATTCCTCGGGCAAGCAACAGTTTGTCGAGCGCTCCATAACCACCTACTGGTTTACCGTCGACCGCCAGTGGGGCGCGATGGCATCCGGCCGGATGGCCCGCGGCAGCTCTCACGATTCCAACTGGTGGGCGGGCGTGCTGGCGGGCAATGGCCGCGCTACTGCCAGCGATGGGGGCAGGCCCATGCTAATGGGGCGCTGGCAATGGAATTATACCGGCCATATGCTGCCATTTTCCCAAAGTGCTCTCAAACGCTTTGAAGAGCCCCACGCATCGCTGGCCTTCGGCGCGGTAAGCGATGACAGCAGGCACACCCGCTTTTCCAGCAATGGCGGCGCGCAACTGCCCGGCTACGAGGAGGGTGTGGACAACCAGTATCGAATTTACCAACTGCTGCAGGAATGGGCCTGGCAGCAACACGGTTTGAGCTTCCAGCAAGAGCTGCATTTCAAGTCCATTGAAGACCGGGTCAACGGGGGAACCCGCAATATGTTCGGGGGCTATGCCCAGGCCGGCTGGTTTCCCTCGGATCGCTGGGACGCGGTGCCGGAAAATCTGGAAATAGCGCTGCGCGGCGCTTATGTCAATTCCGATTCGCCGGAGGATCTGCGTAATACGGAGCTGACATTCGCCGTCAACTGGTTTTTCAACGGCCACCGCAACAAACTGACCGCTGACGTGACCTATCTGGAGGCCGAAGAAGATGGCAGTCGGGAGTCGGATTACGAATTCCAGCTGCAATGGGAGTTGTCAATTTAGTGGTGGTGGCACCGGGTCAGCACGGTGGCGTATACCAGACCTGTGAGCTCCAGGCCCAGCACCGATCTGTGCGATTAGGTATAAACTGAAGCGAGCCAATTATATCCGCGCCGACCCTGCAGACCACCGGTATGAATCGCTAACACTGGAGTGGCGGATTCCAACGCCCCAGATTGCAGAATCTGGTGAATGGCGAACAACATTTTGCCGGTGTACACGGGTTCCAGCGGCACACAGTGGACGTTTTCAAATTCCAGCATGAAATCACGCAGCTGTGCGGTGCTGCGGGCAAAACCACCACAGTGATAATCGTGCAGGATTCGCCAGTCTGCCACTTCAGTTGCCCCGCAATCCGCCAGCGCCTGTTCCACGCGCCGCTCAAGATCGCCGGCGCCCTTTAAAGCGGAGATACCCACCACTTCATAGTCACTGCCAAGACCAGCGGCGAGCCCCGCCAGGGTGGTGCCGGTCCCAACCGGCAGAACGATACGCCTGGTGCGGGGCGCGACATCCTTCACCAGATCGGCTATCGCCATACAGCCCCGGGCACCTTCTGCATTGGCACCACCCTCCGGAATGACCAGGCAGGGAGCGAATCGATCCCCAACTTTTTGCAGGTACTCGCGTTCGTTGCGCTGTCGATACTCCGTTCGGGAGACATGGATAATTTGCATGCCCCAGGACCTGGCGTCGCGTAACATCGCCGACTCATCAGATGCCGCCTCACCACGCACAATCCCAATCGTTTCAAAGCCCTTGTCGCGTCCCACTGCCGCCAGCGCATGAAGGTGATTGGACCAGGCACCGCCAAACGACACCAGACGTCGCACGCCCATTCGCTTCGCCTCGACGAGATTTTCACGCAACTTGAATGACTTATTGCCGGGCGCCAGGCCGCCCGTTCGATCCAGCCGCAGCAGCGAGACATTGCCCATGGCAACTTCGCTGGCAGGCGTATTGTCCAGGCGGGTTAGTAATTTGGCATTCATGCGCTGGGTTTCACTGCGAGGAAAGTAACATGGCGCGGCAGCTTGCAGTATAATCGCAACACGCGCAACCAGGAACACCGCACCACCCTTTACAGATCAGGTCTTGACCCACATCCTCTCAACACCTGGATTAACGACACACTCAAGAAGGACGAAAAGTATGACTGATTTCACCACCCTGCTATACCAGGTCGAGAACGGCGTCGCCCTGATCACACTGAACCGGCCCGAGGCGGCCAACAGCCTGAACATCACCATGGCCCACGAGTTACTGCAGGCTGCCATCAAGGCCAACGGCGACCCCGAAGTGCGGGCGGTGGTTTTGACCGGCAGCGGCAAGATGTTCAGTGCCGGTGGCGACCTGGCCAGCTTCGCCAGCATGGGGGATAAAATTGGCAATGGCCTGCGGGAAATCACTGCCTACCTGCATAGCGCGATAGCCACCTTCGCCGCCATGGATGCCCCGCTGATCACCGCCATCAACGGCACCGCCGCGGGCGCGGGGTTTAGCCTGGCGATCCTGGGTGATATCGCCATCACCGCCGAATCAGCCAAATTTACCCTGGCGTACACCGGCGCCGGTCTGTCTCCCGACGGCTCTTCCACCTACTACCTGCCACGCCTGGTGGGTGTGCGCCGCGCCCGCGAATTGATGATTACCAATCGTGTGCTCAGCGCTCGGGAAGCGGAGCAATGGGGCCTGGTCAATCAGGTGGTGGCAGACGATGAGGTATTGGCCACGGCAATGGCCCAGGCGTCCAAACTCGCCAAAGGACCCACCCTGGCTTACGGACAGATCAAGAAACTGCTCGACGCCAGCATGCAGAACGGCCTGGAGTCCCAGATGCAACTGGAAACTGAGGGCATTGCAGGCATGGCCGCTACTAACGATGGCAAAGAGGGCATCAGCGCCTTTCTCGAGAAACGCAAACCCGACTTCAAAGGCAACTAGGACTGGTGCGCGGTACCCGACAAACCCACGTTATTCTTGGCAAGCACTTGTTCTGCGCGGTAGCTCGACCGCACAAAAACGCCTGAGACGACCTCCAGAAAGCCCTTCTCCAGGCCCAACCGGCGATACTGCTCAAACTCTCCGGGGGTGACGTAGCGGTCTATGGGGTAGTGATTAGCGGTGGGCTGCAGATACTGGCCCAGGGTCAGGATATCGACCTTGGCAGCGCGCAGATCATCCATGCACTCCAGAATTTCTTCCTCCGTCTCACCCAGCCCCAGCATCAGGCTGGTCTTGGTCAGGCCCTCCGGTCGATGCGCCTTGGCGTGGGCCAGGACTGCCAGTGTCTGCTCGTATGTCGCGCGGGGATCGCGCACCGGGTGGGTCAGGCGCTTCACGGTTTCAATATTCTGGGCGAATACCTCGATGCCGGAATCCACCACTGTCTCAACGTCTTTGAGGTTGCCCTGAAAATCCGGGGTCAGGGCTTCCACCGCGGTATCGGGGTTCGCTTCTTTAATCCGCTTGATACAGGCAGCGTAGTGTCCGGCTCCGCCATCGGGTAAATCGTCTCGGTCGACCGATGTCAACACCACGTATTTAAGGTTCATCAGCTGCACGGAACGGGCGGTATTATCCGGCTCATCCGGATCCAGCCAACCTTTGGGATTGCCGGTATTTACCGCACAGAAGCGGCAGGCGCGGGTGCACACATCGCCCATCAGCATGATGGTGGCGGTGCCCGAGCTCCAGCATTCGCTCATATTGGGGCACATGGCCTCCTCGCACACCGTTGCCAACTTGTGCTCGTGCACGATGCCCAGCACTTTTTCGTAGGTCGCGCCGCCGCGCACCTTGATGCGCAGCCAGTCTGGCTTGCGCAGGCGCTGCCCACCACCGCTACTGGCCTTGATGCCGTCTTTGATCGCGGTAATGCCCTTTTCGTTGACGAATTTCTCGCCACTGGAAACATTTACAGTGTGAATCAGATCATTGTCTGGCATATACCACAATCCTGGACATTGACTACGGGAAAGCGCCAATTATACCCGATCACAGGGTTACGGACACACCGCCAATGCACCAATCATTGAGCCAGAATAAGGTTAGCCAGTCCCGAGATCGTTTAGTATTATGACAATGTGGCCAGTTCACCGTTATAGCGGGTGGGCTGTGGCATTGTCCGCCGGCCGCGCCGGTTATTCGGGGTAAGAACAACTGCCGATGTCGAGAAAACTCAATTTCTGGCCCGCGCGCATGGACGTGCTG
>PVMK01128217.1_pt1 | contig 50763 bp, 47 predicted proteins | sample 1853481 | NCBI WGS metagenome assembly PVMK01 (sample SAMN08533507, study PRJNA380276) | Marine sediment metagenome, whole genome shotgun sequencing project.
TCGTATCTTATACAGCCTATATTGACGATACGGCACAGACACTTACCCTCAATCTCGCACCTACCGTTTTAAACACTCCGCTTGACCCGCTGGATACCATCATCGCGTTTAGCAATCAGATCGATTACAGTATCGGTGTCGGCTGTAACGGTTTAATCTCTGGAGAAACCATTTCCACCGACAAGATAGCCACACTCACACTTTCGCCTGCCGATGTGGGTGACATTTGCACTTCAAACCTCGATGTTGAGTACAAAGGAAACGATTGGTTCAAATCCAATAACAGCACCAGCATAAGCATCAATGTGATCAAGCATCCAGTCGATGTGGCTACCATCGAATACAAGCAGGGTAACTTTAGAACATTCCAACCAACCTACCCCACCATGACAGTGTCCAGTAATTTAGAGATGCGTGTCAAAGTTTCTGCCGACGAGAGTAGTTATTCTGAAATCCCGGGTGGAACTATGCATATTTGGATGGAGGACGATAACGGAGCCAAACTTGAATCATCGATATACACGCTCGACCTGGTTTCCGGAATTACATATGACTCCACGAACAAGGTTTACCTTGTCGCACTCGCTGATCAAGGCAATCAAGGCCATGCGCTGTTCACGCTGAATTTCGTCGCCGCAGGGACAGATCTGGTGCTTAAATATCGATACACCGGCGATTCGCTTTTTGCAGAAACTCCGCTCGCTAACGCATCGTCTGCAGGACCTTTGACTTTTGAATAATAGACCGTGGTCAACAACAATATTCGCTTTATTGAATAGGATCATTTATGGTGGTGCATAATCGTTTTAGAATAATCTTCCTTTTGCTGTTAGGGCTAGTTTTTGCTGGTTGCGAGCCAGAACTCACTTCTGACACCACCGTCGGCAGCCTATGGCAGGTGTCTTTGGATAAAAACGGAGATGCTGACTGGCTTTCTGCTTCTTCTGTCGCGCAGGAACAATATCAGGGATACACTCTGGCCAACGATCACCTGAGTGAAGTGATTTTCAAAAATACTGTTGCTGGTGAAGGCATCCATCCAGATGACATTCAAATGGCCATCCGCAGTATGGTTGAGCAAGATCAGGTGGTGGCGGTTATTGGTGCAACAACGAATCAGGCAACCATGCGGGTAGCATCGTTGGTAAATTTCTTTAATGTGCCAATGATTGTTCCTAGCGCCAACGGAGATAACCTCTTACCCTCAAACAATTTATGGGCTTTCCGTTTGAGTGCTCCTGGCTCTGCATACGCTAACTACATCTTCGGATCCGCGTTGACTAAGATCAATATGGGGTCAAATGATGATGCCAAATCGGTTCTGAAGATTGCAATTTTGTACGAACAAAATACCTTTGGTGAAAGTGCTGCTGTAGCTACAGCTCGAGCAGCCATGCTGCAGGAGATGGAGATTGGGGTTTATGCCAGTTTCTCTCCTGAGAATCCTGATCCTGATCGCATGGGCAACCTTGTAAATCAAGTCATAGAAAATAAAGTGCACTTGGTATATATAATTTCTAGTGAACCTGCAGTTGCTAAAACCTTGGTTCAAATCTTCCACAGCAGGATCCAAAATGATTCTATGCCGGTCCTGGTGGGTCAATCCGGGGGATTTGCCAGCACTGAGTTCATAGAATCCGATTCTAGTGCCGATGTCTATGTCATTCGCCAGCAGTTACAGGCTGAGAGTTGCCCAGCAGAGATACACTCTCATTACGAGGCCCAAACTTACGCAGCAGTCTATTTGCTTGAACAAGCTGTCCAGCAGGGCATCGAAAATCAGCCTGAAAGTAAGTTTTCTATCTTTCCGCAGGATAAATCAGCCGAGTTAGCTTCCTTTCGTGAAAATGTGCGTGATATTTTGAAACAAATTGACCTTAATATTCCTTGTTTAGGGCAGGTAGCCTTTGATAATACAGGGCAGAACAAATATTTACAGTTCGAACTGGTTATAGCCCAAGATGATCAATTGATCATCGTATCGACAGATGATTTCTTGAGTACAGTTAAGCGTAGATCTGCATTGAATACCATTCAATAATCATTTGGTTAAATTGAAAAGAGATAAATGACCCGAACAATCGATTTAGACCTGGAATATCTTCAAGCCGTCCTCTCATGGTTAGACACATGTCTGGAGCGTGAAGTGCGTCGTTGGCAGTTGGCAGGGCAAAATCCAGCCGACCGTTTCCGGGGATTGTATATTTCTGATGATCAAGCGCTGGCTTTAACTCGGCGCGGAGTCGGGTCGCATTGGAGCACAGGCGTTTCCTTACCAAAGGATGAGCATTCAAAACTTGAAAGCGCACACACGGTTGCTCTCAAAGAAATCCAATCTATAGAAGACCAGGCTGAGCTGCATGCACATGTTTTGCGCCTGAAATCGCTGGCTGAAATTTTCGATCTAAATTTCTTCGAGTGGCGGGCATTTATTGTTTGTTTAGCCCCCGCGCTTGATCTACGCTATGAGCGCATTTACAGTTATTTGCAGGATGATGTCACCCGAGTTTTCCCCAGCATTGATTTAATGCTTCATCTTTTGCTCCCAGAAGGGATTGCGCGCCTCGAATATCTATCACATTTCGACAGCGCCGCACCATTGCGAGCTTTCCGCCTGCTGATCCCGGCAAAAGAAGCGCATAAAAACCCCAATGGTTTGCAGAAAACTTTCTCCGCTGCACCGGGTATTGTTGACTGGTTGCTGGGGTCCTATTCCCCTGCCACGGCTCTCGGTCCCTGGGCCGAATTTTACCCAAAAACAGGGTATACAGACGACGAAATACTGGGTAGAGATGGCATTCCTGAAGCTCATATTTTCACCGATCTCAAACCATTTCTCGCACTGCACGGCGATGATTTTCTGCAGCAAGAATTTGTCGCCCGTCAAATTGCCGTTGCCTTGCAAAAACCTCTTCTCAAAATAAAGATCGATCCGCATGATGGTGTCCAAGATACACCCTTAGAAAGATTAAATTCTGCAGTGCGTGATGCACGCATGTTGAAGGCGCTGCTCTACCTCCAGGGTGGGGACATGTTCATCGATCCGGATGGTTGCCTGCTCCCGGAGATCTTTGCTGCCCTGCGCCTGCTAGATTCAAGCGTTGTGCTTAGTTCCAAGATTCCTTTCCGTTTTCACGCCGATATGTTGGGCAACGACTATCCGCTAATGAGTGTCCCATTTGAGCAGCTTTCGGCAGCGGAACGTGTTGATTTATGGTCTCTGGTGCTCGAAGGTGTCCTGGAAGAATTGCCCGAAAGTGAGCTGAATATTTTGGCTGGGCAATTTTCACTAACCAGCGGTCAAATTGTTGCCGCAGCCTCTTCAGCCATGTCGTTGGCGGTGCAGCAAGGCCGTACCCTGCAAACCACAGACTTGTTTGATGCTGCTCGCTTCCATTCTGGTCATCACTTGGGGGAATTGGCTCACAAGATTGAGCCGCGTTATTCCTGGGAAGATCTGGTGTTGCCCGAAACGCCTATGAATATGCTCAGCGAACTGGTTAATATGGTTCAAACCCGACCCTTGGTATTGGAATCCTGGGGTCTGGGACGCAAGCTGACTGCTGGCATGGGCGTATCAGCCCTCTTTTCAGGTCCACCTGGGACTGGAAAAACTCTGGCTGCTCAAATTATCGCCAACCAATTGGGTATCGATCTTTATCGCATCGATCTTTCGACGGTTGTTAGTAAATTTGTTGGTGAGACGGAGAAAAACTTGGAACGGATTTTCTCAGAAGCGTCAGAAAGTAATGCTATCCTCTTTTTTGATGAAGCTGATGCCATCTTTGGCAAACGTTCCGAAGTTAAAGATGCTCATGACCGTTATGCCAATATTGAGGTAGGATATTTGCTGCAGCGTATGGAAACCTATGATGGTGTTGCCATCTTAGCCACAAATTTACGTGCCAACTTAGATGATGCTTTCACTAGGCGATTGCAGTTCATCATTAATTTCCCCTTCCCAGAAGAAAAATATCGCTTGAACATCTGGCAGGTGCTTATGCCGCCCGATTTACCCCATGCTGACGATTTAGATTTCGCCTTGATGGCAAAACGCTTTAAAATGGCTGGAGGTAACATTCGCAACATTCTTGTTAGTGCAGCATTTTTAGCGGCATCCAACGGAGAATGTGTGACCATGGGGCATCTGATGCACGGTGCTCGCCGTGAAGTTCAAAAAATGGGCCGGCTGGTACATGAAGCTGATTATGTTATTGAGTGAGTGACGGAGACAAATTATGGCCACTAATCAAAAATCACACCACAAGCATCAATCGCGGGGTCTAAAGAAAGCCAAAAAACCTGAGCACCAGCCCGTGCATAAACGTAATCACCAACAAATGCTGGATGCCCCGGATACCATGCACCGGGAAGATGTTTTGGCCGCGCAGCAGCAGTTAGGCAACCAGGTTGTGCAGTGTGCCCTGGATAAAAACGAGCGCCGGAAATCCCTGACCGACGAGGGCGGCTATCTTCGCTCCAATATCTCCGATACCATCCAACAAAAACGCGGTGGTGGTAGCCCGTTGCCGGATACCCTTCGCAAAGATGTTAGCAAACGTTTCAAGCGTAATTTTGAAGATGTACGCATCCATACGGATGAGCAAGCCGACCAACTCAGTCGCACCGTCAACGCTCGAGCTTTTACCATTGGTAAGGATATTTTCTTCAAGCGCGGCGTATTCTCACCCGGTTCGAGTCAGGGACGGGAGACCTTAATGCACGAACTGACCCATGTGGTGCAGCAATCGGGGGGCAAAAATTCCTCAGGGCGCCTCAAGCTGGGTGCGCCCGACAGCGCTCATGAAAAACAGGCCGACAGCATCGGCAAGCAGAATAGCGCATCCGAATTAATCAAATCAGGCCGCGCAATGGGTAGCGCAGTTCAGACAATGGGAGAAGAGAAAGAAGAACTTCAAATGCAAGGGATGGAAGAGGAAGAAGAATTACTCCAGACGCAGGAGATGGAGGAAGAAGAGCTCCAGATGCAGGAGGAAGAAGAATTAATGCAGCCGCAGGAAGAAGAGGAAGAAGAACTCCAGATGCAAGAAGAAGAGGAAGAAGAACTCCAGATGCAGCCAAATGTGCAGGGAGTTATCCAAAGAGATGAAACAGAAGATTATGAAAAGCGCCTGAAAATTGGAAAAATGATTGGAAAATCTCAAAAAGAATTAGTAAAATCTGACACTCCCATTGAAGAGATCTCTCAAATCGACCAAACGATGAAAAAGCAACAATCATTAAACAAAGAAATCGGAGCATTTGATAAATCGAATCTCAAAAAAACAACACCCAAAGAAAAACCAGAAACCTTAATGGACCAAATAAAAGGGTTTGATCAAGATTCCTTGAAAAAAACAAAAACATCCAATCGTCAAGGTCTAATGCAAGAAATCCGGGGATCGAACCAATCAAGTTTAAAACATGTGGAAACAGATGATAGATCTGCCCCTGATTTAAAAATGACTGGCGACGAGAAGACGGGTTTATCTAAAAAAGTTAGTCGAGGGAAGTTAATTGAAACCCTAAAAGATCCATCAAAAAGTAGAGATGAAGTAGAAGAAGCAAAACAAAAGCTGAAAGAACTGCACACTAGTAAAAAAACCAGCCTGATGGATCACATGTTCACGAAAAAATCTGAGCGCTATGGAGATATGATAGGCGAACGAAGAAAAGCGTTAAAGCTAGCCGCTCAAAAAGGTGATAAAGATGCCTATTCAAAGTGGAAGGGTGAGAAGAAGTTTACAAAAGGTGCAAAATTCAAGCGCGGTGCTAAAAAGTTCGGTAGTTTTCTTGGTGGATTGGGTAGCCGCTTTACAAAAAAGCTTACCGGTGATGTCTCGGAGCAGCTCTTTGGAAAACCAGAGAAGAAGGAAGAGAAAAAAGAAGCACCAGCGCCGGTTGCTGGCGGTGGCGGCGGTGGATTCCAAATGCTTGAAAAATATATAACAGAAAATCAACAGCTAAAGGCTAAAATTGCTGAACTTGAAAAAGAATAGTAATCCAAAGAAAAATAAAGGAAAAAGATACCAGTGATTCCAGATGTAGATGATGTTTTACGTAAATTATTGATCCAGGAAATTGAGATCAAGGGCAACCAGGTTGATATTCTCTTTGATCAACCAAAACGTGAGTGGTCGTCACGCCTTAACAAACCGACGATTAACTTGTTCCTGTTTGATTTACGTGAGAATTTAAAATTGCGCACCGCCGAGGCCTTCAAGTCGATTCCCCAACCAGACGGCACCACAGAAACCAAGCGCAACCCGGTTCGTATGGACTTGCGCTATCTGATGACCGCCTGGGTCAAAGAACCCGAAGATGAGCATTTGCTCCTAACATCGGCCCTGATGGCCTTGCTGCGGCATCCATTCATTCCGCAAGCAGTGTTGACGGATGTATTTAAAAATCAGCCAGGACCTATTCCATTGGCTGTGGCTACTTTTACAGAAGAAAAAGGTCCTGTAGATAAATTTACCGAAATCTGGGGTGTGCTGGATAATGAATTGCGACCCGGTATCCTTGTCACGGTCACCATTGCCCTCGATCCCTATACCCCCATGGTTGCCAGACAAGTACTTACTCGGGAACTTCGATTCTTACAGGATACGGCTATCGGTCAGCCCGATAGCCCCCCTTCGACCAAGTCACCATCCAAATCCTACTGGGTGGTGAGTGGTACATTAACAAGCAAAAAATATGACCCTTCAACCCTGTCAGCTATACTCGTCGAAAAAAGACTTCCAATTGAGTTGGATGATGAGGGACGATATTCATTAACGAGTATCGAAGAAGGAGAATATAACTTGGATATTCTTTTCAATGGCAAAGTTCTCAAGCGACACAAAATAGAAGTACCTTCATCAAACTATGATGTGGAAGTGTGACGCAGGGACAATAATGAGGAGGTGCGCATCTCAGAATGATTAAATTTGCTCTATCTAACTCCGTTTATCAAAGTCGATATTTTTATACCATAGGAGGTTATCATGCCTGAATATCTATCACCTGGAGTCTATGTTGAAGAAGTAGACCGGGGGCCAAAACCTATCGAAGGTGTTGGTACAGCAATGGCCGCCTTTGTCGGATTCTCCGAGAAGGCAGAACTTGTCCGAGAGATCGATGGTGAACTGATTGTAGAAGACTTGCTTAACAAGCCTCAATTGGTCACCAATTGGACACAATTTACAGAACGTTTTGGCGACTTCGTTGCCGGTGTCAATCTGCCGCAATCGGTTTATGGTTATTTGACCAATGGCGGTTCGCGCTGTTACGTGGTCAGTGTGCGCACCTTCCCAAGAGCGGACGCCGTTTTGATGAACGCAGCGGGAAAACCTGCCATCACAGCCCAAGCACGTCAAGCTGGTGTCGAAGGGATGAAAATGCGCTTGCGCATTGGAGACCTTGCGCTGCCTGCATCGACGAAAAAATCAGCCGATGACAAAGCAGCCAAGGCGGATTCTGATGCCCCGCCAGCGGCAGATCAGCACTCTTTCACTTTGCATGTAGAGAAGGAAGCTGTCACGGGAGGTTGGAAAAATCTTGAAACTTTGACCAATGTCAAAGTTCAAACCGCCGTAGTCGAAGGCAGTAAGCAAGTTGTATTGGCTTATAAGAACAATAAACTGCCAAAATTTGTCGAATTGATCGTTCTTGAAACTGCCAATACGCTGATTAAAGCTATGCCGCGCGAGCAAGAGCAAGCCCTTTCCATCGAGAAAAATTTACTGCCAGCTCCTCAGGCCAGTGAATTTAGAGGCGATGTCAGCGATCGAAAAGGTGTTGAAGGTCTCGAGGTTTTGGATGACGTCACCATGTTGTGCGTTCCGGATCTCATGACCACCATGCCAGGAGAGAAACTAGATCTGGATATGGTTAAAGGCGTACAAACAATGATGATCGCTCATTGCGAGCGCCTTGGTGATCGCGTTGCTATTCTGGATGCACCTCCTGACCTAACGCCCCAGGAAGTAAAAAAATGGCGTATGGATATCGCCGGGTTTGATTCCAGCTATGCTGCCATGTACTACCCTTGGATCAAGACAATGGATCCAGCCACAGATAAAGTTGTTCAGATACCCTCTTCAGGACATATAGCTGGCGTTTGGGCCCGCAATGATAATACCCGCGGTGTCCACAAGGCTCCTGCCAATGAGGTTGTTCAAGGTGCCGTAGGTTTGGCTTACCAGACCACCAAGGGTGAGCAGGATACCCTAAATCCCATCGGTGTAAACTGCATTCGATCCTTCCCTGGTCGCGGCATCCGCGTATGGGGAGCCCGCACCCTGACCAGTAATCCGTCTTGGCGCTATATCAATGTGCGCCGGTTGTTCAATTTTGTCGAAAAATCCATTGAAAACGGCACGCAGTGGGTTGTCTTTGAACCTAATGACCGTAAATTATGGGCTAGGGTGAGACGAGATGTTTCTGCCTTCTTACGTACAGTCTGGCGAGATGGCGCCTTGTTTGGCTCCACACCTGGCGAAGCCTTTTATGTCAAGGTTGATGATGAACTCAACCCGCCCGAATCACGCGATATGGGCCGCTTGATTATCGAAATTGGCCTCGCACCGGTCAAACCAGCCGAATTCGTAATCTTCCGCATCAGCCAATGGGCTGGTCCGGGTACCGAATAATGAGGTTCATCACAATAGAATAAGGAGATAGGATTATGGCAGATCGAGAAGATCCTCTTGTTGCATTTAAATTTGGACTTGAAATCGAAGGAAAATTAAGTGGCCTCTTCACGAACGTGAGTGGTATCGGCTCAGAAACCGAAGTTGTCACGCAGAAGGTCGTCAACCCTGACACGGGTGAAACCATCGTCCAACAGATTCCTGGTCGTCTGACCTGGACTCCTGTGACACTGAAGCGTGGTGTCACTAGCAGCATGGATATCTGGGAGTGGCGTCAATCCGTGGTTGATGGTGATATTGAAGGCGCACGTACCAATTGTTCCATCATTGCTTACTCTCAGGATAACACCGAGATTGCCCGTTGGAACTTCGAGAACGCCTGGCCCAGCAAGGTTGTTGGCCCTCAAATGGACTCGGGTTCGACAACTTACATGATGGAAGATGTCACCATCGTACATGAAGGTGTTGAACGCGTTAGCTAAAAAAGAACATGAATACCTGTGCTCCCTCGTATTTATAATCTTTCAAGAACAAGATCCAACAGCAGTTCTTTTCTTGAAAGCATTATTTTGAGGGGGCGCAGGTGAAGCGTGAAATATTCGTTTTTTTCTAAATATACGAATACAAAAGGTGAAGTTACACTCACTTAGTCCTTGTTGATTTATCTTAGCCTAACTGTGTACAGGACCATTACTATGGGATCAGAATTTATTAGAGCTTGGGATAGTACAGACAAAGAGTATGATTTTTATGATGCCACGACGACATATGGCACCTTTACAAAGATGATAGGTGGCAATATGAAGATTGACATGATTTCGTATGACGTCATGGGTACAGATGGCAATGTAACGACGAAATTTATTCCAGGTCAGATATCTTACTCCCCATTTAGATTAGAATGCATCATGAGTAACGTGGTTGTAGAACTTTATGATTGGTTTAAGCTTTCCGTAGAAGGAAATATGGAAGATTTAAGAAAAAATTGCAGCATCGCGCAATTTATAAAGGAGAGAGGAGTTGGGGCCAAGCCATTAATAATTTGGAACTTGGAAAACGCTATCCCAGTCGCTTTACCGGGTTTTTCCTACCATGCTTACCAAAAAACTGAATCTGCTAAGTTTAAGATGGAAATTCAGGCAGAATCGATCACAATAGAAATTCCACCACCATAAGATGATAAAGGATTAAATTCTGTATGAACCTGAAAACCGAATTTGAGTTTGAACTGCCCATGGGCTATGTGGATAAAGAAGGTACCTTGCACAAAAAGGGTACCATGCGCCTGGCGACTGCTATGGATGAGATTACTATCCTCAACGACATGCGCGTGCAGACTAATGAAGCCTATATTGTGATTGTGCTTCTGGCGCGGGTGATCACCAGCCTGGGTTCACTGAAATCCATCCAGACCAACGTGATCGAAAACCTGTTTGCCGCTGATCTAACCTTTTTGCAGGAGTTCTACCGTCAGATCAATGAGAGCGGTCACACCCGCCGAGAGTATACCTGCCCCCACTGTGAAGATCTCTTCGAATTGGACTTAGCAACATTGGGGGGGGAATGATAGGCTACCCTCTGGAGCAGCTTTACCAGGAGATAGCCTATATTGCCTACTACTTCAACTGGCAGCCGCAGTCCATACTGACCCTGGATCATCGCTTCCGGCGCCGCTGGGTAACCGAAATTGCGGGTATCAATCAGATGTTGAACCAGGGAGGCTGATCTTATGCCGCAAGAGAACTTGAATCAAGAGCCTGATTCGGCATCTGAAGATAACCAGAGCTTGCTGAACCGCGTTGATCTTACTGAACTGGCAGAAAAGATTGCTGCCCTGTTGTTAAAAGAAATAAGTATAGAAACTGAACGCACAGGAAGGTAGACATGGGATTACGAGATAGTATCTTAGAAAAGAAGCCAGAAAAACCAACCGATTTTACCATTGCACCCTTGACTGACATCGAAGAGCTCCCCATAACAAATTACCGCTTTATGATTATGATGGGCAGCGATAAGGTAGCACTCTTTCAAAAAATATCCAATATATCGGTTGAGAGGAAAACGGAAGAGATCGTTGAGGGAGGCTACCATAACCATACCTGGGAGTTCCCCAAGCATTTTTCATACAATCATATCAAGTTTGAAGTTGGTTTGACCTCAACAAAGTTTTTCTATGATTGGATGATGCAGGGGGTAGACCACGGCTATGCCATAGGAACTGATTTTACCTTGAAGCAGCAGGACCCAAAGGGTGATGATGTCAGATTGTGGAATTTTTTTGGCGCTTTCCCGGTCAAGTGGCAAATCTCAGATTTAGGCATCGGAAATTCTAAAGCCATTGTAGTTGAAAAGTTAGAATTATCCTTCAACTATTTTGAAGCGGCATAACTCTTTCGAGAAACTGGCATGACAACAGCACATAAGCTAATCATTAAACGCATCCAGGGGCACACTAGTAGAATCAGAAGTATGTTGACTCCTGGTCTGCCCAAGCTGTCAGGTGAGAAGAATTCTGGCAGCTTATCGACTTTGTTCACTGGTTTTGGTGGGGGCAAGCTAAAGCATGCTGCTAAAAAAATGCGTGTCCTGAATGTGGATCGATTAGGTCATATCCAACTTCAGGCCCGCCTGAAATTTGCTGAATCCATACCCAAGAAATTTCAGGAAGCTCAAGCATTAATTCATTTTTCTCCGAAATTTACCCGTGAAAACTCGATCTGGTCAGATATTGAAAGGACTCTCCCTGCCCAGGCAAGTGGTCATGTTGACTTACCCCCTCAGCCTGGTGAATTACGCCGGGGCAGTATTATCCAAAAATTTCCTATGATTCCCCAACCAGGGCAATCAGCCAAAGAGTTTGAACAATTTGCCCGCTCGATACCTAAACCTCAAAAGAAGCCAGTTCTACCTCCCAAGCCGAGACCAGATCCAAAATCTCAGTTGTTTTCTCGCATCCAGGAGATCACCGACGGTGACAAAGTCTCTGTCAAGAAAACTGAGAGAGTGGATGTAAAGCGAACTGAAACACCATCTAAACCAAAAGCAAAAACATTAGCTAAACCAAAAGCAGAAACTCCAGCTAAACTAAAAGCAGAAACTCCGGCTAAACTAAAAGCAGAAACTCCGGCTAAACTAAAAGCAGAAACTCCGGCTAAACTAAAAACAGAAACTCCGGCAAGTCCCGATGTGGTTCAGCCCCAGGTAGAGAAACCGCTGATCCCCGGAGTACTGGAACCGGAAGCTTCCTCAGCGGAAGTCGTTGAAGATACTGCTCTTCCATCAGAGCCAAAACCACAGCTAAAAAGGGCTGAGCCAGCGAAAGAGAAGCCGCTGGTAAAACAAAGCCTTCGCCAACTGCCAAAGGCCAAACCATCCAAAAAAGAAAGGCAAACAGCTCTACCCCTGCCTAGTGTGGTGCAAGCGAAATCTATCCCACCTACTCGAGAGATTGTACAGCGTAAACGCGCTGTTCCTACAATTAATAAAATACCCAAGCCCGAATCCCCTCCGGTTCAAGCTCCTCACCCAGTTTCAGAACCAGAGCCAAAGGAAGCCCCGCGCTCAATTCCGCTAAAGCCTGAATCTCATACACCCATCACCCTGCCGCTGCGAAAAAAAATTCAGTCCCACAAACAAGTCATTGACATGTTCAAATCATTGCGACCTGAGAGCATTTTGCCGCCCAGTTCTCCTCCTATATTAGATTCTCATTCTCCACCCATGATTGCCAAGCAAAAATACCACCCTCAACCGAAAAGCATGGATTCGGCAGTGGAACCTATACAAAAGCCGCTTGCTGCATTGGATGATGGATTTCCTCAACCCGATCTGAAATCGATTTGGCGTTCAGATCCTGATGGCCCTCCTTCTGGTCAGCAATTAGAAAGTGAAACCGACTTGGCCTTACCATCCCCATGGATCGATCCGCTGCCCATGTCGCTCGCGTACGCTAAGTCCCCAAAAACGGTCCCCCAAGTCCCTTTACAACCTGCAGTACCTCCTAAAGAGCCTAGTCAACAAACGCCCAAACCCCTTGTTGATGCAGAGAAACCTGTCCAGGGTTCCCCTATCTTAGAGCCAGGGGAAACCTTGGTGCAGCGATTAACTGAAGATGATGATCAATCAGCTGGCTCTGAGAAGTTTGTACAACAATTGGCTGAGACTGAAGAAAGTGAGTCCGAAGATTTAGATAGCACAGTGAATTTGAATCAACTGGCAGAGGATGTACTCCCAATGGTGAAACGCATCCTTGAAATCGAATCGGAAAGACTATCTAGGAATCTGCATTAGAAACTGATGTTAAGCATATAATGCGCCCCTTCGACTACACTGCATTCTGCTCATGGTGCTGTGTAACATCATTTAGAAAGATAAAGGTACCTTTATGGAAAAAGCATCTTTAGTCTGGTGGACCATCGTGCCTCCAATGGGTGGCAAAATCGATTGCCAGTTCAACCCGTCTTCATTATCCATCTCCAAGAAAAATACCTGGAAAGGGGATCCCTCTACCAATTTCAATGCCCCCTATTTGCGCTTTACCGGTGGCAGTAACGCCACCTATAGTCTTAATCTATTCTTTGATAGTTATGCAGGTGATAAACCAGCTGATTCAAAAAAAAGCAAAGTAATTGATGTAAGAAAATATACCAATAAATTGTTGCAGTTATCCCTGCGCGGTGCTGGTTATGCCATGTTCAAGCTGCCCTATGCCTCGCCGCCCACTGTAAAGCTAGTTTGGGGGAAGATCGTCTTATTTTCTGCTGTAGTGGAAGCGGTCTCGATTACCTATACCATGTTCCACCCTGATGGTTATCCTATTCGGGCCAAAGCCAAGGTGGATTTCATACAGAATGATTTCATCGGGATGAGCGATGATCTTATCCCCGCTCAAAATCCGACCAGTCGCACCGATGCCAGGAAAACTCGCCACGTTTATGCCGGACAACGTCTGGACCAGATCGCATATGAAGAATACGGGGATGCCCGTCACTGGCGCACCTTGGCTGAAGCCAATCATCTGGATGACCCTTTTAACCTGGACGATGGTCAACTTTTGGTCATCCCACAGATCGATTAGCATTTATAGAGGTATCTATGCCTGAAAAATTCACCATTAAAATTAGCGGAATATCCGACCCATTTCTCTTTGGAGACGTGGTGGAAATTGTGGTGGATACCAATGTCTATTTACCCGGCATGTTCTCAATCCTGATAGAAGATAAACAAGCAGTTCCTGGGCTTCCCGCACTCCTACACACTGATAATGTACTCAGATTTCGGATTGGCGCATCCGTAGAAATCAAAGTCGAAACGGATGAGTTTTCACTTACCCTGAGTCCCAAGAAGAATACGATTTTCAAAGGAGAGATCACGGCCATCGAACCTGTCTTTGATGAGGATGGCCGGGTATTGCTGCGCATCCGTGGCTATGATCGCTCGCATCGTCTGACAATGGGGCGCAATACGCGCACATTTGGGGACGCCAATCCACGCGTGGCGACAATCACAGAAGCCCAGATCGTCAAAGATATTGCTTCCACCGCGGGCTTAATTCCAAAAATTGATATGAGTGGTCTCAGCAATGCGCGCTACCACTATGTTATGCAGTACAATCAAAATAATTGGGACTTTTTATGGGCTCGCGCCCAACTGTTGGGTTACCAGGTATGGGTCGATAACAAAACATTACACTTCGAAAAAGCTGGTGTGGAACGCTATAGTGATAGCCCAGATAAATTGATTTGGGGGCAAAACCTGAACAAGTTTGAACCGCGGCTTGTTTCAGTGGGTCAGGTAACTGAAGTCACTGCTACAGGTTGGGATTCGGACAAGAAGCAGAGCATCAAATCAAACGTCAGTTCCCATTCAAGTAATACCGTGGCAAAAACAGCCGAACTACTCAAGGGAAGTAAAGCTATTAAGTTGGCTTTTCGTTCTGATGCCGAAGACTTTGTAATTGATACTGCCGCCCGCACGGCTGGCATGGCCAAAGACCTGGCTGAGGCTCGTTTTGCCGAACACGAGAGCGATTATATACGTGCCAGCGGCGAGTTAGCTTCCGGGGATCCCTTTTTGTTGGCTGGGACGGTGGTAAAGATTGCCAACGTCGGAATCAGATTCATGGGGAAATATTACGTTACCGCAGCTAAACATATCTATCGCAATGGTCAATACAAAGTAAAATTCGAGGTTTCTGGGCGCAACCCATACACTTTCCGCCATCTTTTGATGGGACGCGATCATATATTAAACAAGATTGATGGCGTTGTCATTGGTGTGGTGACTAATAATACCGATCCAGAAAAATTGGGTCGGGTACAGGTTAAATATCCTTGGCTGCCCAAATACAAAGGCGCCGATCTCAGCAGTAATTGGGCTCGACTGGCATCCCCGGGCGCGGGGAATAATCGCGGCATATTTTTTACGCCAGAAATTGATGATGAAGTGCTGATCGCCTTTGAAAATGGCGATGCCAATTACCCCTATATTGTTGGGGCACTATGGAATGGCAAAGACAAGCCCCCTGAGGGTATTGTTGTCGGTGCCAACAAAGTCAACCAACGAATTATCCAATCCCGCAGTGGACATATCATCACCTTGGATGATACAGCAGGTGAAGAAAAAATTACCATCCTAGACAAAACAGGCTCTAACAGCATTGAGATTGATTCCAAAACAAATGCGATGATCTTCAAATCTGCTGGCGACATAACTATTGACGCTGGTGGAAAACTTATCATCAAGAGCAAAAAAGATTTCACCATAGACTCATTAGCGAAAGCTGCAATCAATGCCGCAAGCAATCTGGATATGCAAGGAAAAGTGGGTGCATCGCTTAAAGCAGGTATGTCCGAATTGGATTTACAAGCCGCTGGGGCAGCACTCAAAGGTACGAAGGTAGATGTCCAGGCAACTGCTCAGGCATCGCTTAAAGGCAATGCCATGGTTGAGATCCAAGGCGGTATTGTGAAAATTAATTAGAACTCCGCCTCCCCTAGAAAAAACTCTGCGAGCAGCGTGCTATTGCGACGTGGCAATCTCCCTCACTATCTTGGAGATTGCTTCGCCAAAAAATATGGCTCGCAATGACATACCTGAGTAGTTATGAAGAAAGGTGGTAAAAAATGCCTCCAGCAGCAAGAATGGGTGACCCAACCGCCCACGGTGGTACGATAACCGTTGGTTTTCCAATGGTATTAATTGGCGGGCAGCCTGCCGCGCGTGTTGGCGATATGCATACTTGTCCCATGGTCACACCGGCCGTTCCACCTGTTCCACATGTGGGTGGTCCAATTACGGGCCCTGGGAGCCCGACGGTCCTGATAGGTGGACAGCCTGCAGCACGTATGGGTGATAGCTGTACTTGTACCGGCCCTCCCGCTGCCATTGTGATGGGCTGCCCAACAGTGATTATTGCATGAATAGCGGCTTATGAACAAGGTGCTAGTTAATAGACCCTAGTAGCGTCCTGAAAGCGAAATCATTTGAACGGAGAAAAAAATGAAATATGAGGCAAAAACATTTTTAGGTACGGGTCTAAACTTTCCATTGCGAACGGATGCCCGCGGAAAAATTGTTCTGACCAGCGGCAGTCAAGATATCGAACAGGCTATTCGTATCATTCTTAGTACTCGTCCCGGTGAGCGCGTCATGCGCCCAACATTCGGTTGTCGTGCTCATGAACTTCTCTTCGAACCGCGCTCACCAACGACAATCAGCCTGTTGCAAGAGTATGTTTACGAAGCCCTGCGTATCTGGGAGCCGCGTATTAATCTGCTCAAAGTAGATGTTGTTGCTGATAATAGTAATGTTGGCGCCTTGTTAGCTGAGGTCGAGTATGAGATAAAAGCTACCCATGACACCCGCAGCATTGTACATCCTTTCTTTATTGAAGAGGAACAAGAAATCGTATAAAAGCAGGAGACAATAATGACCTTACCATCCCCGAATTTAGATGATCTTCGTTTTCAGCGAGACCTTGTAGATGAAGCGCGTAAAAGGATAATTCACTATTGTCCTGAGTGGACTGACTATAATCTTAGCGATCCAGGTATTACGCTGATCGAATTGTTTGCATGGATGACAGAATTATTGACCTATAGATTGAATCGCGTACCAGAGAAGAACTATATCAAGTTCTTGGAAATGCTCGGTATGCAAAGCCTGCCTGCAAATAGTGCGCGCACCGAATTAACCTTCTGGTTGTCTGCTCCGTTACCGCTTGCGCCGGAGAGCGATCAAACAGTCATTGTGCCCCAAAGTTTTGAGGTCCGTTCTGAGTTGACCGATGAAGAAGTTCTATTTACCACGGATCATAAGTTGGAGATTGTGCCGCCACTTTTGCAGCATGTGCGCAAAGAGTCGGATTTTAAAAAGAATTATTTTCCCCGCTTAGGTCTTGAAATCTTCTATCCCTTTGATCGAAAGACACCCCAGAAAGGAGATACTTTTTACTTGGGGTTTGATTCAAAGAATATTATTTCTGGGCATATCCTTCAATTATATTTTGAAACAGAACCAACCGAAGCTGTCGGTATCAGAAGAGAAGACCCTCCTTGGGTCTGGGAATATCTGACCACAGATGGTGATTGGGGTGAACTTGCGCTAAGTTCACAGGAAGGAGAGGTAGATACCACGGGTGGGTTGAATAACGAAGCAGGAAATTTAGCACTTTATTTACCCTTGGGGTTCATGCCCACTGTCCTATATGGCTTAGAAGCGTTTTGGCTGCGCTGCAGAATTGAACAACGCAATGCTTTGCAGGGCATGTATGCGGAGTCTCCGAAGGTTAAAAAAATCGAACCCTATAGTTTGGGTGGAACTGTGCTTGCCACACACTCTATTAGTGTCCAAGAAGAGATTGTTGGAACTAGTGATGGTGAACCAGGCCAATCCTTTTCTCTTGCTAATTCGCCAATATTGACCCTCCTTTCAGGAGAAACACTTGAGGTAGAGTCGATGCACCATGGGGAGATGGTATTCATTCCATGGAAACAAGTCGATAATTTTTCCAAGTCTACTCATTTTGATCGTCATTTTGTTTTGAACATGGCATCAGGTGAAGTTCAATTTGGTCCTTCAGTCAGACAGTCGGATGGATCAGGGGTCCAGTATGGACGCGTGCCTGAAAGTGGGCGCATCATCCGTTTCTCTCGTTATAGATATGGTGGGGGAGTGGATGGCAATCTGCCTGAAGGTAGCTTAAGGACAATGTTAATGTCTTTAGCTTACGTAACTCGGGTATCTAATCTGAGCCGTGCTGTCGGTGGACGAAATCAGGAAAAACTTGAAGAACTAAAATTGCGCGCTCAGCGTGAACTGCAAGCCCAACGGCGGGCGGTAACGACAGGTGATTACGAACAGTTTACCAAGAATAGTAGTCGTACCGTTGCCCGCGCACGCTGTTTGCCCCCCGGCAAATTATCCGCTGATGCAGTAGGAACAGTCTCAGTCCTTGTGGTGCCAGCGGTAGCAGATGCTTTGAAGGCTGGAAGTGTTTCATCCTTACATCTTAGCGAAGAACTTCGCGCGGAGATTTCACGTTATGTGGATCAGTATCGATTGCTGACTACTTCTCTGCTCATACGAGAGCCTCGTTATGTGGGTGTTAAAATTAAAGCCAGGATCGTTCCACAAGACTTCATTAATCCTGGTGAAGTAGTGCAGCAAGTAACTGATGAAATACAGCGCTACCTAACGCCCCTGCCATTGGATGACCGCCCCCCTTTGCTCCAGAAAGGTGAGCAGTGGGAAGGCTGGCAATTTGGCAAAGATCTTTTCGCAGCTGAAGTTATATCGCTCATCCAGCAAATTCCTTCAGTGAAATTTGTGATGGATGTCGCAGTGCTCTCCAGATCGGTCGTTCCCGTTGAAGAAGATTCCATGTTTGACGATGATCAAAGTGAACAGTTCTCAGTAGTAGAGAAGATTCTGCAGATACCTGATGATGGCTTATTGTGCTCATTAGAGCATGAAGTAGAAATAGTCAGCATGCAGGAAATGTACGAAGATGGCAAATAACATGAACGAATCTGTCACCTTTGTGGATACTTCTGAATTATTGTCGCTAACGGTTGATTATTACAACCGCTACCCTGGTGAACAAGTTACTTTCTATATTCGGTTTAGCGTACCTGATCAGCCCAAGATAGTATTGCAGCTCACGATGCCCAATGTGATGCAGGTGGAATCTTACCAATTGCCGACTGGGATACCCCCTGAATTGCCATCAATGATTGAGGTTAATCAAGAACATATTATTCTCTTTCCGCTAGATGGGCATTTTGTAGTGGGTCAGTCATATGAAATTCAGATTCTGGTGCGCATTCACACATTCCCATTAAATCAATTTCTGATCACAGAATCTAGTTTAGTGACAGATGATCAACAGATCCTTGCTGCTGAAACACTCCAGGTTGCCGTGTTTGGTAAGGGAAAGTATTTGGGTTATTTACCTGAAATTTACGATAATGACGATTTCACATCAAGATTTTTAATGTTTTTCGAAAGTTTTTGGAAACCCATCAGTCAACAGATCGACCAGGGTGAATATTATTATGACCCAGACCTCACACCGCCTGCATTCATCCCGTGGTTGGCATCATGGCTGGGCCTCCCGGTGGATCCCTCACTGCCCTTGAATCGGGTTCGCACACTATTGAAGAATGCAATGATGATTTATCAATACCGGGGTACGCATCAAGCTTTGAAGACGTATCTGGAAATCTACACTGACGGTGAAGTAGAAATTGTGGAGCAGCGAGCAAAGAATTTTATTCTTGGGGGTGATAGCTCTCTGGGTGTAGACATTGCCCTTGGATCCGAGAATAAGCCTAATTCGGTAATAATTAATTTGAGCATGCCGGAAACAGAATTACAGCGTTTGGGTTACACAGAAAACATGTACCACAGAAAAATGAATGAAATAATACGCACAATGGTCCCTGCGTATACGATTATCGATGTGAAATGTGCATTTTATGATCAGGAAGAATATAGGAGTTTACAATGAAGAATACTGCTGCATTGAATGAATTTCCCGAAAAACAGCTAAAACCCTATGATGGCATGTCGGTCACTGCAGAAGTTTGGTCTCAGGCACATGATGAGCATCGTCTTGCAAAAAAGGCCCATAACTTAAACTTGCATGGTAGTGGCATTATTAACGGACTCGAAGTGATGGCAAACGATCCCCCAGATCAGTTTGTTTTTATTTCACCAGGCGCGGCTGTTGATTCAGCTGGAAATGTAATCGTTTTATCAGAGCCCGTAGCTTATGATTTTGGCAGTTCATCAGAAGGTACCCTGTTTTTGTTGCTTGGACATGGTGAAAGAGAAGTAGGTGGAGTACAGAAAGAAACCAAATATCTCCAATATGAATTTGTAATCGCGGCACGTTCCAGTTTGCCAAAACGACCCTCGGTTGAATTGGCGCGCGTAAATATTTCGCATCCAGAAAAGCCGGTCAAGAATGCACTTGATCAAAAACATCCTGGCTTGGAAGAACTCGACCTTCGATACCGAACGAAGATTGGTCCAGAAATTAAGCGCTTTGTAAATGTAGCTGTAGCTCATCTCGGAAACGAAAACCCATAGGTATCAGCGCTTGGGATTTATTGAATCATGAATGCAATCGAGCAACGCCTTATCACTTGATTGTTGATCAAATGACATCCTTGTCTGATGAAATATTTAATTATGATCTGACATATTTAGCAGCAATTGGTGCATTTAAAATAAATAACAGCACGGTTAAGATTCTGCGAAAATATCTTAGCATGGGCAAAGGTCTCATAGTAGAAGCGGTAGATCAGGCTGCTCAGGATTCTTGCCAGACGGTATTTGAAAAATTGGAACTACAATTAGCTTCGGTCAAAGAAAATGATCTCATTCTATCCACACCTTTTTTGTTTGGCGAGCCTCCTCAAGGGTCTACTGGTAATCAGGTTATGCTTGATCAACAGCTGATTTACTCAACGGCAGGATACGGTCAGGCATGGCAAGGAAAAATTGATGGTACATGGTTGGCTCGCAGTGATATTCGCACAGTACATGAATGGGGTGTGAACGTGATAGCTTATTGCATGTCTCTGCCATGATTTGAGACAGGTGTTGACCATGATGAGCTGTCCCATAAAATTAATCCAGATGCATTGAGAGCACTATCTTAGCAGAATGACCGAGTCACCTTTCTATAGTTTCCAGGCTGTTGGCAACAGCCTGGAAACTATGGAAATAATGGACGCCATGGACATTTTTGCCCCCACATTTGCCACCCTGTAGACATCTAAGAAAGCGGATGTCAAGAAATCCACCCCTCTACTAGACAAAAAACAACGTGATCTACAGCAAACCTGAACGCCAGGCTTGTAAACATAAACAACTATTGAATAATAGCTGACCGCGTTTTCCAGATTCGAGGATACACTCGATCCGAGACATCTAACCGTGCTCAAGCTATGCCAATAAGCATAGCCAGGACTTACTAAAAGAAAGTCCCGTCACCATGATAACCTGCGATCTAAGCCGGGGTCCTCATCACAATAACGGTGTCAGCAGACCAGGTCTGTGCACCATGTCTACAGTCAGGCTCCCCGGCAGGCAGCCTGTTGGTTGTAATTTTCTTGGTAGGGTTCTTTTCTTTTGAGCATATGATAGACAACAGTGAGTAGGCGCCGAGCAACGACGACCTTGGCGCCCTTCTTCCCGCATCGCTTGACCATCGTTTCATGAACCAGATACCAGCGCTTGCTAATTTTGCATGCAACAGTGGCGGCTCGGGTCATGGCTCCTCGCAAGAAGGGAGAGCCTTCCTTGGAGATGCGGCCGTATTTGGTGATCCCACCACTGCTGCGGATGCGAGGTGTCAGTCCTGCCCAATTGCACAGTGCCTTGGGCGAGTGAAAACGCTGGATGGCACCGATCTCAGCGACGATCATGGTGGCGATGATCATGCCAACACCAGGTATCGTTTTGAGAAGTTTGACAGCCTTTTTTTGCCCGTTTGTGAGCTTCAGATCTTTTTCCAGGGCTTCAATGTGCCCATCCAGGTGATCGATGATTGCCAGGTGGTCTTCGATCACCCGTCTGGCAGCAGAACGTAGTACTTCTTCCTCAAACACACCTTGCAGCCACTCTCGACCGGTCTTACCAAACAGGTTGGTGACCTGCGCTCGGAGATTGTACCCAGCAAGAACTGCATGAATGCGATTCTTGCACTGCGTACGTTCCTGGACAAGGATCTCTCTGTGGCGAACATATAGTCGCAGATCTCTTGTCTCAGGTGGCGCTGCATAGGCTGTTGGCAGGTAATTCAGTCGAGCCAACTGTGCCAATACTTTGGCGTCGATCTGGTCTGTCTTGACTGCTGCAGACGAGATCGCTTTGAGTTCTTTGGGATGGGCCAGTTCCACTCGTTCTACATGCTGCGTTAGCAAGTCGTACATGAACGGCCAATTGCGGGTGGCTTCAAGCACTGCGTAGGTCTCCCTGGGGATAACTTCTTCTAGATATTTTGAAGTGTCATCATTTGAGAATTGTCGTTCGTCGATCACAACGCCAGCATTGTCAATCAGGACACCATAGGTGTTCTTGTTGTGAAGGTCGATACCGAGGTAAAATGAATACATCGCGTTTCTCCTTTTGCTAAACTAAGTTGATTGGATACTTCTAGTCTAGCAGAGGAGGAACGCTTTCATGCTATCACAATGGACGGTATATAGGGGACGGAGCAATTATCGCATAACTCTTAATCAGTAGGTTCTGGGTTCGATTCCCAGGCGGGTCATAACTCGAACCGCTCGATAATGTCGAGCGGTTTTTGTCTGCACTGCGGTTTGATTCTCGAGAGAAATTGAAGGATTTCCCGTTGGAGTAGGGAATTAATGACTTCTTTTTTCAAAAAGTGGTTCGATTCCGGTTTGTAGTTTTACTCAGTTTTAAGATTGTTGGTTCGAATCCAATACCGCCTACAAGAACCGTTTGACGATTCCGTAGAGCGATTCTTTGCATCTCTGCCCTTCGTGCAAAGGGGAAAACTGGATCTAGTGGGGATCTATATAGACACCCTGGACTGAAAACAATCAAATTTTGATTCCAGTCGAGTACCCGGAAATTGCTATTTTAAACAATGGGTGACATCTGTGTGAATAAGGAGAAGCTGCAGGATTTTCTCATGTGCCGTTTCTGATTGGTCTACCCTTTGATTGCGATATAATTATTTTATGAACAATATCAGGAAAACAGAACTTCATATCCGCTTTATCGGAAACTTAGCATCGGAAATAATTTCCACCGAGCAAACCGCTGATGTATTTGGTGTTACGTCTCGGGGGGTTTTTGTGAAGTTCATAAACAATAAGATGATTTTCTTATCCTTTGAAGATTATCGGGGACCATTGACCGTTAACCTTTCTGGAGATACACAACCCTTAATAAACTTATCAACTGGAGAAACAGTTGCTATTTCTCAAGAGGGGTTTAGTTTCCCCGATTCTGACATAAGTATCACCAAATTAAATGCAAAAGTCTGGAAGCCACCTAAGCCGAAAGAGCCCCTACTTACATCAACAGATCGTATAAACCTGATCCACAATTTGGCTTTAGCTGTGTACCAACATAAAAAAGCAGAGGGGCTATTTGAGATGCTCCCAGTTTTAGCTAGAATTTCCCCAGAATATGTAAACGGGGCTAATCAATTTAAAGGCATAAGTGCGAAAATTGACAAAATAAGAATTCAATTTGCACAAAGGGACCTGCTCGCATTGTCCCAGACTATGCAATCATTTCTTGGGTTGGGCAGTGGACTAACACCATCGGGCGATGATTTCATCATAGGACTGTTACTCAGTTTAAATCGCTGGGAGGGAATATTACAACCAGGTAATAATCTATCAATCCTGAACAGCCAAATGGTTGAAGCTGCCTACAGCAGCACTACTACACTCAGTGCTAATCTTATCGAATGTACCACCTTGGGGCTGGCTGACGAACGACTGATCCAGGTAGTTGACTTCCTTGCGGTTGCAAAATACAACCAAGATGAAGTGCTCACCGGATTATTAAATTGGGGAAACTCGTCGGGAGCTGATGCTTTAGTCGGTATGATTACCGCCTTTTTACCTCTTCATCAGTCACAAATAAACGACTAGCGCTTGCTAAAGTAATAATATTTACAGCAGATTGTCCAGTAAATCGATCATCTCTTGATCACCCCCAGCAGGAGGAGTCCAATCCACTTGTACAATGTCAATATCTTGCTTTTCAAAGTTTTTGGCAAATGTTTTCAAGCCTAGGTTGATAACCACTACCGGCCCGATCAGTAATTTCCAAACAGTTTCTTCCATCAATGCCTCCTAGCTGTTCCCAAACAATTGAGCGCAAAACAAAGCCGCCCTGGCGTTGCTATTGAAAACAATTACACCCTGCTCTCTCAACATACTGGCCTGCAAATTCATATCTTGGGGATCATCCCCGGTTCCACAAATAGATGCAACTATTGTCAAATGAGATCCGCGATTACGAGCGGCATCCCTAGCCTGGATGATCGCATCCAACAATTCACCAACTGGATCCAGAGAGGCGTTATAGCCGAGGATAAAATCGAGAAAAAGGACGGCAACTTGTGGGTCCAAGCTTTCAACCAGAATACGTTCCTTTCGGAGAGAGCCGTCAATCATCGGATGAAGTTTTCCCAGCGTGTAATGCTCATCGCCCATATCAACTAGCGTATTGGCCCGGCTCTGATCAGGATGATCGAGGGTATTTCTGGCATCCAAGGGAGTATTTGAATAAATTTCTACACCTGCATCTCGAAGAATCTGCTGGGATTGGTAACAGAATGTACCTCCGGCAAACACCCCGCGCAAATATTTTTGCTCTGATGACCAGCCATCCTTTTCGCGTTGACAACTTGTCAGCTCTTCTATTGTCAGAGACAGTTCCATTCGGGTAGGGTTGTCTCCAATAACCTGAATAGTTTTCGAAACCGCTTCATCAATGGTGGTTTCAAAATGAATCTGATCGCTCGCTGTGGGTATCTCATCTGCGCCTAAAAAACAACAAATAATAGGTTTCTGGCTTTTTTGTAAGCGCTCCAGAAGTCTGGAAAGCATCTGCTTCCCGGGTGGTTTGGAAACAAAAGCAATAATTTTTGTTTTTGTATCAGCTTCTAAAGCATCCAGTGCGGCAAGTGTAGTGATGCCGCCAATTTCATCGGATACATCATGCGTGCCAGTGCCAATGGCGTGAGATATCCCCAGGCCCGCGTTATGAACCTGAGATGTGAATTCCTGTAACCCAGTGCCTGAGGCCCCAATCACACCAATAGAGCCTTGACGAACGGCGTTGGCAAAGCCTATCGCCACGCCGCCGATCAAACAAGTACCGCAATCCGGTCCCATCACAAGTAAATTTTTTTGGGAGGCACTTCGTTTCAATTGCAGCTCTTCCTCGATGGTCACATTACTGCTGAAGATAAAGACATTCAGCCCGGCTTCAATGGCTTTATGTGCTTCGCGGGCAACATATTCCCCGGGGATAGAAATTACCGCTAGATTTGCGTCGGGTTTCTGAGCCAGACCATCCTCGAAAGTTCGCCACACTGAAGTCGAGGCGCTTTCTGTCGTGACTTGAAAAACCAGGTCTAAATTTTCTAAGACTTCATCAACGATCTGCTGTGAGTCAGCGATCACCGCCACGATCAAGTCATTCGGCTGGGCAGCATCGATCAGCGCATCCTGGACACCAATATCGACCAAAAGTGCTTTGTTGTTTTCACTGCCCATTAGAACAGCAGTCTGCCTAACGCCCGCGGTATCAGACAGCCGTTTATTGATTCCCATCAAAAAGACAGAATCATAATATTGGTTTTTGCGGATGATAAAACCGGTTGCCATATCAATCATATTTCCTGCCAAATGCGATCAAAGCTTGTTTAAAACATGCCATTGGTGGGCGCACCAGACCGGCCCCGATGATAGGATAACCCGGGTTCTTGTGAGCTATGGCAGTGTCAATGATCGGGAGAGTATTCGTTTGGATAACTTTGCGGATATCGATCCCAATTGATGTCCCCATGAAGCCCAAAGCTGGCATGCGGTAGGTGGGGTGGGCAGTCACGGTAATCTTTTTCATCTCACGCGTATAAGCAATGGCTTCATCTGGCGTCCCTCCAACCAAACTCAGAATGCCAGGAGCTCCGCCGATAACAAAGCCTCCCCAGCCTACCGTCTCAGTAATCGCTGAATCTCCCATGTCGAAACCGCCATCATCTGAAGAATAACCAGGGAAATAGAGCCCTTCCACAAGTGGGGCTGGCGCAGTGAACCAATCATCCCCCAAGCCACTGACTCGAATACCAAAATCGGTGCCATTTCGAGCCATGGCGGTAACTACTGTACTGTATTCGACACCATGTGCCGGATCTGAAATGGCTTTACCGCTTGCCATTGCTAAGCCAAGGAAAATCAGGTTGTGATTGGTTATGTAGTTTAAGGTAGGTAGTACCGCATCTTTGGGCAGATCTGCTTCAGCCATAGCCACGGCCATAGCATTGGCAAATAAGCTGGAAGAAGCGGTGTGGCGATTATGCAGTTCATCACCCATTTGTAGTGCCTGGGTGATGATCGTCTTCAATTCGAGCCCTCCTGTTTTCACCAAAGCCTCGCGAAGCGTTGGCGCCCAGACATCGCGCCACATGCGCAGTCCATTCAAAGCGTCCTGGCTGTATTCGCCAAATTGCTGACGGCCTTCGACCTGGCGACAAAATGCCCGATTACCAAAAGCCTTGTTTTCAACCACCCAAACAGGTGCAGAGGCTGTAATTGTGCCAGCCATAGGTCCAACACTCTGGTGGTGATGGTTGGGCTCAAGACGAATCTCACCTTTTTTTAGCATTTCCTGCGCTTGTTCAGGGGTATCTGCCCAGCCTTCATAGAGAGTCATGCCGATCATAGCCCCTCGTTGTGCGCCACAGATGCGAGACCATTCAATCGGTGGACCGGCATGTAGGATCATCTTATCTTGCAAGCCTGGGATAACTTCCCCGGCTGGGGCGATATCCACCAGCACAGGCTCACCATGGATTAGTCGCTGAGCAACTTCTTCATTGGCCTTCACAATCTTTTGTTTGATATCCATAACAATTCCTCTCTGCGGCAAACCCCAAAAAGAGTTTACGCGAAAGCAGTCATCATCCGAGATTCTGCGCAATTTTATTCATCGGGACACTGGCGTAGATCAGTGCCCCGATGAACAGACTTATAGGGTTATTTAGGGCTGCCGGTAACGCCCTCAACGAACCAGTCTACTGAACTCATCAGATCAGGAGTTAGTACATCGCCATCAGCAATGGCAACATTACCATCTTGGTCTAGCACCGGACCAGTAAAGACAATGGTGTCGCCAGATTCTATACCGTCTTTAGCTTGTAAAACCTGGTCTTGCACCTCTTGAGGAACATTTGGTCCAAAAGAGCCCATTTCCATGCAACCATCCGCGATGCCGCAACGCAGAAAGATTGGTTCCCATGTCCCGTCGATCACAGTTGAGGCCAACCAGGTTAATTTGCCTCCCAGCGTGAAACCAATGCCGGAGATCCAGTATTCAGGGGCAAATTCTTGGGCTGCAAGCGACTGGAATCCAATTGAGTAAGCTTCCCGGGATTCAGCCGTGGAGAGAACCGTAGAGGGCGAATCCACATGCATGGTGATAACATCCACTCCTTGGTTGATTAGCGCGTTAGTGGCATCGGCTTCTTTGGCGCTGTCACCCCAACCAAAAGTAAATGTGACAATGGTTTCCACATCGGGATTGACCGACTGTGCGCCCAGGGTGTAGGCATTGATAAAAGTGTTGGTCCACCCCAGAGGGAAGGCGGCCACGAACCCAAGCTTGTTGGTCTCGGTCATCAAGCCAGCCGCTACACCCATGATATACCAGGTATCTGGCGGCTCTCCGAAAAAGTTAGCAAAATTGGCGCCCATTTCCCAGCCACCGGCATGCTCGAAGATGACATCCGGGTTTTGTTCAGACAGGGTTAATGCAGGATATTGGTGATTAAAGGCGGTGGCAATAATCATCCCTGCGCCTTGCTGAATCATGTTTTCCATAGTCGAGGTTGCCCCAGCTTCCTCGGGCACGTTCTCAGCCTCAATGATCTCTACGCAAGGGATGTTTTCCTTGATTTGCATAATACTTTCATGCATAGCCTGGTTGTAACCGGCGTCAGTGATCGGGCCACCGTGCAGCGCACCAATGATCAAGCAAGGCCCTTCTTCTTCTGGTTCTTCAACCGCGGGTTCCTCGACAGCTGGCGCTGCAGGCTGGCAGGCAGCTAGCAATAGCGCAGATACGAGGATAACTATTAATATGGATTTATACTTGGTTTTCATGTTCTTCTCCTTTAGAGACTGGTAAATCGAACATTTAGATAGGGATACAGATGGTATTCTTGTCAGGCGTTACCTCCTTTCCAAGTTTTAATTGAAGTCATTGTTGGCCACCTTGATAAACCCTGCCCAGGCTGGCTGGCGCAGCGTGCTTGCGCGTGCCACCCCAAACCATCAACACCAACAGCGTAAGAATGTATGGAATCGTATCTAACAAGAAAGGTGATACTTGCACGCCGCTGGATTGCAACAAAAGTTGAAATGCTACCGCCCCAGAGAATAACAACGCTCCCAAAATGGCCCGCAGCGGGTGCCATTTTGAGAAAATGACCAGAGCGACAGCGATAAAGCCTCGGCCCGCAGTCATATACTCTGACCAATTCATCGTGTAAGCAATTGACAAATGCGCTGCTCCCAAACCTGCTAACATCCCACCCAAAAAGAGGGCCTGATAACGAATACGGAATGGGTTACGACCAGAAGAAAAAGCTGTATCAGCATTTTCCCCTACTGCGCGCAGACCTAATCCCCAGCGCGTGCGGAAGAGCAACCACCAGATCAAAATCGCCACTGGAATAACAAGGTATATCAAAATATCGAACTTAAAAAGCGAAGCATATAAGACAGGTAAATCTGACAATCCTGGCAAAGAGATTCTGGGAAGAGCAGAAATCTTTGCGCCAACATAGGGCTTGCCAATCAACGCACTCAACCCAAAGCCAAAAAACATCAGCGCTAGACCGCTAGCTAACTGGTTTGCTCGACGGGTGACAACCAAGAAACCCATAATCATATTGACCAGCCCTCCAGCGATCGTTGCCACCAACACACCCAGATAGGGGTTTTCGGTCATCACGGTTACGGCAAATCCGGTTGATGCACTGATCAACATGACCCCTTCTAAACCAAGATGAACGATCCCCGAACGTTGGTGGATCGTTTCACCCAGGGTTACGTAGAGCAGTGATGTGCCGGAAAAAATCGCACTCGACATTACACCAAGGATAGCTAATAGACTCATGCTTCTTTCCTTTTGAAAAATACTGGGCGTGCCAGGACAACAAATAAGGTGAAAGCTAACAAGATATTAATGACTGCATAGGGTATGCCGCTGGTCAATTGTAGGAGATTGCCCCCCGTCACAATAATCGATACAACAAAGGAGGTCACAAGAATTCCGATCGGATCACCAAATGATAACCAGCTAATCAGGAACCCCATAAATCCTAACCCTCTCGAAAAGTTGACCAGCAAGACTCCGTAATAGCCTGAAACCTGTGCCATGCCAGCTAGCCCAGCGATAGCGCCGCCAATACACATAATAATGACCCAATATCGATTGACCGGTAAACCGTTCCGTTTGGCTGCCTGAGGGTTCCCCCCAATGGCACGCATTTCCAATCCCCAGCGAGTATGTTTCATTACGAACCAAAAGATGGCCAGGAGTACAAGGGCGAAGATAAAACTGAGATCAATGCGGGAGCCGAACAAAGTAGGGAGGCGAGCAGCTGGGACAAAGATAGGTGTCTTGTTGGTATCCATCGGCGAATGCCAAAACCCGAAGACAAAGAAGGCTATGATCTTCGGAGCGATCGAATTCAATAACAAGGTCGTGATGGTTTCATTGACTAGGCCAAGAGATTTCAAGTAGCCCGGAACGAAAGCCCACAAAGCGCCTCCAAGCATACCCAGGAACAGCATCAGTGGTAATAAAGTCCAGACGGGCAAGGTATTGAAGGTGATCGCTCCCCAAGTTGCGAAACCTGCACCCATATATAGTTGACCTTCCCCGCCAACATTGATCAACCCTAGCCGGGATGGTAAAGCCACTGCCAGAGCTGTGATCAGCATAGGTGTCATGGTCACAATCACTTCAGAAAACCCGTAAGGGCTGCCCAGTGTGGACGTCAAAATATCTTTGTAGGATTGGAAGGGATCTTTTCCAGAGATTAGCAAGATGATTCCAAACAGTAACAACACAAACAGAACCATCAATATATACCGGCCCCCGAGGTTCAGTATATTCCGGAGTATACGATTCAATCGGGTTTCAGAATTACTCTTGGGTTGCATATTGAACCTTTGCCCCGGTCATTAGGTGACCAATTTCAAAAATATCAGTTTCCGATGGTGTGAATGAACCCACAATTTCTCCATTAAAAAGAACAATCAGCCGATCGCTCAGCATAAATAGCTCTTCAAGGTCTTCAGAGATGAGCAAAACGCCCGCACTGCTATTGCGCGCCTGGAGTAAAGCTCTGCGCGCTGCCAACGTGCTTTGCACATCCAAACCGCGTGTCAAATAGGATGCAATGATCAATCGCGGCTGGTGGCACATCTCACGGATGATAATCATGCGTTGCAAATTCCCACCGGAGAGCGTTTTTGCAGGCAGGTACAGCGGTAATTCGAAGCCTAGCTTGGCGAGTATACTCTCCGCATCAGCCTGGACGGAATCCCAATCCATTAGTAGCCCGCCGTAACGAGCATAACGCCAGGTGTTGGTCAGAGAAAAGTTCTCCAGCACTGTCATATATGGCACAGACGCCATGGCAAGCGGATTTTCAGGGATGAATACTACGCCGCGCTTGCGTGTTTCTCGAATGGAAAGATGAGATATCTCCTCCCCGTCGAGCAATCTCTCGCCTGATGAACAGGCGATCATGCCTAATATCAGATCGCCTAATTCCTTTTGGCCATTTCCAGACACTCCCGCTACGCCAACGATCTCTCCCGGATAGATTTTTAGATCAATATCCTTCAAGCTAGTTTCTGCGCCCTCGCCGCGCGTTCCTGCGGCGTGTAGTTCTAGTATAGGCATGGCGGCCTTGTCACGGTCCAGATCATGTGTAATCTGGAGAGCAGAAACCTTCTTGGCAAACATCAACTCTACAAGCCTGTTCTCGTCTGCATCCCTCCCTGGCAAGTATCCAGCTACGCGGCCATTACGTAAGACAGTGATCCGATCTGCATAATCCAGAACTTCCTTCATTTTATGCGTGATTAAAATAATGGCGTAGCCATCCTCTCGCAGCTTACAAAGAACCTTGAATAACGCGTCCACCTCATGTGGGGCAAGGACGCGGGTCGGCTCATCCAGGATCAAGAGGCGCGCATCCGACAACAGCAGCTTGAGAATTTCAACTTTTTGCTGTTCTCCGATAGAGAGTTGCGATATCAGAGCATTGGGGTCAACGTGCAAATTGTATCGTTTCGAGACCTCAGTAATGCGCTCGGCGATTTCCTTTGTTTTTAGGATTGCTGGTAAATCTGGCAGAAAGAGGGCGATGTTTTCGGCCACACTTAACGCTGGGATTAAGTTCAGATTCTGGAATACCATCCCAATGTGGATCGCCCGGGCATCATGAGGGGAGTGGATCTTATAGGGTATTCCCTTATGTAAAATCTGTCCCGAATCTGCCCGATAAAATCCGTACAGGATTTTCATCAAGGTGCTTTTCCCAGCACCGTTTTCTCCCAACAAAGCATGTATTTCGGAGCAATAAATTTGCAGGTCGATGTTGTCGTTGGCCAGCACACCAGGAAATTGTTTGCTGATGCCCCGCATGGATATTAATATCTCCTGGGTATATGCATTGTGTGAATCAGTCATAAAAATTTCCCATCGAATCGAATAGGCAACATTCAAAAAGCACAGTAACTCTTTTCGTTTATTCACGAAAAGGTCATTAAACGTACCTTAATAATATTGGTTTTTGATATATTGCGGAAGCGTATTAAATATGGGTTTTCTGTTTCCGAATCAGGGAATAAGTACGTAAAAGACCCCGTAGAAACTACGGGGTCTTCACTTATAAAGAGATGCGATTATTCTAAAAGCCCGTGTTCTCGGGCATATCGCACTAACTCCACCCTGCTGCGTAACCCTAATTTGCCGAATAAATTGGCGCGATGTCCTTCGACCGTCCTAAAACTAATATTGAGTTCTTCACCTACCTGGCGATTTGTATACCCTTGAACGATCAATTTAAGAACATCGATTTCGCGTGGCGTCAGCGGCTCGGCAGATTCGTGTTCCAAATTTGCTGACTGGGATTGCTCCTGGATAAAACTGCGCAGCATGGAAGGTTCAATATACATATCCCCGCGCATCACGATCTGGATAGCGGAGATTAGCTCTGATTCCGCAGCTCGTTTAAGTATGTAACCAGACGCGCCAGATTTAATGGACTCTCGCAGCAAAGCTTCGTCCTCGTGGAGGGTGAGGATCAATATTTTCAAGTCAGGATACAAAGGCTTGAGTTGCTTGGTCACAGCAATCCCATCTAAGTCTGGCATACTCAAATCCAATACTAGAATATCTGGGCTCAAATCGGCGATCATTTCAATAGCCTCAAAACCGCCCGTTGCTTCGCCTACCATGTGCAAGGTCGGCTCAGCCTGTAGCAAAGCCCGCAAGCCTGTACGCACAATGGCGTGATCATCTGCGATGAGAACTTTAGTCATCATAAGGAACCTCTACATTTACCACAGCTCCCGATCCTGGAGAACTTTCGATGGTGAGTATGCCTCCAAGCATCTCAACCCGCTCACGCATCCCAAATAATCCAAGGTGGCTTCCGATCGTTGGAGAAATCGGTGTAAATCCAACACCGTCATCCTCAATGACAGCAATAATATGATCATTACGGATATTGATCAACACATCAACCCGCGTCGCTTGAGCATGCAATACCACATTAGTTAGAGATTCTTGAACAACTCGGAATAGGGCAGTTTCAACATCTTGACGCAAGCGTTTGCCTTGCATACCGATAGCTTCGAATTCAACAATAATTTCATGTTGGCGGCTAAACTCTTGCGCATACTGCTGCAAAGCAGTTATCAGGCCCAAATGGTCCAAGCTGGCCGGCCGTAAATTTACGGCTAATTGATGAAGATTATTTTGAATCTCATTGGCTGTGCGCTTCAGTTCAGCAATCCTTTGATCGACGATATCCAAATGACCTGCTTCGCGTTCCAATAAACCTAGCTGCACCGTTAAAGCTGAAAGAAGCTGTCCTGATTCATCGTGGATTTCTCTCGAAAGGTGCAATCTTTCTTCTTCCTGTGCTTTCATCAGACGTCGGGAGAGAGCATGGAGTTGCTTATTACTTGTTTGTACTTCTCCATACAACCAGGTGTTCTGAATAGCTACTGCGGCCAAATTGGCATAAGATTGGATCAATGGAAGACGGTCTTCACTAAAGGACAACTTGTCCTTGCTCAAGAGTTTTAGCAACCCAATAAGCTTGCCGCCAAAGATAAGTGAAAAAGCCGCATAGGCTTGATAGTTCTGACTCTGATCCGGGAGATTATCGCTTGTTTTGACGACAATATTGTTCTGATGATCGAAGCCCTTTCCCTCTTCCCAAATGTCTTTCAATAATGTCAACTCGCTCTGTGTTCCACCGTATACCGCCGCAGGTAGTGTTGCCGAATCGCTTATTTCAACCCAAACAATATCGAATCCTAAACGTTCAACCGCTAGTTTGCATATCGTTTTATACAATCTAACGGTCTCAAAATTATCTAGGAAGGTTCTAGAAGAATCGTTGAGTGTAGCTAAATCATTGACGCGTTGACGAAGCGCTCCAGCTGCGTTGCGTCGCTCGATCGTCGCGGCAGCTAGGATCAGCATGGTCAGGGAAACGACACCCATGTAGGTCTGCAATAGAACTAGGCTGTCGTTCTTCGAATCCATTGAAAAAGGTCCCATTCCACCAGCGGTGCCCCAAATAGCTATACCTGAAACCAGCAGGATAGCCGTAGTCGCGCCTCGCTGACCAAACCGCAAGGCAGCCCAGATCGCAAAGGGGAAAATTACATAAAGCAAGGCCTGGTGCAATATACCGACAGGAGGTTGGTTGCTAAAAACATACCAGGTTATCAATCCCAATGAAGCCAATTGGATCGCGCCTTCAATATAGGATCGCCAGTTAGCCAATAAAGGAGGTGATGTTATCCAAACCAATAACACAGGTACCACTACGAGAGCACCAAGCAAGTCTCCTATCCACCAAGTGATCCAAATCGTTTGGAAAAATTCCCAATTTCCAAGGTCCACAAGCATCAATGTTGTTGTTCCGATGGTTGCACTAATCATGGTGCCAAAAAACGAAACCACCAAAAGGCTAATCACATCTTGTACACGATCGATATCATAACGAAAATCCACGAAACGGTGAAGACAATAAGCTATGACCAATGCTTCCAGCGTATTGCCAAGTGTCATTCCCAGTGCCAGATTAAAAGGCGCGCCAGTCAGCAATGATCCCAACAAGACCCCCAAGCTGATACCAGGCCACAGGTTATACCCAAAGAGCAATAAGGCAGCGATGGCAATGCCGGTTGGCGGCCAGACAGGAGAAGTATTCGACTGAACATAAGCCATCTGCAATCCCAGCCTGGCTGCCAGGTGATAGATAATAGCAAGGATGAGCAATTTCGTTATATATTTCAGAATATTAGTGATGTTTCTCTCCATGGGGACTTCCTCAATCACAATTATAATCCACAGAGATTGCAATTAGCATAATTTTGCCGATTAAGATCCATAAATAGCTACTTATTAAGAAAATACTGTTTTGGAAATATTTGCATCCAATTCAATTTCAATAGGGAACGCCAGCGTTACTTGACGAGTCCAGGCGCGGGAATTATCATTCTCATAAGGTAATTTTCTTGTCACTCATTGCCCCCAATGATGGTTATTACCCCCAAATGATGGGGAAGGTGGTTCGGAACAGATCCCGTGCGGGTCACCACTAGATGTAGCGTTTTCTCTCGAGAAACAGCCACATTTTCTGTTAATAGCACGATTTCCAACAGATCTACGCAATTTCTATTAAATGACTAGCAATCTTGTTTGAATGCATTTGACCTGAAGCGCCCCTCCGGTCGATATCGGTCCAACGCAGCTGGAATGGACTCGCCGAAGGTGAAGGAGTATGCCCGTTGGAGCCAGTGCCGAAGTTGCAAAGTTTTCCGTTCTAGGGAAAGCTTCCAATTCTTCATCTATGATTCCCAGATAACGTTTGGTTGTTGAAATACTTGAGTGGTTGAGCTTGTGCACGATGAGTGCTAAATCTACACCTTGCAAACGAGCGTGATATCCCCATGTTATACGCAAGCTGTGAGTGCCATAGTTTCCTCGTAGCCCAACATCTTTGCAAATTACAGTAATAAATTTCCACGCTTATCCGCACTTGATCGACTGATGGGTCTTTGGGTTGAAAAATAGAGGGCTTCCAGGGTCTTTTAAAAGCAGAGCATAGGCTTGAAAATATTCTGCCATTGCTTCTCGGATGCTTTGGTTGATGAAAATCTCTTGCCGCTTGCCTTTTTTCAGTTCTCTGATCTGAAATCTTTTCTTGATATCGCCAGCCTCATCAACAAAATGATTGATCCGTAGTTGCAGCAAGTCCGAGATACGCAAAGAAGTATTGATCCCAACGACAAAAAGCAGCAAATCCTGATAACGCCCCTGGCCTCTCAGCAGGTTTTTAATTTGTGCTATTTTCTTTTGACTTCGGATGGGTTCAACGTAATTCATACCCCTAGTTTTGGCAAACACAAAGCTAGTAGAAAGCAGTTATGTTCGCTGATAATAATCTAACTTGGAAATTCAGCAGTTGCAAATGATGTAGTTACTGGAAGCAGGAATGGTAAGTGGACACATTAGTTATTACATAAAGGTGACACTAAACGAATAGAGAAAGATCAAGGAAAATTCGGGAACATTTTGGATACTATTTTAATTATCTAATCAAATGGGGATAAATGTTCCCAGCCATAGATATTGCTAATTTTAGCATCTATTCGATAATGGTTCCAAACCAGCCAATTGCCATACACCCCACCGAGCTGAGTTGACAATTGTCTTGCGGCTCAAATACGCACAGTGAGCTCGAAACCACCTTCGAATGGGACCGTCATCGTGCGGAAACGGTTTATCGGGTTGTTCACAAATTCGAAGTAGTCGCGGTACTCGGCGGCGTCCACAGCAGTGTTATCGCAGGCTACGATGGCTCCGGGACGCAAGCTCGCGGACACTAGCTCGAGGGCGGGCAGCGCCACTTCCCAAATGTCGACCAGCATGAAATCCACCTGACCGCCGACGTCTTGGAGTGTCTGCCGAAGATCGCCTTCGCGCAGCTCAATGAATTCGCTCAGCCCGGCCTCCTTGAAATTTGCATGCGCAATTTCCACCTTTTTGGGCTCATACTCTGTTCCAATAACCACCCCGTTCTCGACGTGATTGTCGCGCACGGCGGCCGCCAGATATAGGGTCGAGACTCCGAACGATGTTCCTGCTTCCACAATTCGCGACGCTCGCAGGGAACGACAGAGCAGATAGCAGAACGCTGCTTTTTCTCGGTCAAGCGCGACCATCTTGTCTGCTAGAAAGCGAGTTATTGCATGATCGTAAAAGTTTTCATCGTCGATGGCGACCTCTCGTTCTCGTCGCTTGAAGTAGGCGTCTGTCTCGTCATTTTGTTTGTCGCTTTGTGCGTGCAGGCGATCAAGCAACGTCTCGAGCTTCGGATCATTTAGTGGGGATGCCATATTTCGCTTCTCCTTTCTATGTGTACATGTTTATATTTTGTCTCGTTAAGTAAGGCGGTGGTTGCAGGTAATTTATATCCGCAGCGGTGCACCCCACAGAACATAATGATAATTCAGTTTCGGTCTCAAGGTGTGACCAAAATTACCATTAACATTAATCTGGCGACTATGCCCATTTTACCCGATAAGTTTCGCATTTCCAGCATCTTTTTCAACACATCGCAGATCCCCTTTGATCCGAGTTTGCAAGAATTCGGTAAATAATTACATAAATCCAACGATTTACGTCAAAATATATTGACATTATTACGATAATCGGTACAATTGCGTTATGATAGATGACCTCGACCGCGCTATTATTTCTTTTTTGCAATATAACGGACGTTTGCCCTTCACACAAATTGCCATAGAATTAGGCACCACGGAGGGAACGATCCGCCGCCGCGTTAAGCAGCTCACCGATAATGGCACAATGCAGGTAGTTGCCATTGTTAGACCTCACGATTTAGGGTGGGATGAGGCTGCCATGATTGGTATTTCTGTCCAAGCAAACTTGATCACATCCGTCGCAGATGAAATTGCCAAATTGCCCGAAGTTGCTTATTTGTTCCAGGCCGCTGGTGAATATGACCTTATTGCCGAAGTCTTCTGTAAAGATCGAGAGCATTTTGTATCCTTCCTCAATAATAAACTGCAGCAGATCCCGGGAATTGAACGCACCCAGTCATTCATGATTCTCAAAATGCATAAGCTGTCTTACCGTTGGGGAGAAGCAGAACCACCTCAATTTGCTCCTCAAGGAGTTGCACCCACAGAACCTAAAAAAACAACCGTACAACGTCCTCTTTAAAAATATTGCCAGCAGTTGGAACATTAATGTCAAAAACACACTACGCTGAAAATATCGCCGATCTGGTCCATGAAAAATCAATTGAAATCCTGACAGAAGTTGGGTTTTGCGTTCCGGACAAGCAGATGTTGATACGTCTTGAGACTGCTGGATTTCATGTAGATTTAGATTCTCAAATGGTACGACTTGTCCCCGAGTTGTTAGATGAAGCCTTGAAAACCCTTCCCAACAATGTAAGATTTCACAATCGGGAGCGAGAGAAACTACCTCAGTTTGGAGTAAATTCTTGTTTCATGGGAGCGGGAACGCCAGTCAATGTCTTTGATCTCCATTCCGGTGAACATAGAGCAGCCACACGGCGGGATGTCCATCAATTAGTGACCATTCAGGATGCGCTTCCCCAGGTAGATATTGTTCGCCCCACCGTGACTGCGACGGATCAGGGTGCTTATGCCGATTTGGTGGAGATTGCCGAGCTGCTTCGCAATACCACCAAACCCATCGTTCATCGCACCCTTGGCCCTGAGCACGTGGATCCTGCGGTCGAAATGCTTTACCTGGTAGCGGGTGGCGAGCAGGCCTTTCGTGCCAAACCCAACTTTGCCACGCTCTATTGCCCCATCAGCCCGGGATATTTCACGCAGGAAAATATCCAATGTATGGTCAAATGGGCTGAATATGGGGTTCCGATAACTTTGTTGAGCATGGCTATGGGAGGTGCTTCTGCGCCGGCAACGCTTCTTGGCGAGTTGATTGTGATCAATACCGATATCCTGGCCTGGATTATCGTCTTGCAAATCCTATATCCGGGAACGCCTTTGCTGTACGGCAGCGTATCAGCTGTGCTTGATATGCGCACCGGATTGCTGCCATTAGGTGCACCCGAGCGTGGCATGATTAATGGCGGTGCGGCCATTATGGCTCATTATTACAGAATACCATCAATGTGCGGCGGTCTTTCAACAGACGCAAAAGAGCTGGATGCCCAGGCAGGATTTGAAAAGGTTAACACGGTTATCCCCCTGCTCCAGCACAATGCCACGATTATATATGGCGTCGGCGCAACCGATGCCGGCTCGACCATATCTTACACACAGATGGTGTTCGATAATGAGATCATCGCCGGTATTCGCCGCATGTGGGGCGGCATCACTCTTCACGACCCGGCTGAGGAAATCGAGTTAATCAAGTCTCGAACACCGCGCGGTAATTTCATGGGGACTGCGCACACGCGGCGCAACTACCGACGCCATTGGTACCCGGAAATCATCAGCCGCGATTCCTATGATACCTGGAAAGAAAAGAGTGAAACCATCGAACAAATTTGCCACCGAAAAGCGCAAGAAATCTTAATCAATCACCAACCAGCTCCGCTGCCTGCTGGTATTGAAGCTCAATTGGAAGGCATCATGCGCCGTTATTTACCAGAGTTTAGGTTTGAGTAGACCGATTTTGGGAAAAATTGGAAATTAAAAAGGCGATCGTATGCAGCATCCACCTATCGAACCCATCAAAACCCCGTATAAATTAAACCTTTTACAGGACGAGCAGCTCGACAACCTGCGAGCAGCCACCCTCAATATCCTCGAGGATACGGGCGTGCAGTTCTCATCTAAAAAAGCTCTCGCGATCTTCGCTGAACACGGTGCGCTTGTTGATCATGACAATAAAATTGTTAAGCTTCCGCGTGATTTGGTAACCAAAGCCATGTCTAAAGTGCCGCGTTATTTTACGCTCGGTGCGCGCAACCCCGAATTTGATTTGCAATTACAAGGGGGCGTTTCCTTTTTCACCAATGATGGCTGCGGTCATGAAGTTGTCGATTTTCATTCCGGCCAACGGCGAGCTTCAAAGAAATCTGATGTTGGAATGATGGCCTGCATCAACGATTATCTATCTTCCATGTCATTTAGCTGGACGATGGTCAGCGCTCAAGAATGCGGCCTGACTTCCCCGCTGCACGAGATGGATACCACTTGGAGGAACAACTCCAAACATTACCAGAGCGTGACCATGATGGGCGAAGATATCTGTCGCTACGGAGTCGAGATGGCAACCGTGCTGCGAGGCAGTCTGGAAGATGTGCGCCGCCGCCCGCCCATCTCGCTGATCGTGTGTACGATCTCACCGCTTGTGCAAGACAAAGAAGCCATCGAAGGTGCACTGGTGCTGGCCGAGGCTGGCATTCCGGTTGTTATTATGTCCATGCCCACCATGGGGACGACCGCCCCAGCAACCTACGCTGGAGCATTAGTATTAGCAGATGCAGAGATAATCAGCGCAACTGTGCTGATACAGTTGGCAAACCCCGGCGCGCCAGTATTCCATTCCATCCTGCACGCCTGGGCAGATCCTCGCACTGCGGCTTATGTCGGCTATCCCTTGGATGCCCGTGCTCGCTACGCCCCTGTCGAAATGGCTCATCACTGGGGGATGCCCTCGCTAGGAGGAGCTTTCGGCACCGAAAGCCCCGAATTGAACTGCTGGCAATCGGCGGCGGAAGTTGCTACCGACCCGCTCCTGGTAAGTTTGGCTGGCGCTGAGATTGTCACTGGAATTGGTTTGAGAAATACTTACACCCTGTTATATCCTGAGGCCATCATTCTCGATGACGATATTTATCATCGGGCGCGCCACTCCCTGCTTGCTATGGAAGTCAGCCCTGAAACTCTGGCTGTTGATATTATCTCGGCAGTCAAACCGGGTGGTCACTTCTTGAGCCAGAAACATACACGAAAGTATATGCGTACAGCGATGAAACGTACTGTTTTGCAGCAATTAGATTCAATGGGCAATTACCGTCATCCGGTGGAATATGCCCGGGAAAAAGTGGCTTGGATTCTTGAAAATCACCATGTAGAGCCGCCTGGCGCGCATGTGCAAGGAGAACTCGACCGGATTTTAGCGGCCGCCGATAAAGAACTGAAAGGGTAAGTTGATACGATGTTATCTCTGCAGCTCGTATTGTCTGAGCAAGATACCCCACGGATCAAAGCACATAGCATGGATGTACTCCAAAATACGGGCATAGATTATAAGGCGACCAGGCTGCTGGTAATCTTGCAGACTCACTCCCAGCCCCAAATACCGGAAGGTGCTGAAATAAAAATATTGGAAAAATTGGGAGAAGCGGATAATCCAATGGAGATGTAATTGACTCCTGCAGTGCATTTGTATTAAGGAGCAGCAATGGATGCAAAAATACCGAACAAATTAGGTTATCGCATGCCCGCGGAATGGGAACCCCACGAAGGGACCTGGCTTATATGGCCGCATAACGACACTCATGAAGGCACGCAGCTTCGACTGGAACATGTCTGGTTAGCGATGACCATGGCTTTGCATCAGCATGAAACAGTACATATTATTGTTACCGATGAACGCCGATTGGAGCACCTGCAGCGCCAACTGACCTATTACGGTTTGGATGAACGCAGCATCGACCTTAATATAATCCCCAATGACGATATTTGGGTGCGAGATTGCGGTCCGATTTTCGTAGTGAACGACCGTGACGAGTTAGCTGTTACATCCTGGAATTTTAATGGCTGGGGGAAAAGGTACCCCTATAAAAAAGATCGTCTGGTTCCTGCAGGCGCAGCCGAGGCGCTGTCACTGCCATTGTTTACCGCTCCAATCACGCTGGAAGGGGGCGGGATCGAAGTCAATGGCAGGGGCACTTTGATCGCCACTCGCAGCTCGATCATCAATGTCAATCGTAATCCTGACAAGAATCAAGATGAAATCGATACAGCTATAAAAGATTATCTGGGCATAAAACAAATTATCTGGCTAACTGGAGCACCCCAAGCGTACTGCGACGCAATCGGTGATGACACCGATTTTCATGTCGATGGTGCAGCTCGATTCACAGATGAATCTACCGTGTTATACCCCTGGACAGACGATGAATCCAATCATGTGTACCCGTATTTCAAAAAGCACCGCGACGAGCTTCGCAATGCCAGAACCGAATCCGGAAAACCGTTGACCATGATTCCGCTGCCGTCTCCTGAGAATGTGATGTTTTCAACCTTGGTCGGATCCACGCGGCCACCCTTCGAAACGATTCCTTCTCTGGCGATTTATGCTAATTTTTATATCGCCAATAATATTGTGCTGGTTCCTGTCTATGGCGATGTCAATGACGCAGCTGCAAAAAGTATTATCGCCGAGCATTTCCCCGACCGCGAGATTATTGGTATTCCAGCCTGGGGAACATCCGAACTGGGCGGCATGATGCATTGTGTCACACAGCAGCAGCCTGCGATAGGGAAATAGCAAGGAGAATTTGTTGTCGGAGAAGAGTCACAATCCCACAGATTTTTATATGCCTGCTGAATGGGAAACACATGAGGGCACCTGGTTGCAGTGGCCCCAAGATAAACTCTATCACGGGTATGAATTGAAGCTCGAACGCATTTGGCTCAATATGGTTGAAGCTTTGCACGACCATGAAAATGTGCACCTGATTGTCAGCGACCTGCGCCAGCGGGATCATATTTCAAGCCAAATTGGTTATCATAATATTGGCCTGAAAAATATCGACTTCCACACCATCCCGACCAATGATGTTTGGGTGCGTGATAATGGCCCCATTTTTGTTGTAAATGATGATGGTGAGACCGCCATTACTGACTGGATTTTCAACGGTTGGGGCGATCGTTTTCCCTTTGATTTGGATGATAAAGTACCAGCTGCCATTGCAGAGCAATTGGAAATCCCAATCTTCGCGGTTCCAATGGTTTTGGAAGCTGGCGCAGTAGAAGTGAATGGTAAAGGCACTTTCATGGCAACTCGTACATCAATAATTGATTCGTATCGTAATCCTGGGATGAGCCAGGAGAACATTGAAAGAATATTGAGTCAATTTCTTGGTGTGAAACACTTTATCTGGCTGACCGGTGCAGGTAGAGGCGAATGCGATCAATGGGGCGACGAGACCGATTCTCATATTGACATTGTTGCCCGCTTTGCAGATGAATCAACGATTTTATATAATTGGACGGATGACGAAAATGATCCCCGTTGTTATCTGTTGCGGAAATCATTCCAGGAATTGAAGGCTGCTACTACCGAGTCGGGTAAGACACTGACTCTGGTTCCCTTGCCGCTCCCAGAAGTACACCAAACATCTACGATGACCAATTGGCGCGCGAGCAGCCTCGCTGACGGTGCATACAGTAATTACCTGGTTGCAAATAACGTTGTGCTGGTGCCAGTGTATGGGCATAAAAATGATCGCACCGCTTTGAAGATCATTGCTGAACACTTCCCCGGAAGAGATCTTATTGGTATTGAAGTTGTCGCCCTAATTGAGCATGGCGGTGCAGTAGGGTGTGTTACCCAACCCCAACCTTTGCCTGTTAAGAATTGAAAGTGGAGTCTCACATGAAAAGAACAACCACGTTGGGTTTAATTCAAATGTCTTGCAGTGAGAGTATTGCAGAGAACTTTGACAAAACAATCGATTTAATCAAAGATGCCGCAGGGCTGGGAGCGCAAATTGTCTGCACCCAGGAGCTTTTTAAATCTCGGTATTTTTGCCAATCCGAAGACTGGCGGAAATTTGATCTCGCAGAAGAGATCAACGAGAACAACATAACATTACAGAAATTGAGCAAACTTGCCGCCGAACTTGAAATTGTTTTAATTGCCAGTTTATTCGAAAAACGTGGAACAGGAATTTATCACAACACAGCTGTAGTCTTTGACGCCGATGGGCGTTATCTTGGAAAGTATCGCAAGATGCACATCCCCGATGATCCACACTATTATGAAAAATACTACTTCACGCCGGGCGATCTGGATTATAAAATCTTCAAAACGCGGTTCGCTGATATTGGCGTACTGATTTGTTGGGATCAGTGGTTCCCCGAAGCCGCCAGATTGCTGGGTCTTCAAGGGGCAGAGATTATTTTTATACCGACAGCCATCGGTTTCTCATCATCTGAAGAAGGTTCAGAATATTGCGAAGCTTGGAAAACTGTGCAGCAAGGTCATGCTGTGGCCAATGCCTGTTTTCTGACGGCGGTCAACCGGGTTGGATTTGAGGCTGAGCCAAATGGTAAAGACGGCATTAATTTCTGGGGACAGAGTTTTATCGCCGATCCCTACGGACGATTGCTGAAGCAAGCCTCCGGAGAGCAAGAAGAGGTCGTGGTTTGTCCGATTGATTTATCATTTATTGAGAAAGTGAAAACAGGATATTCATTCCCTTATCGTGATCGTAGGGTAGATAGTTATCGGGATTTACTTCAATTGTATTCGAAATGAGCTGGAAGAGGAGCAAAAATGTTTAGCGAAACACCTGCAATAGAACCCATCACACCCGCATATCGTATCCGCATACTCAGCGATGAACAGCTGGATCAGTTCAAGACCAATACTTTCGTAATTCTTGAAAAGACAGGTATTCATTGTCCATCCGAGCGCGCCCTGAAAATTTACGCCGAACACGGGGCCAAGGTTGATTTCAGTACTCAAATTGTAAAATTACCCTCGGACGTCATTTTGGATGCGCTTGCCAATGCACCGCGCACCTATACCATGGGAGGGCGTACTGAAGCCTTTGATCTGGATCTGTCAAAAAATGCCACATTTGAAGCCACAGATGGTACCGGAACGAAAACGATCGATTATGTCACCGGTGAATTACGATCCTCTATCAAAGACGATGTCGCCAAGTCTGCCCGCATATCTGATTATTTATCTTCGATCAGTTTCTATTGGCCGATGGTCAGCGCTCAAGATTACCCCGCCACACCTTCTCTCCATGAGTTAGATGCTTCTTTTAATAATACCCTCAAGCATGTTCAAACTCCGACCGTTGTGGAGGAAATCACCACCCGTTATGCTGTGGAAATGGCAAAAGTCGTGGCTGGCAACGAAGAAACGATGCGCAAGCGCCCGCCTCTCTCCCTGTTGATCTGCACCATAGCCCCATTAGCCATGGATGCTGAAAGCATGGATTCTGCGTTGGTGGCAGCGGAGGCTGGCCTGCCGGTTGGATTTATGTCCATGCCTAATACAGGGTCAACATCTCCCGCTACCATTGAGGCAACATTATCTCAAGGTGATGCTGAAATTGTGTCTGCAATGGTGTTGATCCAGATGGCATTCCCTGGCGCGCCCACCTATCATTCCTTCATGCCGGGCATGACTCATCCCCGTACGGGAGCGTATTACGGGCACGATGGATTTATCTACGCCATGGGTGTGGAATTAGCTCATATGTGGGGTGTTCCCACGCTGGCTGGAACCTTCGGGGGAAGTGCATCTACTCCAGGATGGGAATCAGCGCAGGGTGGAGCTGTGACATCATTGTTGTGTTCGTTATGCGGTGCAGAAACTGGCAGTGGAATGGGACTGTTGAGAGGCAGCACACTCCTGTATCCAGAAGGTTTGGTTTTAGATGCTGAAATCTATCAAGGTGTTCGCGCAAATGCAGGTGGAATCGATATCGATCCTGACAAAATGGCGCTTGATATTATTCACTCTGTAGGGCAGAGAGGTCATTTCCTCGGCCAGCGCCATACTCGCGAGTATATGCGTAAGCTCAATTTTTCTGATGTGGTATATATTCCTGAAAAAGATGGTGGTTACCGAGACGTCCTTGAAGTGGCGAGGGAGAAAACAGATCGGATTTTGAAGAATCACCATCCAGAGCCATTGAGTGAATCTCAACAAAATGAACTTAACCGCATTCTCCAGGCCGCGGACAAAGAACTCTCATAAAGAGGAAAAACAATGGAAACTTTATTGCAAGTACTCTCCGAAGATGAAAAGGCGCAAGTCCATGAACGCACGCTCAAGATTCTGGCTGAGACCGGCGTCCAAGTTAATACAGCAAAGGGACGTCAGTATCTCAAGAATGCCGGTGCTGAATTAGACGAAAACACAAAAATTGTACGCTTCCCGTGTGCTTTGGTTGAAGAATCCCTCCGTTTGGCCCCTAAGAAATTCAGCCTGGGTGCACGCCGCCCCGGCTGGAACCTGCCTATGAACAGCGGGGATTGTACGCTCATGCCTGATGGGGAAGGGATTACTATCATTGATCGCAAAACAGGCGAGCATCGACCAACCACTTTCAACGATTGGCTGGAAGCCAGTCGCCTGGCGGATGCATTGGATGAGATTGGCGTGTATTGGGCAATGGCCGATCCAGGCGAGGGAGATGAATCAATTGCTAATTCGGTTCATTACTGGCGACATATATTCAGCAATTTCTCCAAACATGTGCAAGACTCCTCGCCAAGAGCCGAATATAGTCCCTGGCTACTGGAAATTTTGCAAACGGTATTTGGTGATAAAGAAACTATTCGCCGAACACATCCATTCTCATTTTTAGTCTGTCCACAATCCCATTGACTATCGATGAACAGCATACCGATGCTTATCTGGAGACCCTGGGATGGGACATCCCTATTGCGGTCATGCCTATGCCGTTAATGGGGGGTACAGGCCCCGGGAATATGATCTCGATGACAATTCTGGGTAACTGCGAAGTGCTGTCGATGCTATGTCTCGTCCAGGCCGCAGCGCCCGGTACGCCATTTATCTACGCGCCTGCGCTAGCAATGATGAATCCGCGCACGGGGATGTTAAGCTCCGGCGCAGTTGAGAATGGCCTGCTCAGTAGCGCAGCCATCGAGATGGCTCGCTATTATAAACTGCCTGTCGAAGGGTCTGGAGGTGGGACAGATACTTATTCTCCTGGAATCCAGGCCAGCTACGAGCGCTCTATGAACGCTATGCTGCCGATGCTCTCCTGGCCGGATTTGATGGTTGGGGCTGGATTGCTAGGTGGATCTATGATCTTGAGCCTTGAGCAATTGGTCATCGATGCAGAAACTTTCCGAATGTACAAGCAGGCTCACTATGGAATCAGAACCAACGATGATGCGTGGCTGGATGATGTTATCCAGCGCGTCGGTCCAGGCGGTAATTTTCTGGGCGAAAAATCTACGGTTACCAACATACGTTCTGGTGAGGGGTTGATACCCCGATTAGGTGTACATAATACCCTGCAATCTTGGGAGAACGCTGGAAAAGAAGATATCCTAGCGGAAGCCCGAGATAAAATAGATCAGCTGCTAGCGGCTCACCACCCGCTTCCTCTGAGTGCTGAAGTAGAAAAAGAACTGCTGGAGATCGAAAGAAGAGCAAAGCAAGTTTAAATAAAGGATTTGAAATTCTCATGAAAAAAACAACATTTTGGGCAGATGATTATCCCCGACCAACCAACCTGCTTTTAGCAACAGAGCTGCCGACTGAAACAGATGTTGCTATCATTGGAGGAGGTTATACTGGTTTGAGCGCCGCGCGCACGCTGGCCAAAAGTGGCACAAGCGTTGTTGCCCTCGAGCGAGAAACCATCGGTTGGGGTGCCAGTTCTCGCAATGCTGGCATCACCGGATGCAGCATCAAAGCGGGTATGCCGACAATATTTAAGCGCTATGGCAAAGAATATGGCCTGAAGTTCTGGCATGCCTCCTTGGATATGTTGCAGTTATTAAAAGAACTTAATACCGAGGAGGGCATAGATTTTGATTGGCACCAGAATGGTGATGTCGGTCTGGCATTTAAACCATCGCACTTTGATGAGATGAAGTCAAAAATTAAATGGCACAAAGACCAGTTGGGACACACGCTGAAAGCGGTGCCACCATCAAAACTAAGTACCATAATTGGCAGTGATTTCTTCCATGGCGGGATCATTGATGAGCATGGGGCAGGCCTGCATCCTGCCAAACTGGTATTCGGCTTAGCTGAGGTTGCTGCTCGCCATGGCGCTCTTTTGTGTGAAGAAGCTGGCGTTTTCACCATAAAAAAAGAAGCCCAAGGGTTTATCCTACACACAGCCAAAGGTGTTTTAAAAGCGAAAGAATTAATTGTAGCGACAAACGGCTACACTGACCAATTAATACCAAAACTAAACACCAAAACATTCCCGGTTGGGAGTTATAGCATCGTTACCGAGCCATTATCGAAAGAATTGCAAAGTGAACTTAGCCCCAAAAACTTAACTTTCTTTGATTCAAAATGGTTCCTAAATTATTTCCGTTTAACCCCTGATGGACGTATGCTTTGGGGTGGGCGCAATAATTTGAGCACGACATTAGATTTAATGAAATCAGCAAAAATACTACGCACCCAAATGGTACGCGCTTTTCCACAATTGAGCGATGTTCCTGTGACTCACACTTGGACAGGGCAGCTTGGACTTACCTTCGATCTGATGCCCAATCTCGGATACGTTGAAGGCATTCACTATGCCTTTGGTTACTGCGGTCATGGATTGCATACCGCGCTTTATTCAGGTCGAGAAATTGCCTGGCTGCTGACCGGCGAGAAAACATCCAGCCCCTTTATGGAAATTCCCCATCAGACTTATTTCTTCTACCGCAACAAACCCTGGTTCTTGCCGTTTGCGGCGTATTACTACCGCTTCAGAGACTGGATATCTTAACCGTAAGTAAACAACGAACAACCCAACAAGTTAATCAACGAAAACTTTTTGATATAGGAGATTTGACATGCGTATTATTGTATTAGGTGGCGCTGGAAAAATGGGTTGCATCTCTGTCCAATCCCTGGCGCTGGATGACCGCGTTGATGAAGTAATCATCGCCGATATCAACACCGAACAAGCCCAGATCGTGGCTGACTATATCGATAGCCCGAAGATCAAAATTCAGAAAGTAGACCTCAACGATGAAGAAAACTTCGTAAAATCATTAGAGGGGTCGGATGTTTGCCTGAATGCAACAGTATATTACACCAACCTGGCTGTGATGGAAGCCTGTCTCAAGGCTGGCGTGCACTACACGGATATGGGAGGGCTATTCTACGGGACAAGAGAACAGCTTAAATTGCACGATCGGTTCGTCGCTGGTGGAGTCAGCGCGGTGTTGTGTATGGGCTCTGCCCCTGGGGTCCCCAATATTCAGACTCGCTACGCTGCTGAAAGGCTAGATACCATCCAGAGCATCAAAATCTACGACGGCATCAAACCCCCCGCACCGGATGACCTGCGTTTTTCCTACGCGGTTCCCACCATTGTGGATGAGTTGACAGTAGAGCCGATGGTTTTTGAAAATGGAGAGTTTGTCGCAAAGCCGCCGTTGAGCGGCTTCGAAGATTACTGGTTTGAACCCCCTCTGGGTATGATTCCCATGCATTTATCGTTGCATTCAGAAGTAGCCACATTACCTGTTACATTCAAAGAGATGGGTGTAAAAGATTGCTTTTTCAAGATCAACTATTGGGGAATGGCCCAAAAAACTGTTGAGAAGGTGCGGGTACTTGCCGATTTCGGTTTTGATAGCAAAGAGCCGATAGAGGTCAATGGCAATTTAATTGCCCCGCGCGATCTGATGATCTCTTTGCTGTCGGGTTACGTGCATTCTGTTACTGATCTACTGGCCCCACCAGCAGCAAAACCGCCGGATTGGACGAAAGAGATCGTCACTGAAATTCGTGGTACAAAAGATGGGCAGGAAATTACCTATCGCCTTGGAACGCTAACCTGTAAAGGTGCTCTACCGACCGGTCTGGCGCCAGCAATTGCAGCAATCTGGCTAGCCGAAGGTCGCGTGGTCCTGGCGTGTACCCACCAGAAGCTTCCCCTGACCCTGTAGCTTTCTTTAAGGAACTTGAAAAACGGGATGTTATTACCCAGGTGACAGTTACCAGCAAGGTGTGAAAATGAAATATTTTTCGAGTTCAAAAAATTGGAGCAAAAATCTAAGACCTCCCGATCTTTACGAATATTTTGTCGATAATTATTGGTTCAAATCGGTCGATCTTGAGAACCAAAAAATCAACGAACCCCTTCGCGGCAGCCATAATGCAGATGTGGTGATCGTAGGTGGTGGTTTTACAGGACTTTCTTCCGCATACCATATCCGGCAAAAATTTCCCGAAAAGAAAATCGTATTGCTGGAAGGTGCTTGTTGTGGATATGGTGCCAGCGGCCGCAATGGCGGCTTTTGTATAGCGACAGACCTTATCGACAAAGCGGGTGATGTAGACCCTGAAGCGCTTCAGGACAACCTAGAAATTTCCTTTTACGGGCTTAATTTCATAAAAAGAATGATCGCGGAGTACGACGTTAAGTGCGACTTGGAAGAGAATGGGCTACTTGAAATTGCATTGACCGAAAAACATATTCAAGGATTGCAAGAATTTCAGGATCATCTTAAATCTTTCGGCCTTGATTCGACTCTCCTTCGAGGCGAAGAGCTTGAGACCGAGATCAAATCCCCCAGATTTGTTGCCGGTCTGAAAAACCCGAATGGCGCAATACTCAATCCGGCAAAACTTGCCCGTGAAATGAAGAGGGTGGTTGAAGAAGTTGGCGCTGAAGTACGAGAACGAAGCGTTGTTACCCGCATTAGGCCCGGTAAAACAAACCATATTGATACCGAATTAGGGGAGATCAGTGCCCCCATTATGGTTATGGCATTAAATGGCTATGCTCATAAACTGGGCTTCTTTAAGAACCGTGTTTTCCCCCTCAGTGTTTTCCAGATCGCTACGAAGCCTCTCAACAAAACGCAGTTGGAGTCTGTCGGATGGCAAAATCGACAGGGTGTATCCGACATGCGTACGATGTTTAGCTATTTGACACTAACCCCAGATGATCGCATCGTTATGGGCGGGTCGGATGTTGCATATTATAATAATGATGCTTTATGTTCTGGAAACGATAAGACAATTACGCCTAGCATCACCAAAGATCTCTTTTCCTTCTTTCCTCAACTAGAAGGATTGGAAATTGAACACACCTGGGGAGGCACAACAACCTATACCTTGAGTGATAGCCCATCTGTTGGAGTGATGGGGGATCATAAAAATATATATTATGGTGTCGGCTTGAGTGAAGGAGTGCCAACTACCCAAACATTTGGTCGTATCATCGCAGACCTAATGGCTGGTGAATCAAATGCCTTTACCAACCATAATGTTGTAAATCATAACATTCCTTATGCTGGCCCAGCGAATATGCGAGCCATGTTTGGCAGTGTAGCAAAGTGGTTGTGGACAAGATCTGGTTAATTGCGTATGAAAACTTTTGATAAACCTAAAAAAACACCACTTATGGACACTGCTAAATGCCCACTTTGTGGCCAACCTAACCAATGCGCTACAGCAGCTGACCCAAATGCTGTTGACTGCTGGTGCGAATCAGTAATTTTCCCCAGTGAGTTGCTTGCCAAAATTCCATACAACCCTCTCCGAAAAACATCTTTCTCCCAAAATTTTCTATATCAACATAACACATCTACAGATACCCCCATCTAATCTTTACAACTAT
>PVMK01116003.1_pt1 | contig 50757 bp, 47 predicted proteins | sample 1853481 | NCBI WGS metagenome assembly PVMK01 (sample SAMN08533507, study PRJNA380276) | Marine sediment metagenome, whole genome shotgun sequencing project.
CAGGCATGGGCGGGGGTTCGGCGGCGCTGGAAAATGTGCGGGTGGTCGCCGACGAGGACAACAACGCGCTGATGATTTATGCCAACGGCAAACAATACGATTTGATCAAAACAGCCCTGCAGCAGCTGGATGTGGTGGCGACCCAGGTCCTTATCGAGGCCAGTATTCTGGAGGTGTCACTCACGGATGAGCTGCGTTACGGGCTGGAATGGAGTTTCAATAACAATCTTGGTAACGATTATGACGGGGTGGGTGTCCTGGCCGCCGCCGCGCCGGCCGCCATCGCACCGGGTTTTTCCTACTCGGTAATCAATTCGGCAGGTAATATCAAAGCGGTGTTGAATGCCCTGTCTGAGCAATCGTTGATCAATGTGATCTCAACTCCCTCGGTTATGGTGCTGGACAATCACACCGCCTTTATTCATGTGGGTGACCAGGTGCCAACCTTCGACCAGCAGACCGAGAGCGATGGCGGCAGAATTACCCAGTCCGTCGTCTATAGGGATACGGGTGTGAAGCTCACGGTGACGCCATCGGTGAATGCCGGTGGTCTGGTCACCATGGATGTGGAGCAATCCGTGACCGATGTTGGTCCGATAGATGCGGCGACCGGCCAGCGCGCCTTCAACGAGCGCAATATCATGAGTCGCGTGGCGGTTCGCTCCGGCGAGTCGGTCGTTCTGGGTGGTTTGATACGGGAAAATGCCTCCAATGCTGAATCTGGCGTACCGTTCCTGCATAAGTTGCCGATACTTGGCCCGCTATTTGGCAGTACCATCAAAGATGACCGTCGCACCGAACTGTTGGTGATTATCAAGCCCACGGCACTCTACAGCGAAAATGAGCTGCGCCAGGTGAGCGATGAGATGCGCTCCCAGGTTCGCAATATGGAGTTGATTGACCTGCCGTCCGAGTAGATCGCCGCGGTCTGATTGCGGTACTTTTTCGCATGTTGGAACACTGCTTTTTTGGGGGGAGGCCCCAAAAAACGGTGGCCGGGTCAATTCGGGCCGTCCCGGGTCAGCGTGAACGGTCCGCAGTCGGTGAGCTTGCCGCCTGAGCCGTGGTTGTGGCTGGCTGGATCTGCCAGTGGGCTGTGTGTGCCAGGAGGTTGCCCTGCCGCGGGGGCTGCCCCGGCTGGATTGCCGCAGGCACAGGCTTGTATGTCCCGGCCAGTACTGTATAATCCGCGCTCTTTTTTTGAAAAAAAACGTTTAAAGACAATACGTTACGAGGTATCGACATGGGCTTACCCAAGGTGGGTGAATGGCTGCTGCTAGTGCTCCTCGCCCTGGCTTTGACGGGCTGCGGGCAACCGCGGGAGTTATCTGAGGAACAGCGGGCCGCGCTGGAGCAACGTGCGCAGGCGCGCTGGCTGGCGCTGGTTGATCGCGACTTTGGCGGGGTGTGGGAATATTCCACACCTGATTATCGAAGAAACTTCCCCAAGCACCTGTATATCCACAAGTTTTCCTATGCGGTCAAATGGGAGTTGACAGGTGTTAAGGTACTTGACTATGATGCGCGTGCAGCTGTGGCGAGTGTGGCGGTGCGGGTCATGTCCGCGCCGACCAAATTTACATCTACAGCATCCAGAGCGGTTGGGGCAGTACCGGTAACTATTCGCGAGAAATGGATTTTCATTGACGGTGAATGGTGGTTCAGTACCAACTATTAGGTATTTGTACATGTTGACAGCTGGCTGCAGCTAGCAATAATAGCGCTAGCAATGAATCAACCCGTTTAGCGCGGGTTGGCAACGTTGTAAAAAAACGAGTGAAAACATTAGGAGCTCCATTATGAAAGCTAATTTTAAACCATTAGTCCTTGCGACTGCGGTGGCCGCTGTCACAGCCGGCTTCGCGAATGCCGAAATTGAACCTGAACCTGAGCCGGGACTCGGTCTCGGTGATCTGGGCGAGTTTCGTCTTTCGAGTAACGATCTTGGCGACATGGCCATAATCCCCTACTACACTGTGCAGGAAGAGTGGGGCACGGGTCTGCATATCATCAACACCAGCGATATGACCCAGGTGATCAAGCTGCGCTTCCGTCGCGGCAGTGACTCTCTGGACGCGTTGGACTTGAACCTGATCCTGTCGCCTGAAGACGAGTGGACCGGTTTCCTCAACGATAACGACGGCACTATCAGGCTGACAACACAGGATACCAGCTGTACGGCTCCGCTGCCCAGCGATGGTGGCTGGGACATGCCTGACCTCTACCGCGAGGGCGCGGATGAAGGCTATATCGAAGTCATCTCCATGGGCGCCGTAGACGGCTACGTAATCGACACCGTTGGCGTAAATGAAGGCGAAATCTTCAATTCCCTGGCCTACAACGCCGAGCACGTGGCCGGCGTTCCGCGCAACTGCGCCGGGGTGGAAGAGAACTTCCTGGACGGAGACGTCGAGACTCCCTTAGAAGGAAATATTGGTGTGATGGATGCCGACCTGACCAGAGGTCCCTACATTAATGTATCCAGTGGTGACAGAGAGCTGGGCTTAACAGAATATGACGACGGTGGCAACGTACTGAAAGTCTCCTGGTTTATCCGCGATGCTGCAACCGGTATCGAATTCGGTGACGACGCGTATCACGTCCAGAACTTCCAGCGCGTAGTGCCGATGATGACCAACCAGGAATTCGGTGTCTTTTCCGGCGACCTGGGCGGCTTTGATTTCCCCGACCTGAACGGTGGATCGCCTCAGTACAACCGCAACGGGCTTGGAATCGGCATGGAGCCGTCGCACAAGTACAACGCCCTGCGCGTGGCGTTTGGTGTAACTTCCATTATCAACGACTGGTCGGATAATCCCGACCTGAATGTGGGTACGGACTGGATAGTCACTATTCCCGGTCAGTACGCGATGCTGGATCTGCCGGAGTACCTGCTGCGAGATGTAGATAGCGATGGAGATGGAGAAGCAGACTATCCTTGTCTGCCAGCAGCGAGTGGTTCTGACGGTTGTGATATGCGCGATATCCCGGTAAGGGCGGCGTTTCAAGTTTGGGATCGTGAAGAGACCCTGCTGTCGGCGCCAAGTGACCGCGGCATCGTAGTTTCGCCGTCTGTTCCCGGCTCGGTGCCCACCACGGAGTTGCGTTTTGAAACCAATGTGATTCACTGGGGTAGTCGTCCGGTAGTGGATAGTTCGTACGCCATCACCGTCGATACGTCCTCGCTGGATCAGGTTTCCGGCTGGGCCCGTTTGTCCGTGACATCCAAGAAAACCTTCACGGATTCGACACAGGGTATCTGCTACTGGATGACTGATGGGTTCAACCCGGATGGAGCAGGTGATCCGAACGACCTGATGAATTGTGCTAGCCCCGCTCTTGGCTCGGTACCCATGGTTGGCTTCGTGGCCTGGGAGCGTAGCTTCCCGGAGAACCCCGATGGCAACTACGGTCGTGCTGTCAAGCACAGCTTCGGGGTTGGGGTTACATCAAGCTAAAAGCAGATGGTAAAATCCAAACCGACACCTTCGGGTGTCGGTTTTTTTATGCCTAAAACGAGTATAATCAATACTATGAAACGCAATCTTTACATCATTGTCGGAATGAGCCTGTGGCTATTTGCCACCGCGCTGCACGCGCAGAACATTATCGAGGACGAGGGTGTCGGCCTCGACCGGGAAGAACTCACCAAGATCGTGGAGAACTGGCGGCCCGAAATGCGCAAGTCGGCCGCCAACGACCTGGGTGACCGCCTGGAACTGTTGAACATGGCCCTGACCAATAAAAAAATGGCCATGCGCGCGGAGCAAATGTCCCCTGCAAGCGACCCGCAGGCCTACTGGAGATATCACTTCTGGCTGCAGCGCATGCAGCGCAAGTTCGTGTTCGACCGGTTCATGGCGCAATTACAGGTGCCCGATATGTCGGCCCTGGCCGAGGAGCGCTACGTCACTGAAAAAGACAAGTACGCCAAGGTGCCTGAGCAGCGCCGCTCGTCCCACATCCTGTTTATGTGCCCGCCCGGTTGTGATCGTACCCCGATCAAGCCGCAGGCGGCGGAACTACTCGCGCAATTGCGAGCCGGGGCGGATTTCGAAGAGATGGTAGCGGTCCATTCGCAAGACCCGGGCACCAAGAAAAAAAAGGGCAAAATGAACCGCTGGATAGAGTACGGCCAAGTCGGCATCACGCCGAATTACTCGGGCGGGCTGTTTGAGATCGAGGAGGTCGGGGGTTATTCGGAAGTCGTCGAGACGGAATTCGGCCTGCACATCATCCGCCTGGACGAGGTGCGCGAGTCTTATTACCTGCCTTTTGCCGAGGCGCGCGAAAGCATCGTGCAAACGCTGGAAGGCGAGTACCGGGAACTTGCGGCGAAGGAGTTCGAGGCCAACTTCCGGGTGACGGACGATGTGCGCATCGATGGACCAGCCATGGAGGATATCTTTGGCCCGTACAAGACGGTCGAAGAGTAGTGTTAGCCGGGCATTGCACCGCGTAATGGTCCATGCCGAGCAATTCGCGAAATCGCTGGCTGCGTTAAATGCGTTTGTTTTCCCTCGGGCTGTATTGAAGTATCAGCAGGAGATCGTAGAACGGGGCTGTTTTTCTGTTGTGTCACCGTGGACCGGTGAATGTCTCACCCCTACTGTGTGTCACGTGGTCAACAATGGCGACCCGGCTCACGGGAATCTGGGTATCGCGTATCGCCTCGCGTGCGAGCCCGCGGTCTGGCTGCTGGCGGGCAGTATCAAGGATGGCTTTCCCATCACGGAGGCCTACCTGCCGGCGCAGGACACTTCCCTCTGGTCTCTGGGTGAGTCATATACTGAGGAAAATCAGCCCTGGAAGGCACGCCTGCAAGGCCTCGAAGCAGACATCGATGCCGCAGCCTTACCCGAGGTGCAGCAGCCCGGCGCCTGCATTCTGCTGGGCCATCCCAATTTTGCGCACCATCTTTGGAACGAGCTCGCTGCACTGCATATCTATGCGCAAATGCGAGCGTCCGATGGGGTGACGTTGTGCATTAAGGCGATCTACGAACCGCTTGCTCCCATAGAGCAACTGGCGGGCGACCTGCCGGTGTCGGTGACAAGAATGGGGAATTTTGAGGAGTTGGTGGGTTATCAGAATGCGATGACCACGAGGCTGGGATCCACGCAAATTCCGGTCAATTTGCGCAAAAAAATTGGCGAACTGCTTAGCGCGAGTCGCGATAAGACATTGGCCGACCCACTGCTGAATTCACTGGGCGCTTGTAGCCCCGTCATCTGGCTGTCAGCGCGCCTCGATGCCCGCACCCCCGATAATCAACAGGCGTTATTGCTGAACCTGGTCACCAGAATTGCGGCGGCCTATCCCGCCGCGGGTTTTATTCTGGATGGATTTTCCTATCCTGATGATTTTGGCAGTGCCATCTACCAGCAGGAAGGTGAGGAGGAATGTGAGGAGGAAGGGTACCAGCGAGCCGGTAACAATCCTGGCCTTGACGGCAATTTTTTGAGCAGTGCCATGACCGAGCGCGAACAGGAGATAAGCGCATTTGTCCGGGAGCTGCAGACGAGCCTCGAAGCACGTCTGACCAATACCATAGTCAACACCTCCGGCATGTCCCTCGCCAACAGTATTTATCTCGCCCGTGCGGCCGACTACTACGTCTGCCACGCCGGCACGCTGCAGCACAAAATTGCCTGGATATATAATATCGACGGCATTGTGCACTCTAATACCACTGGCGTGCAACAGGGTGTGCAAAACTGGCTGGCGGACCAGTTGGAGGGTGGGGTCAAACCCAGCCTGGTGTCCGCGGAATACATCAAAGACCTGGATAGCATCCGTACCACCAATAAAGTGGAGCGCAACAGGGACTACCATATTGTCGATGTCGAGCGCGTGGTGCAGCAGATACTGGGTGATCTGCAGCACAGTATGAGCCGTCTGCCGACCACCACAACCACCTGAACCTGTCGTTCGACTGTGCGCCAAAATCACCCGGCTTTGCCGCGCGCACGTGACCTGTTGTGGCAGTTGTGGTAACTTGCTCGCCTGTTTTCAGCACTTTCTACCAGCCCCTTGTGGCGCCTTATTCGGAGTAAAATAACCCAGATGCGCAATGTCGTTATACTCGGAATGCACCGTTCGGGTACTTCGATGGTGGCGGAAGCCCTCGCATCGGCGGGTATCTATGTGGGAGAGCCCGCTGAGCTTCTTACGGGCCAGGAGGATAACCCCCACGGCTTCTGGGAGCGTGAGGATGTGGTCACACTCGATGATGCCATTCTTGCGGAAAATGGTGCGACCTGGTACCGCCCACCCGAAAATACACCCGTTGCTTCCCCTGAACAAACTGAAGCAATTACAGCCATTGTAGATGGCATGCCCTCTGATCGCAGCTGGCTGATCAAGGATCCGCGGCAAGTTCTGACCTGGCCGCTGTGGGAAGAGGCCTTCACGGATGCCGTGGTATTGTATGTCTACCGCAATCCCTTTGCAGTCGCAGCCTCCCTTCAGCGCCGCAATGATTACCCTCTCTCCTTCGGTTTTGCGTTGTGGGAATACTATAACCAGTCCGCCATGGCTGCATTGCAGGATCGCGATGTGATCTGCCTATCCTATGAGACGATTGCAGCCAACGCTCAGGGAGTAATGACCGACGTGCTGCGCCAACTTGGCGAGATGGGCGTGGCGTGTGAGCGACAGCTGCATCCCGGTGTTTTCGATACGTCGCTGGGTAAGTCGCGAGTTGCAGACCGGGATCTTGCAGTAGAACTGCTTAGTCCTTCCCAGCGTGATCTCGCCCTTTATTGTGAGGCACTTTGTAGCGGCGACCCGCTCCCATCACGGCCTGAAATGGATCAGGGGTTGTGGCCGTACCTACAGGACGTGGCCTCTGCGTTTGGCACCGCTGGCCGCTGCACGTGAAACACAAAATGAACTGGGTGAGGTCGCGCGGCTCTGTGACGAGCGCACGGCGGAGCGTGACGAAAGCCTGGGCCGCCTGCGGCAGTTGGAATCGGAGCACAACGCACTTGCCGAGGCGCACCACAGCGAGGTGGCAGCGCATGAACAACTGCAGAAACAGCATAACGTAGTGGCGCAAAAAGCCGAGGCGCTGTTTGTCGAGTTGAGTCAAGCGTACGCTAATTTATTGAATTTTGAGCTGTCATTCCTGGCGGGGATTTGGCGCTTTACAGGGCGCTGCTACAAACTGGTGACGCGTAGACGGGGTACAAATACCAGCTACGACGACGCCCTGGCCGATGCCCGGGCGCATTTCGAAAGGCACGGGCTGCCGCTGCCCCGGAAAGTGAAAAAGCCAGCGGAAAAGCCACCTGGAAAGGCCGCTTTGCTGGGCAATGTGTTGAGCTATATGGCGCGCAATCCGGCTGGCTCCGTGCGCAGCTTCAGCCTGCCCAGGTTAAAACGGGCGGCGGCGGTGTTTATACAATCATCACCGGAGAATCTGGGGGTGTGGATAGACAGTCGATTCCCCGACGCGCAAAATGACGGCTGCCTGAGCTATGACGATAACCCGGATGAGAGCCTGGACGAATTGCAGCTGGTTTTTCCCATCGCCGAGTCTCCCCGGGTTTCCATTGTCGTGCCGGTTTATAATGAGTATCGCGTGACCATGCGTTGCCTCAAGTCGATACTGGAAAATAGCGAGGGCTGTTCCTACGAGCTTATTATCGCCGATGACTGTTCCAGCGACCTGACCGCGAGCATGGCGGACAGGGTTGCCAATCTCTCGATTGTTTGCGGCGAGACCAATAGAGGCTTCCTGGCCAACTGCAATGCGGCGGCTGCCACCGCCCGTGGCGATTATATTCTGTTCCTCAATAACGATACGGTGGTTTGCCCCAACTGGCTGGAGCCCTTGCTTGATACGATGTTGCTCGATGATACAGTGGGCATTGTCGGATCCAAATTGTTGTTCCCGGATGGACGGTTACAGGAAGCCGGCGCCATCATGTGGTGTGACGCCTCGGCCTGGAATTTCGGCCGCATGGATGACCCGGAGAAACCGGAATACAACTACCGCAAAGAGGTGGATTATATTTCGGGCGCCGCCCTGATGATTCGCGCCGGACTGTGGCGGCAGCTGGGCGGCTTTGACCAGCGCTATCTTCCGGCGTACTACGAGGATGCAGATATTGCCTTTGAGGCGCGCAAAGCGGGTTACAAAGTGGTCTATCAGCCTCTTTCCCGTGTCTTCCACTTTGAGGGTGTCAGCAATGGCACTGACCTGGGCAGCGGCATCAAGAAGTACCAGGTCACAAAATCAGGAGAAGTTCCGGGACAAATGGCAGCGGGAACTGGATGACTTTCATTTTCCCAATGCCGAAAATGTGTTCCAGGCCAGGGACAGGTCGCGCCATCAGCGCTGCGTGTTGTACATAGATCACTACGTGCCCCATTACGACAAGGATGCGGGCTCGCGCTCCACCTTCATGTACATCAAGCTGATGTTAGATATGGGTTATCGGGTGTTGTTCCTGGGTGCGAACTTTTTTCCACATAAACCCTATACCCAAACCCTGCAACAGATGGGTGTTGAGGTGTTGGTGGGTGAGTACATGGCCCGCAACCAGGATCGCTGGTTGCGGGATAACGCCCGGTATATCGATAACATTTATTTGCACCGGCCACATGTGGCCGAGCAGTTTCTCGCCAGCCTGCACAAGATGAAGCCATGCCCTAAAATTGTATTCTTTGGTCACGACCTGCATTACCTGCGCATTAACCGGGAGTACCAGCTTGTTGGCGACGAACAATTGCAAAGCAGTGACGAAAAATGGCGCAAGCAGGAATACGACGTCTTTGATCGGGTGGATAAAATTTATTACCCTTCCCAGGTGGAAGTGGATGAGATACGGTCCCATAAGTCGGAACTGGATGTTCGGGCCATACCGCTCTATGTATTGGATGCCGCGGTTAGTGCGCCCTATGTTTTTGAAAAAACCGCCGACATCCTGTTTGTCGGTGGCTTCAATCACCCGCCTAATGTTGATGCTATCTGCTGGTTTGTTGCTGAAGTATTGCCGCGGGTTGTGCAAAGTTGTCCCGATATAAAGTTGCATGTGGTTGGATCTAACCCTACAGACGCGGTAGATGCTTTGCAGAGTGAGCGGGTTGTAGTCTATGGCTACCTGTCTGACGAGGAACTGGATGCCTTGTACCGCCGTGTGCGCCAGGTTGTTGTGCCGCTGCGATTCGGTGCCGGGGTCAAAGGCAAGGTATTGGAAGCTATACAGAAGAACCTGCCCCTGGTCACCACTTCAGTGGGCGCCGAGGGAATTCCGGATACGGCCTCGGTTATGAATATCGCCGATGGCGCGGAAGAATTTGCGGCGACAGTTGCCCGAATAGACTCGGGCGATGCGTCAGCGCTGGAGCTGCTACAGGTTTATCCGCAGTGGTTGCAAACAAATTTCGGCAAGGAAAATGCCGCAAAAATTATCGAGGAAGACTTTGGGCCTGCGCATCGCCAGATCCAGGTATCGGGGCAGGCGGCGGACTCTGCTGAAGCTGTGACGGACACGCAATGAGACATATTATTTTGCACGGGCATATCTTCAAGAATGCCGGCACCACATTCGATTGGTCATTAAAGAAAAACTTCGGTAAAAATTTTCTGGATCACAGGAAAGACCTGCTGATGCGCAGTGAGGGGCGCGGCCATATCGAGGAGTTGCTGACCACCAAGCAGGAGTTATGCGCGGTATCGAGTCACCATATGACCCGCGACTTACCCGATATGCCCGGCGTGAGTTTTATACAGACATACCTGCTGCGCCACCCCCTCGAAAGAATACGATCTGTATACGACTTCGAACGCACACAGCGAGGTCGTACCCCGGGTGCGAAGGCAGCAAAAAGCAAATCCTTCAAGGATTATGTCGAGTGGCGCATGTTGCCGAAAGTCGCTCACACTATCCGCAATTACCAGACACTTTACCTGGCTGGAATCCACGGACTGGCCAGTGAAAGGGAGCTGGCCCTTCACTACTTCCCCGATGCACTGGAAACCGTTCGTAGCGATTCCCTGATCGGGGTGGTTGAACGGTATGATGAGAGCATGGTTGTGCTGGAGGACACTCTAAAGGCGTGTTTTGCGGATATCGATCTGGCCTATGTCGCCCAGAATGTCTCAAAAAGCAAGCGAGGCAAAAAGGCCTCGCCGGATCCGGTTGCAAATACGCTGGAAGAGCTCGGCGACTTGCAACGCACGGTGATAGATAAGAACAGCTTCGATCTGGCACTTTACCAGCTTGCATCGGCGCGCCTGGATTCGCGAATACTTGATGTTGCACGGTTCGATGAAAAGCTGGCGGATTTTCAGGCGCGTTGCCAGCGGCTGGCTCGCCGCAAAATACTAGGTCGTTGAGAAGGCCTTTGCCGAATGGAGTGCGCGGGTGATTTTTGATCTGCTGGACAATACCACGGCTCCGCGTCATTTCGAATGTGATGTATTTATAGCCGGGGCCGGCCCCGCCGGCATATCACTCGCTCTTGAGTTGGCACGTGCCCGTCCCGATTGGCATATCGTCCTGGGCGAAGCTGGCGGTGTTGACCAGCCAACGCAGCGCGAACGGGACATTTACCAGCTCGAACTCGGCGACAAAAGTTACTCTGTGCTGGGTATTTGCCGGCGTCGTCAACTGGGGGGCACCTCCATCCATTGGGGTGGCTGGTCCAAGCCGCCTGATGACACCGACTTCGAATCGAATCCGCAATGGCGGGTTCCCGCCTGGCCGATTGGTCCGCATGAGCTTGCGCGGTATATTCCCGCCGCTTGCGACTGGTGTGAAATTGATTCTCCCAGGTTCGACGTCTCCGGCCTGAGCGAAGCTAAGCTACTCTCTCTGGGGGAGAGCTCGCCAATTGCGGAGCATCTGTTTCGGTTCAGCCCACCCACGAGGTTCGCCCGGCGATACACTACGGATTTGCAAGAGCAGGAAAATCTTACCTGCCTTCTCCACGCCAACCTGATTCGACTTCAGTGCAGCAACGACAGAGTCACACATGCCCATGTCGCACCGCTTGATCAGCGTGCGACCAGGATAGAAGCAAAAAATGTCGTACTGGCAATGGGAGGCATCGAAACAACCCGGCACTTGCTCAACCTTCGTGGTGACAGGAAGGCAGATGGGGAGGGCGTGTATTCCCCCCACCTCGGCCGCTATTTTGCAGATCACTTTGGTATCAGCCCCGGTCTCGTGCTTGCTCCGGCTGAATTGCAGTACAGCAGATTCGCAGATCCCTCGGGCCCGGTTATGCCCGTTCTGACGTTTGCACAAAGCGAGGTACGCGATTCGGGGCAAAATAACAGTTGTATCTATCTATGGGCGGAGTCCGGGGAAGGTTCTCTGCTCGATGGTTATGGTGGCCTCGCATCCCTTGGTTTCAGGGCGGGGGAGTACTGGCACTACCACGTCAAAATGATACTGGAACCCCAACCCAACTATGACAGTAGCATTGCCCTTACGGACAAGGTTTGCGCGTTGGGTTTGCGCCGCGTCAGGCTGGATTGGCGTATTCACGATGCGGATTTTGTCTCTGCATATCAGCTTATGGATACGTTGGGTCGGGAGTTGGGGGGGTTCTGGTCAGGGTCGTATGCAGATAACCCAGGGAAATACTCCCGCTTTGCGCGCAGAGGTGACCGGGGGTTGCCATCATATGGGAACGGTGCGCATGGCGGCCAGTAGTGAAGACGGTGTCACCGATGCTAATTTGAAAGTATTTGGCAGCGATAACCTCTACGTGGCCAGTTCCGCCGTTATTCCCCGTTACGGCTATTCTAACCCAACGCTGACCACTGTGGCACTGTCGGTCCGGTTGGCTCATCACTTGGCCGGGAGCGGCCGGCAATCTTTCAATGACCAGGCGTCCAATGATCAGGCGTCGTAGCTTTCTGGTAGCCGCGGTAGCGGCCGGTGGTGTCGCCGCCGGTTGGCGCTATGCTTACCTGCCCGGTCTGTCGGGCCTGCATCTGGGCGCGCAAAATTACCTGTTTTTCGACGGTGGCCCTGGTGCCAGGCTGATTCAATTTATTGCTTCCAATAAGGCCTTTGGGCCGCTGGGTTTCGCATGGTTGGCTTCTTTGGAGTATGAGCCGGAAATGACTGACTTATTGCGGTCTCTGGCCAGCAGGATCGACCTGGACTCGGCAGACCTGGACGCTGCCATTGCACAGCAGGTCTTGCGCGAGTTCGCCAGTGGCGGTATTTGCATTATAGATGGTTGGCAATTGAGCCTGACCGAATGTCAGTTGGCCGGCTTACAAAAGTTGGCGATTGACAGCGGCCTGATTGACGGGAAGGGGGTACAGCAGCAGGCGTCAGCTGAAGGCATGCAGGCTTATACGGTAGGAGAAATAGCACCGCTGGAAAACTGGGGTCCGAGGCATACGCTGCAAGGCAAGAAGTTCAACCAGCAACTGGATGGCCACAGTGGACTTTGGTTTAAAGTCCTGGGTGCGCCCGCTCATGTAAAAATCATGATAGATGGTGAAATTGTTAAAACTTCAGTAAGTGAAAGGACGGTTTCATCGGGTCTTTTTGGTGAGATGCAAGAACGTATCCTCTCAACGCCAGGGCAATATGACATTGACCTGGTCGATCCGATAAGGAAGATTCGGCAACCTGTGGGCAAGTTTGAAGTCAGGGCGGATCCATCGGCCAGCAAGTCTGCCGATGAGCGTACAGTCGCTTTTTGCCAGATAGAGAAGTGGGGCCCCAGAACCACGACGGCGGGCGTAGCGGCAAATGAGCAGCCGGATGGGTCAATGGGGGTCTGGGTTCGCACCCCCTGCCTGCCGGATAACACGCAGTTGTTTTTTGGCGAGGATCTCCTGCCCGCAAAGCGGCGACCATTCGGGCTGACGGCGTCAATTCCCCTCGCTTTTTTGGGTGCGCCGGGCAGCGTGGCTCTTACACTGTATAACCCGCAAACCACCGAGAAACTGCTCATCGGTCAGTTGGTCATCGAATGAGTTCAATCGAGACCCGCGCCATTTTCAATCGCCGCATGCTCATTTGTGTCTTTACCGGCCTGGCTTCAGGTATGCCGCTGTATGTATTGTTTCAGCTGGTGCCGGCCTGGTTGCACGACGAAGGGGTGTCTCTGGCTGAAATCGGGCTGTTCGCCCTGGTTGGTATCCCCTATACGTGGAAGTTTCTCTGGGCGCCATTAATGGACCGCTGGGTGCCCCCGTTTCTGGGAAGGCGCCGGGGCTGGATGCTGCTATGCCAGATCGCGTTGATCATCTCGATAGGGGTGTTGGGCATGTTTCAGCCCGCGGATTCCACCTGGTTGATCGCCTGGTTGGCCGTGGCGGTCGCCTTTTTTAGCGCCAGTCAGGATGTGGCTGTGGATGCCTACCGGCGTGAGATACTACCGGATGAGGAGTTGGGGCTGGGCAGCGCTATTCACGTACAGGCCTATCGTATTTCCAGCCTGGTACCCGGATCCCTGTCGTTAATTTTGGCTGACTTTCTGCCCTGGTCGACGGTTTTTTGGATAACCGCCGCTTTCATGGGAGTCGGCGTTATGATGAGCCTGCTGGTGAGTGAACCAGAGTCGGAACTGCCGCAGGATGCCAGCCTGCGACAGGCGGTGATTGCTCCATTCGTAGAGTACTTGAACCGTCGCAGTTGGTCCGGCTTGCTGTTGGTCCTGGGTTTTATGTTCCTGTACAAGCTGGGCGACAACATGGCGACGGCATTGGCCACGCCCTTTTATCTGGACATGGGCTTCAGTAAGACCCAGATTGGCCTGGTGGCTAAGCATGCTGCTCTGTGGCCCGCGATCATCGGTGGACTGTTGGGTGGGGTTGTTATGATTCGCCTGGGAATAAACCGCTCCCTGTGGCTTTTTGGTGTGGTCCAGGTGGTCAGTATCCTGGGTTTCGCGATTTTGGCCAACGCCGGGCCGGTACTGTGGGTGCTGGCAGCGGTAATCAGTTTTGAATATCTCGGCGTTGGCATGGGTACCGCCGCCTTTACGGCCTTTATCGCCAGGGAGACCAGTAGGACCTATGCGGCGACACAGTTTGCACTTTTTACCGCGCTGGCCGCCTTGCCCCGAACCTTTGCCAATGCCAGTACCGGGCTGATTGTAGAGCGGGTCGGGTGGGTAGATTTTTTCCTGCTTTGTGCGCTCCTGGCGATACCGGGTATGGTGTTACTGTTATGGGTTGCCCCCTGGAGGGACAATGAACCACAGGAGTAAGCCGACTGGGTGGCGACGTTTGAAGTCACGGCAGCACCGTGGTTTGACCTGTGGGCGATAGCGGTATGCCACGGGTCGTGTTGATACATGCCCATATGTTCAAAAATGCCGGGTCTACCTTCGACTGGAGTTTACAGCGTTGCTTTGGCGACGGTTTTGTGGATCATCGCGACGATGACGCCATGCGCGAAGGAGCAGCTTATCTTGGGTCCTATATACTGGAAAGGCCACGCCTTCGCGCCCTGTCCAGTCACTGGGTCACATTTCCGCTGCCGCAGGTCGATGCTATAGATATTCGTCTGGCCATATTTTTTCGCCATCCTCTGGAACGTATTCGTTCTGTCTATACCTTCGAGCGGCAGCAGCAGGGAGTGAACAACCCGGGTACTGAGCATGCCAGAAAACTGGGATTTGTCGATTATGTTCGCTGGCGTTTACAGCCTGGCGTGGGGCCGGTGATCAGGAACTTTCATACTCGCTATTGCTCTGGTCGGTCTACAGGTAAAGACCTTGAAGAAGTGTATGATTCTGCTATCGCTACCATTGAATCCACGCCACTGCTGGGGTTAGTGCACCGCTATGATGAGAGCATGGTCTTGTTCGAATATCATTTGCAGGATGTCTTCCCCGACATCGATCTCAGTTGGAAGCTACAAAACAGCAGCGTCGGAGAGCTGGCCAGCAGCGCGGAAAAATCCCGCACTGTAGAGTGTGATCTGGAGCCCGTGATGGAGCAGGTGGCCGCTGCCAATAGTTATGATCTGAGATTGTTTGCAGAAGCGGAGTCCCGTTTTGAACAAGCTCTGGAGCGTGTGCCGGATGTGGAACTGCGCTTACAGGACCTGCGCTCTCGCAGTGAACATCTGCAATGACTGATGTACTTTCCGATCTGCGACGCCTGTGCCGCATTGGCACTCGCAAGCTGCGCACTGTGCTTGAGGGGCCGCCCAGCCATCCTGATTTTATCCGCGCGGCCCATTATTTTTCGGACGGCTGGGCTCTCAATATGTGGCAGGTCATGGACCCGCGCAAGATCTCCGACGAGCTTCGCGCGATTCAACAGGATGGCTTCAACACGATTATTCTGGTGATTCCCTGGCGGGGGTTCCAGGTGGACCAGTTGCAACCAGCATATGACAGTTTTTATGTGCGACAGTTAAACCGGGTAATGGCCGCCGCTGACAAGCTGGGTTTGTCCGTTATTGCCCGGGTGGCCTACACCTTTCAGATTTCGATGGAGAACAACCTCAACGGTATTTCCCAGGCCCAGCGATTGCTGACAGATGAAGATACCCGAAGAGCGTGGCTTGATTATCTGGCCTATATATACAAGATTTGTCATAGCTATCGCTGCTTCAGGCAGGGTTTTCTCAGTTGGGAAGAGTTCTGGCATGCCTTTGGCAACTGGCAGCGGCGTAACCCCCGCCCCCGCAGGGAACTGGCCAGTGTCACCGGTTACCTCGATTACCTTCAGGAGTGCGGCATTGATGGCGTGACCGAAATTCCCCGCGCTGATGATCCACACCACGCGTCTTTTCATGCCTTCACCAATCACCGGATTCGGGAGATATATGAACTGGCGTGCTCGGTCTTCCCCGGCCTTTCAATGGAGTTTCGTGTCGATAAGGAGCGCATCCAAACTGGCGATAACATCGAATGGGTCAGGAATGATGACTTTTCCGACCACAGTGGACTCCGCTTTAGCTACTGGGCTCCCTTTATGGGAGCGGAGAATGTAGGCGAACAACTGGATGCTGAGCGCGCGGCACATTTGTTCGAGCACATGCTCGATGAAGTCAGCAATCACGGCCGGCACCCCGGCCATGTTGTCGATCAGTTCAACTTTGTGGATGAGACGCAAAAATTCAAGGGAATACACGCGGAAATTCGTGAAGATCAGGTAGCTGACTTCCTGCAGTTGTCCGTGCCACTGCTGCGACAGAAGGCCAGGGGATACGGTGTATGGGCCTATCGGGACTATCGGCAGAATATCCTGTTCAATGCCCGGTTTTTGATGGGTATGAAGGGATGGCAGGTACCCCGTGGACATCGCCGCTTATTGCGTCGCGGGGGACTGCGGCTGGGATCGGGGGCGGTGTTACGGCAGCACCTGTCACCCATGGTGGCGGGCTTGCAGCGTCTGATGAGCTTCAAAAAACTGACGTTGCAGATTGCGCTGCATAAGGTGCCTTCCAGGGCCGGGCTTCAGGTGCGAATCAACGCGGGCCCCTGGAGGCCACTGGAGTTGGACAGCGGGAATAAGCAGTATATGTTGGAAATCCCGGTGGATTTCGGTGGCATCATAGCAGACGGGTTAATCCTGGAACTCAAAAATGAGGGTCCCGCCCTCGATGTCTATTCACTGTGGCTCTATCACTGGATCTTTCGCGGCGCCATACGTAGGGAGGACGCCACGCCATCCCGACATTATGAGGCACTTGTAGCATTCAATGAGAGCCTGGAACAATACCAGCTTACGGATGAGCGGGATCAAACTGACTGACGTAATCCAGTGATGTTGAGTTTGGGATAGAGAGCTGCCCGGGCCGGGTTTCCAATGGGTAGCCAAGAGTTTGTATAGTATCCCCCCACTCGTTGTTGATGTAATCCAGATCCTGTTCGCTTAGCCAGTGTTTCCAGTCCCCGTATGCTTTGGAACGGGCGACGCGGTGGTAGACATCTGGAACCTGTGCATCATTGCGCAAACCCAGTGCCAGGTACTGCTCGGTTGACGCCAGCTTGCTGTCGACAAAATCCTCGTAACGTAGAAGATGTGGCGAAAAGGCGTGAATATAATCGCGCTGCTCCCGGTGAAGATTGCCAAAGACCGCAATGGGCGCCCGACTCACCAGCCCGGCGACCAGGTTGTAGAGGTCGATAGTGGAATGAGCCCCGGGGTCTTGCACTTTGCGTGTGAGCGCCGCTAATGCTTTTTGATAAGCAACGTGGTCGCCGCTTACCTGGAAATCGTAAAACAGGTACAGCAGCATACTGATAAACTGGTCACGCGGGTCGCGGTAGATGACGATATGGCGGTCAAATTGTTTTATGGAATGGTTTTGTGAGGTGACACGGCCGATAAGCACCTTGGTCAGGGTGTGCCCGGCAGCGCCGGCTTCCAGTATTTCCTGCAACTGCTCATCCCGGTCCGGTTCGAAGAACGTCTCTGGTTCAGGCGTAATAGCCTGCTTCAGGCGGCTGAACAATATGGTGGTGCCGGATTTTGCGAGACCGGCGATGAGGTAGTTCAAGGTGCATACTCATACTGTGGTTTCTGGGATTATACGGATGATGGTGTAGAATTGTCCAAAGTCATAGCTATTATTGGCGATATTGTAGATGCGCTGTATCCTTCACATTGGCACGGAAAAAACAGGTTCTACCTCTATTCAGCGATACCTGCTTCATAACCGGGATGTACTACATGCTAGTGGTGTCTACATATGCACTTCTGCCGGTAAGGGCAATAATCGCGCCCTGCCTGCCGCATTCATGTCAGACGATAAACAAGATGACTTCATTCGTCAGCACAAGCTCGAGAATGTGGATGCTCGTAAATTCTGGAAAGAGGGCATTCTTGAGAGTATTTCAGCAGAGGTGTTGCAAGCGAGCCAATCCGCTAAGGTATTTGTAATATCCTCGGAGCATTTCCATTCGCGCCTTTTAAAGGCCGATGAAGTCATGGATCTGCACTCATTTTTAACCCCTCTGTTCGATGAAATCAATGTTTTCTGTTACTTGCGTCGGCAGGACCGAATGGCAGTTAGCCTTTACAGTCAGGTTCTAAAAGCTGGATTTACTCCAGATACATTTTTCCCACTGGATGTGAGCAGTCAAGACCTGGATTTCCAGCTGTATTTCGACTTTCGCGCTCTACTTGAGCGTTGGTCTCTGGCATTTGGCGAAGAGAATATTTTCCCACGTATCTATTCCCATGATGCCCTCATGAATAGCGATGTCCTTGACGATTTTCTTCAGGTGACGGGCCTGGGGTGCGCTGGTGATAGAGACCCGGGGAAGAAGAATTTGTCCTTGTCTGAAGAGGCTATGGCGACCCTTCTGTGGATTAACCGGCGCATGGCTAAAGTGAGCTCGACGTCCGCAAATGCTCTTCGCAAAGAGATAGTTAGCTATCTTGAGGAAAGTGGAGCGGGTGAGCCTGGTAGACCGAAAACTGTGGAGGCAAAGGTCTTTTACAATGCCTTTACTCAGAGTAATGAAGCCGTAGCTAGACGCTGGTTTGGGAAAACGACACTATTTGATGAGGATTTCTCCGAATACCCGGTGCGGAAGATGGCGGTGGATACCGAAAGAGTCCTGGATATTGTAGTGGAGTTTATGCTCAGCCGTGTCAAATTGCCGGAGTAGCCGGGGAATGCTTATCTATGCCGAACGTGAACGGTTGTCAGAACTACGTTAAAGGTGGCGATTTCCAATACGAGTCTGTAGTGAGATATAATGTCATCCGGGTGCGCCATAAACAAGGCGTAATTGCGTAGTAGATTGGCCATGGTGTTGCCTGGTGAAAGAGGCTATTTTAGTCGGGCCAGCGGGATTCCAGAACAAATGAATTTAAAGAGGGTTGATTCGCCTGCCTAGGGCATCGAATATATTGAATTTGACCATTGTCAGACAAATATGCACGGCTGCGGATTCTCACGACTCGACTGGACATAAGCCAGTAGTTAGTGTTGTTTTAGTCGTCTACGATATGGCGGATCAGGCAAAGAATACATTGCTCAGCCTGATGACAAATTACCAACTCACGGTGAATTCACATGAATACGAAGTCATCATTGTTGAAAATGAGTCGCCCCGGTTAATGGATGAGGGGTTTATCAGAACCCTGCCAGAGAATTTCAGTTACTTCTTGCGTAAGGAAGTAGCTCCAACCCCGGTACATGCGATTAATTTCGGGGCTGCAAAATCCACCGGTGAAAACATCTGTATCATGATTGATGGCGCGCGTATGCTGACGCCTGGACTCATAAGGAATACTATTCTGGGGCACAGCATTAGCGGGAATGCTGTGGTCACCGTCCCCAGTTATCACCTGGGCCATCAAATACAGCAGGAAGCTGTCAAAACCGGCTATGGCGTTAATACTGAGCGAGCGCTCCTGCAATCCATCAGTTGGCCTGAGGATGGATACCGGCTTTTCGAAATAGCCTGTTTCAGTCGTTCCAGCGCACCTGGTTTCTTCTTGCCAAATAGTGAGAGTAACTCCATCAGTATGTCCCGGGCGCTATGGGCTGAACTCGGTGGCTGTGACACCAGGTTCAATATGTGCGGGGGTGGTTTTGTTAATCTTGACTTGTACAAGCGAGCCTGCGAATTTCCTGGCGTCCAGCATGTAATACTGCCTGGAGAAGGCACCTTTCATCAGTTTCATGGTGGTGTCACAACCGGTGGTAAACGAGGCAAAGACCGGGACGCGTTGATGACTGCCATTGTCGGCCAATATAGGGTTATCCGCGGCCAGGAATACTATAGCCCGGAAACTACACCGATATACCTGGGAGAAATCCCGGTCCAGGCTCAACAATTTGTCCAGGAGTCTTCACAAAGGATATCGGAGAGAGATATCTCGTATGAGAAGAGGTTGTCTCAGCACAAAAAATCAATTCTGAAAAATCCTGTCTCTGCAATTACTAGATTCCAATACTTATGAGCTCAGAAAATGCCCTGCGGGCTGAAATTCGCTCCCTGAAAATCCGTAACCAGACCCTCGCCCGCGAATTGCGTATTACACGCGAAAAAGACATCCAGCTGATGAGGCTGACGGATACTCTTTATCGAAATTTTTCTGAAACCGCAGGTCATCGCGCCAATGCGGGGTCGCGTGAGTTTGACGGTATAAGCTTTGTTATTGTCGCCTATAATATACCCAAACAGTTGGTGCGTACGCTGACTTCCTGCACCCCCTTCTACCAGGATATAGAGCCATCCCGGTTGGAGATAATCATTATCGACAATGGATCGGATGTGCCACTTGAGTTGTCCGACTTTAAGGGCTTTCCACGAGTATCCAGGGTCATCAGGGTTGACGGCCGACCCTCGCCTGTATTTGGTTTGAATCTTGGTATCGCAGAGGCAAAATTCTCCAATATTGCCCTGATGATCGACGGCGCGCATATGTTGACCCCAGGTGTAGTTAAGAATGCCAGATCTGTACTCGAATTCATGCGCCGCCCGGTAATAAACGTACCTCAGTATATTTTGGGGGCCGCTTCCCAGAATTTGAGATCGATCAACAACGCTTACGAGCAGGAAACTGAGGATCTGAAGGACCTGGGCTGGCCGTTAAATGGGTATGCCTTGCTGGATTATGCTGTGATAGCCGGAGAGAACCCCAATAAGCAATATCTTGATGCGATAGAAACAAATTGCTTGATTACCACCAAAGAAGTTCTGGCGGAGTGCGGTGGGTACGATGAAGGTTTCGATGAGGCCGGAGCTGGCCTGGCGAATATAGAGATATTCAACAGGCTGTGCCATGACCCCATGAATCAGTATGTCACGTTGCCCGGAGAGGGAAGTTTTCACCAGGATCATGGCGGGACCACCACGAGTTTGTCTTCAGAGGAGCGTGACAAGCTTGTTAAGACGTACTATGAGAAGTATAAAAGCGTCACCGGTGACGACAGGAACTTCAGCCTGCGTGGTCCCTTTGTTTTTGGCGATGTCAGTGCCTGCAATAGAACCATCCCGACTATCTCCCGCGAATACGGTCAGGCGCGGAACAAGGTTTTACGTCAGCTATCAGACATCTACATTCACCGGGTTCGGTATGGGCAGCAGGGAGAGATCCCCTCCTTGACCTTGAAACGCCAGGCTGCTGACGAGCGCAGAATCCGGCCGATTCTCCAGCCGCTGGGTTTAACCAAAGGTCAGGACAGTCGTAGATATGGGTACCGGTCGATACTCAAGAAAATACACGAGAGTCTGCAGCCCCGGCGCTACTTCGAGATTGGTGTCGATGATGGCAGCAGTATCAGTTTGGCTAATTGTCCCAGCGTGGGGGTCGATCCCGACTTTGAGATGATCGCCACACTCAAATCTCCCACACAAATATTTCGCACTGAAAGCGACACTTTCTTTGCCGATCATGCTTTGTGCGAAAAGATATTCTCCGATGGTATCGACTTGGCCTTTATTGATGGCATGCACCTGGCCGAGTATGTGCTGCGAGACTTTATCAACGTTGAAAAATGGGCCGGGCGCGACTGTGTTGTGGTGGTAGATGATGTCTTCCCTGAGCAGTTCATTATGGCCGAGAGAGACAGGGCATTTAATGCCTGGTGTGGTGATGTTTACAAGATAATACCCATTCTCAAAGAGCATAGGCCGGACCTCGCTATCCACGTGTTCGAGGCCTTCGCCGGCCCTTACCGCAAAGGCGTCGCTTTGATATACAAGCTCAACGACGCTGATTCCACCCTGGCCAATAACTCGGAGAGGATTTGTGAGGAGATTCTTGAAGGTAAGTACGCTGTTTCCTCAATTGAGGAGTTAGAGGAATTGCTGCCCGTCACGGATATCGAAGAGTTGGCTGTGATCCTGGAATCCCTGCGTTCAGAGCGCTAGAGGGAGATATGATTCCGAACAGCTTCTCTGTGATGCCCGGTACCGGCACGGCGCACATATGGTAATCAACAAAAATTTTATTTTTATACACATCCCTAAGACGGGAGGTACCTCCTGCACAGATTACCTGTGTCAGACATTGCAGCCCCCCATATTCTGTTTCTCTATAAAGTCGATGCACGCGGACCATCATTTCAACGCACGTTTGTTGAGTGGGTACAGTCACGAAACGCTCGAAGAAATCTACGCTGACAGTGAGAGACTAAAACAGGAAACGGGGATTTCTGTCACAGGCATCAACAATATCTTAGCCGTCATTCGGCACCCCTACGAATTGGAGCTCTCGAATTACTCTTTTTTTCGCAATGGGCGTAGCAATGTGTTGAAGGGGAAGGCCTTCCAGGTTCCCCATATTTTGGAGAAAGTCGAGCTCGCTCAGGGCCAGTTTCGTGATTTTGTGGAGTACTCCGGCTACTTCAGAGACGATAAGGCGGGGCGGGGTTACAGGACGGAAGATTACTTTCTCATTGACGGTAAGATCCCTGAAAATGTCACCTTGCTGAAGTTTGAAGAGTTGGACAGAAAATTTCCTGTAGCGACGCAGGCTTTCCGGGTCAATGAGAGCATTGCTTTTCCCCATTCCAATAAATCAGCGCCCTTTAAGAAGTTTACTGCTGGTGACCTGGACGAGAAAACCAAGGATGCAATTTGTGCCAAGCACAAGTGGTTGTTTGACGAGGGTTACTATGAGAGGTGACTTGTGATCCTCGAAAAAAAATCAAGCACCTATAAGGATTCAGCATGAGAAAGTCGATACGTCAGTTTGTGCGTATATGCGTGAATAACCTGCCCTTGCAAGGCATTGTCTACGAATTTGGGGCTTTGCAGGTAAATTCCGAGCCAAAAGATAGCATCCGAGAGCTGTTTCGAAATTTTAATTATGTCGGAGCGGATATGAGGCCGGGCCCCGGTGTTGATATACAGTTGAATTTACATGATATCTCCCTGGAGGATTCCGTGGTTTCGTGTGTATTGTGTATGGATACCTTGGAACATGTGGAGTATCCGAGAAAAGCCGTGGATGAGATATGGAGGATTCTCGACGCTGATGGCATCGCTATCATCAGCTCTGTATTTGATTTTCCGATCCATGACTATCCCAATGACTATTGGCGTTTTACCCCAGAGGGATTTCGCTCGTTATTGCAGAAGTTTGAACACGCGTTCGTAGGGAGCTACGGTCTTTCGGATACCTCACCCCAGGTTGTGGTTGGGGTCGGCTTTAAAGGTAAGCAGCCGGATATGACTGATTTCACTAAGGCCTACAAAAAGTGGGAAAAGTGGCATAACGCCATAATGAGGGAGGCTGGGAAAGCGCACTAGGCTATTCGTCACGGGTATTTGCTATGGCAATGATTTCCTCTAGATTGCCAACGGCGTGCCCCAGTCCGGAAAGGCAGAGGCCCGGAAGAACCAGCTGATTGTCACGATTTGCTCCCTCTTTTTCCAGCTCCTGACAGCTGTTTTGTGTACCGTCATTTCATCAAATAGTACAGCATCGCCGGGTTGCAGGATTGGATGTACGGCCGGGTGCTTGTCGGTGAGTTCACCTAGGGTTTCTACAGGTATGGCTTTACCGTAGTCCAAAGGTGCAATACCGTTCTCCTCTTTCCATCCATGCCTGTATTCTGTACGGCGGGGGATGAAGCCGAGCCCTGGGTTATCCTCGCCACAGGAGGTAACCGCAGCCCAGCAGTTGATCGCGTAGGATTTTTGACCAAAGAAATTGACATCTTGGTGCCAGGGTATGATCGCGTAGTTGTCTCGCCCGGCCCTGTGGTGGCGCAGCTTGGTTCGCTCCGCGAACATCACAGGCTCCTCATCGAGGTATTGTTTGACTGCCTGCAACAGGCCGCAGTCCCGATAAACCTCCAGCATTTCGAACAAGGTATGGGCTGAGCAGGCCAGGGGAGCCTCACTACGCAGATTTTCCTCTTCTTCGGTGGCGGCCAATGCGTACAGCCTGTTTAGGTGCGACGGCTTGTATAGCCCTCTCACAATCAGTGCACCGTGGTGCAGGATACCAGCTGCCAAAGTGTGCCCGTCCAAGCGCTCAAGGGCAATTTCGGGCAAGCCTTCCGCATCGGTGAACAGGTCAATGGCTTGTGGGGGGCACTTGGTTTTCGCAGTCGCGGCCTCACAGCATAGTTCCCCGGCCGCCAGCCTGAGCTTGACCAGTTCAGCCTCGATGTCAGGCGAAATTTTGCGCAGATTCTTTTGTGACAAGGAAGTCACTGCTGCCATAGTGTCACTATACTCGGTTGTCATTAGTCGTATGCTATCCAGGTTATGACGGCCGTCCAGAGCGCGCTTCGTGTGTTGGTTATGCAGTGTTCCCGAGCTCGGTCTTACTTTGAGTCAAGAGAAAAACCACACTACCAACCCAGCGGAATTTGGTTTTTTGGGAAGTTGGAGTTGCCAAAAAACCATGTCTCTATCGCATATCTGAGAGCACTGAATGATTCCCTGAACTGGGTGCGATGTAGATAAAAATGGTCGAAGAAGAAGGCGTCGCCAGCGTTGAATACAGGGCTTATTATTGACTGTTCTCCGTATTGCTGGCCAATGTCCCCTTCACTTACTGACCAGGTGAACGCAGCACCCTCGGTTCCGGTGTTCACGATTTCCCTGAGCCTCACCGGTAGAACATCCAGACCTGGTGCGTCACTATCTCCTCCACAGGTATCCAGGGGAATCCACATATTGATGCTATTGATGTCTGAGCCCATAAAGGCTCCGTCCTGATGCCAACTGAACGGATTGATAGGAAACTTTGAGCGTCTCAGGACCCACTTCAATGCGGATAGACAAGCCTCTTCGCCCAAGTAATCGCCAATTATCGATTTCAGCCCCTTATCTTCATAGAGCTCCAGTAATTGTTCTGCCACACTGGAGGACTCAATACACATTGCAGAGCCGGATAAGCGGTGGAACCCTCTAGATCTTGATAGCTTAGCATCTGGCATCAGAGAGGTGATGGCGTTTGGTGGGTTGCAATATAAGCTTCTGGATATGTCGTGGCTCGAGCAATTTTTTGGGCGAACGTCACAGGCTGAAAGCACATGGTCAACTATGGTCTTGTAGGCATCCGCTGTAGTTTGGTCTAGGAATCCCCTCACGATAAGTGAGCCTGATGCTGCCATTGCAGAACGAAGCTTCTGAACATCGAATTCATCCGCAGTCACTTCCGGAAGGGGGGAGTCGTCCGGCCAGGGTGGTTGCTCGGATTCGTGGTCGATGGGCGTCTGACTCGAAGTGGGAAAGCGATCACGAAAGGCTTCTAGTCGAGCCGCTAGAGTCGCGGCATCGGCCTGGAGATCACGTGTCGCCAGGTCGAAGGGCAAAGTCTTATGTTCACTCATGAGAATTGATAATCTCGATATGGAAGATGAAAGGCTACACAAGAGTATACTCGCCCGGAGGGGAAAATGAGAGTTAATACGAGGTGACGAAACTCGAATTCTGTATAATTTGATTTGGCTCAATACCTATATATCAGGGGAGATAACCCAGCCGGGCAAGTCGATCCAACTGATTGGTACTGAAGTCGGCCTTCCAGTTGAATTGAAGATAGCGGCCCACAGAGCCGGGGGTCCTCACCTTGAATTCCTTTTGGAGTATTGCCAGATGATTCGTCTAGTCGCGAGACAACCGAATTATCTCCAGCGTTATACGTTTGGGACTCGGGCGTATTTCATCTGCCTCGAGTCTTTGCGGTGTTGTACGCGTATCGCCCAGCCAAGTCCGTATATGTTGATTTGTCTCAAGGCTTATCGCCTGCGCCTTAGCGCGGAAGTTTTCGCTTGAGGTTGAGGAAGGGCAGCTCGATAAATCGATAGGTCAAGTAGGCCAGCCCTAGTGATGCCAGGAAAGCGGCAAGGAGCAGCAGGTATTGCCATGGAGAAGTCTGGTATGCATCTTGGCCCAGTGAGCCTTTCAACCAATAAACCGAAAAGAACAGAATGGGTACGTGGTTCAGGTAAATGGAGTAGGATAATTTTCCGACAATCGCCACAGGTCGATTTACCAGCAGGTGCTTCCCTGGCAACCGGCACAGCAGGAGGATGAGCAGTAGGCTTGCCCATAGAATGGACTCGTAGGCGTGGTGGATGTGCCATGTTTGCATCGCTGTCCAGCCACCCATGGTGGCAACGGTTTGCAGCACGGTGGCCAGCAGGGCCAGCGCGGTTAGGGAGAAGATTAGAGCACTGAGCCTGACTCGCAAATCTTCTTCCCACTTTTTACACTGGCTTTTTGATTTCAGGTAGATATAGCCTGCGAGTATTCCAGACAGGAAGGCGGGTAATCGGCCAAACAGCGATTTCGCGGTGAGAAACGAGAGGATTTTTTCAGTGGCAGGGTTAAACAGCACGATAGTAAGGTAGAAATATAGCCACAGCGATAGTATGACCAGAAGTATAAGTCGCGAAGCTCTGTTGCCGAGCAGCAGGCCAAAAAATATTGGAAGCAACAGGTAAAATTGCATTTCGGTCGACAGAGTCCACCACACGACGCTGTAGGGGAAAATATCGAAGCCAACGAAACCGAAAGCAAGCGCCTTGGCTCCCGCCAGCCACTTACCTGAGGTAAGAATGCTGAATAATACAAAGCAGTAATACAGGGGTAGTACCCTGAGTGCTCTGGCAGTATAGAAACTTCGAATATCCGGGCGCCTGGCTTTATCCTGCACCAGGGTTCTTAGCCATGGCTGGCTCAGCAGGAATCCGCTTAAAACGAAGAATAGGGTGACGCCGGTGCTGCCACTCACAATAAAACTCATGAGCAGAGAAGGCTCAGGTGATTTATTTCCCACGCTGATGCCATAGGCATGGAACAGAAATACTAGCAGGATGGCCAGGCCTCGTACGCATTCCAATTCATAGATATACGCGGAACCAGGGCGGATACCGGTTTTGAGTTCAAAATGAGATGACATGCTTTGTGGCTACCGGGTTAAGGAGATTGTTGCCGCAGCTCTGGATTCACCAGTAATTGCTAAGCCAGTGGTTTCTTTTAGGTATTATATAGAGCGAGTAGTCATGTGCCACATTAAGTGTCTCACACAATATATTAGTGCGATTACCAGCCAAACCGGCGTAAATCGATAGATCCATTAATCCTGAACAGAATACCTTCTGCCTCCAGTCGCTCCCGCTGGGTCAACTGCGAGGCCGAACCCTCAGGCAGTGAAATTCGCCCCTGCGCATTGATTACCCTGTGCCATGGAATACGTGTACCCACTGGCAGCCTGCGCAAGGCCATGCCAACACGACGAGCGGCGCCAGGCATGCCGGCCTGCCTGGCTACATTGCCGTAGGTGACCACCTTGCCGCTGGGGATCAGGGCAACGATCTGCCAAATACGGTGGTTGATGTCGGGTTCGTATTGCGCCATAGAGGGTTCGGTAGCCACGCTGAGTTACTGGTGAATAACTCCGCATATTGCCACATTCCGGATCACCTCAGGTATGGCTGCCTATGATTTTCTTGCAAAATACCCGCTCGCCCATACTTCCCTTTAAGGAGCGCCTGCCGAGCATTTTTCTACCCTCCTTTGTAAACATTTATTTTTCCTCATCGGGAATGGGGGGGGGCGTGCGGTAATTTTCTCCATCCAGGACGAGCCGGTAGACGCCATGACGAAGCCGATACAGTGTCGCGGTCGCCGGCAGTTTGTCGGTCGCCTATTTGACAGGCAGCGTATTTAGTAATATAAAACGTATTACTAAAGTAATACCGCCCTATATTGGGCTCGCGGAGGATAATCATGCCCACTGTGACATTAAAAACTGATGACAGGCTGTACGAGCAAATAGTATTGATGGCCGACGAGTTACACCTCACCAAAAGCGAAGTTATCAGGCAGGCAGTCGCAGCTTACGGCCAGAATCTTGAGCGGAATAAAATGAAACTCGCCATGCAGGCTGCATCCTTCAAAGTACGTGGTGAAGATAAAAGGCTAATGGATGAACTCGATTCACTAGCCTCCGATGGTCTTGATGATACTTGAGCGCGGTGGCGTGTATCTGGCGAACCTCAATCCGAATAAAGGTAATGAGCCGGGTAAAGTCAGGCCTGTTGCTGTTATTCAGAGTAATGCCCTGAATGAAATAGAGCACCCGACCATTATAATATTGCCTTTAAGCACTCAACTTGTTGCTCAAAGCTTTCCTCTCAGGTTTCGCCTGAAAGCACGAGATGAGCTGCGACAGGATTCTGATATTTTGTGTGATCAGGTCAGAGCGATTACTGGCACCAGGATAACCTCAACAAAACTGACTCAGTTAACTATCGCCGAGTTATTGCAAGTCGAGGAGCAAGTCAGGATAGTTCTGGATTTTAGCTGATCATTGGATCATAGGAGCACACCCCATAAGCCTGCTGCTCCCTCTTGGTATATTGCCATATTGTTGATGGCCATTGTTATCTGGGGCCCCACAATTCCCTTGCAAAATACCCGCCCGCCCCCATACTTTCCTTTACGGAGACCCTTCTATGCGATTTTTCATCATGCTCCTGCCCTGGCTGGAGTTGTTCACTCTGATCGAGCTGGGTATCGAGACCAGTGCCCTGACAGCGTTGGCCTGGGTTTTTGGCACCCTGTTCCTGGGCCTGGCGATACTGCAGCGCCAGGGTCAGGGAATGTTCGAGCGTCTCAGGCAGGCCCAGGAGGGGCGGGTTATCGGCCGCGAATTGCTGCTGGACGATATGGCCATGGGGCTGGCCGGTCTGTTGTTGATGATTCCCGGGATGATTACTGATTTCGCCGCCATTATTGTGGTGATAGGGCCGTTGCGGCGGCGTCTGGCGCGCTGGCTGTTGGGTCCCCAGCCTGAGCCCTATGTTCCGGAGCGGGATACCAACGATCATGCCACCATTGAGGGTGACTTTCGGCGGGTCGATGACGAAAATACCCTGTAACTCATTGTAAATTAAGAGAATAGAAGACTTTCTCCCAGTTTTAATAACCTGCGCCCCGCCCCTTGACTCTCCCGCATTCGCCACTAGAATTAGCACTCTCTTGAAAAGAGTGCTAATTGGGTCTTGAAATACGTTTCACCGCCCCAATTGATCAGGCTAACCCCCCGTAAGGGGTTCTCATAACATCGTTACTTTGGAGAGCTACACACATGAAAATCCGTCCACTGTACGACCGCGTGGTCGTTCGTCGCAACGAAGAAGAGGAAACCACCGCAGGCGGCATTTTGCTGCCCGGTTCCGCCAAGGAAAAGCCCAACCAGGGTGAAATCATCGCGGTAGGCGAAGGCAAGGTACTGGACAACGGTGATCTGCGCCCCCTGGCTGTGAAAGTTGGCGATACGGTTGTTTTCGGCCAGTACGCTGGCAGCAACACTATCGAAATCGATGGTGAAGAGCTGATCATCATGGGTGAGAGCGAAATCTTCGCGGTCGTTGAATAAGACGAGCAGAGCCTTCGGGCATTCGTATCCCACAAATAAACTCAGATTTAAACGTAAGGAAATTTTACCATGGCTAAAGACGTAATCTTTGGTGACAGCGCTCGCCAGCGCATGCTCAATGGCGTGAACGTACTGGCAGACGCTGTCAAAATAACTCTGGGGCCCAAGGGCCGTAATGTAATATTGGACAAGTCCTTCGGTTCACCCACCGTGACCAAGGACGGTGTATCCGTAGCGAAAGAAATTGAGCTCGCCGACAAGATCGAGAACATGGGTGCTCAGATGATCAAGGAAGTGGCTTCCCAGGCATCTGATGTCGCCGGTGACGGCACCACAACTGCGACCGTTCTGGCCCAGTCCATCCTCAACGAAGGCCTCAAGTCAGTTGCCGCCGGCATGAACCCGATGGACCTCAAGCGCGGCATCGACAAGGCTATCGCAGCCGCCGTTGCGAAAGTGTCCGCTGCCGCCATCCCCTGTGAAGACAGCAAGGCCATTGCCCAGGTGGGTTCAATTTCATCCAACAGCGATGTCGCTGTGGGTGAGATCATCGCTGAAGCCATGGACAAGGTTGGCAAGGAAGGCGTGATAACTGTTGAAGAAGGTTCCGGCCTGCAAAATGAACTGGAAGTGGTTGAAGGCATGCAGTTTGATCGCGGCTACCTTTCCCCTTACTTCATCAATAACCAGGAAAGCATGAGCGCCGATTCCGAAGAGCCTTACATCCTGCTGGTTGACAAGAAAATCTCCAATATTCGCGAAATGCTGCCTCTGCTGGAGCAGGTTGCCAAGGCGTCCAAGCCTCTGGTAATCGTTGCGGAAGACGTTGAAGGGGAAGCGCTGGCGACCCTGGTGGTGAACAACATGCGCGGTATCGTGAAGGTCACTGCCTGTAAGGCGCCTGGATTTGGTGATCGTCGCAAAGCCATGCTACAGGATATCGCTGTCCTGACCGGTGGTACTGTGATTTCTGAAGAAGTTGGCCTCGACCTGGAGTCTGCGACTCTGGAGCACTTAGGTGGCGCCAAGCGTGTGACCATGGACAAGGACAACTGTACTATCATCGATGGTGCCGGTGACCATGACGCTATCGAGGCCCGTGTTAACGAAGTCCGTGTCCAGGTTGAAAACACGTCTTCGGATTACGATAAGGAAAAACTGCAGGAACGCGTGGCCAAGCTGGCTGGCGGTGTTGCGGTGATCAAGGTTGGCGCGGCCACCGAGATCGAGATGAAAGAGAAGAAAGCTCGCGTTGAAGATGCCCTGCACGCCACTCGTGCTGCGGTAGAAGAAGGCGTTGTGGCTGGCGGTGGTGTGGCCCTGGTTCGTGCTCTGATGGAAATCGCTGGCATGAAAGGCGACAACGAAGACCAGACCCACGGTATCAACGCCGCCCTGCGTGCAATGGAAAGCCCCCTGCGCCAGATCGTTGATAACGCCGGTGATGAGTCTTCAGTGGTCCTGAACAATGTGAAAACCGAAGGCACAGGTAATTATGGCTACAATGCGGCTACCGGTGAGTACGGCGACATGATCGAGATGGGTATCCTGGATCCCGCCAAGGTCACGCGTATTGCACTGGAAACTGCGGGCTCTATAGCCGGCCTGATGATTACCACCGAGGTGATGATTGCCGAGGCGGTTGAAGAGGGCGGTGCCGCCGGTGGTGGCATGCCTGATATGGGCGGTATGGGTGGTATGGGCGGCATGGGCGGTATGATGTAAACTCGGCTGACTCAGCTGTCACGAATAACCCTGCCTTTAGGTGGGGTTTTTTTTGCCCAGAGTCCGAGCCGCTATGCATAATCAAGCTGCGAGCGGATGTCTTCCTGCTATTTTTTTGACCCGATATTGAGCAGACGGTGTACAATACCAGGCGGTTAACAACAACAAGGAGAGAGCCATGATTCTCGAATTTATCTTCAGGTGGGCGCATGTTTTATTCGGTATCGTCTGGATAGGCATGCTTTATTACTTCAACTTCGTACAGGGTGAATACTTCAAGGAAGCGGAGGCCGACGCCAAGGCTGATGCGCTTAAGAAACTGGCACCGAGGGCGCTATGGTGGTTCCGCTGGGGCGCCATGTTTACTTTTCTGACGGGCCTGGTGTTGCTGCACTTAATTGGTGCTACCACCAATATTATAGGTATGCCCATCATATGGATCGGGGCGCTGGCCGGTATTTTGATGTTCCTGAACGTGTGGGTGATAATCTGGCCCGCGCAGCAGGTGGTGATAGGTTTGAAGCAAGGTGATGGACCATCCTGCGCGGCCAAGGCTGGCCTGGCGTCACGTACCAACACGCTGTTTTCCGCTCCCATGTTGTTCGCCATGTTGGGTTCCAAGCACCTTTATATCGCGGATGTTAGCTCTACAGGTTTTTATGCCTGTGTTGCCATTATCCTGTTGCTGGAAGCCAATGCCATTTTTGGCAAGACGGGCCCGATGACCAGTGTCAAAGGCGTCATTAACTGCAGTATCGGCCTGACAGCCCTACTGTGGGCGTTGCTCGCCTTCCTGTAAGCGACAGCTAGTTACACCAGTGCCGGGTTTTTCTCGGCTTTTTTATTCAGCTGTGCCCGGCGATATGTATAATTGCTGTAACGATTTGAATGCGTAATTTCCCCATGCCCCATGATGACCTGGACCACATCCCCCCTATTGTCCCAACCCGGGATAATGTCCCTCACCGCGCCAGCAGTAAAACCAGGGCTGGTAAAGGTAACGGTGGGGGTGCTCGCCGACCCGCAGCGCAAAAGCCTGCATCGGGATCAGGTGGTTCCGGGTTGTTGGCTCGCCTGTTCATCACCGTCTCCCTGGTTGTCGCCGCCATCGCCTGTGCCTGGGCCTGGCAGTTGCAGGGGCAACTGCAGCAGGCCAGTGTGCAAATGGAGGGCTATGCGGTGCGCATTGGTGACCTGGAGGCCAGGTTGTCGGATACGGATGAGGGGATGAGTCAGAATGCCGCAGTGCAAGCGGCGAAAATTCGTGATTTGGATACGGAAGTGCGCAAACTCTGGGACAATGTCTGGAAGCAGACCAAATCAAGGCTAGCCAAACTCGAAGCCGAGAACAAGAGCCAGGGCAAGAAGCTGGCCGGCGCAGAAAAATCCCTGGCTGCCGTGCAGTCACAATTAAAGGGTACTGCCGGTGATATCGCCAAGCTCAAGAGCGTTGCAGGTGATCTGTCGCGCCTGATGAGCAGCGCCAAAACCAACCAGGCGGAGGTGGAGCGGGTAGCGGATAAGCTGAATCGCATTAACCTGGACCTGGCCAAGATGGGCAAGCGTGTCCAGAGTAACGAGGAGTGGATTGGCTCTATCAACGCATTTCGCAAGCAGGTCAACGCCAGTTTGACCGAATTGCAGGGCTCTATCCGTACCCTGCAGGCGGCCCCTTAAGCCGCTGGCCACAGCGCGTTCAATGCACTTAATTAAGCACCATTCGGGTGTATAATAGCACTCCCTTTTTCTACCTCCGCGCAACGAGGAACTCATCATGACCGTCATTCGCCAGGACGATTTGATCGACAGCATCGCCGACGCTCTGCAGTTTATCTCCTACTATCACCCGCTGGATTTTGTAAACGCCGTGAATGAGGCTTACGAGCGGGAGCAGAACCCCGCGGCCAAGGACGCCATGGCGCAGATACTGATCAATTCCCGCATGTGCGCCGAGGGGCACCGGCCCATATGCCAGGATACGGGTATTGTCACGGTTTTCCTCAAAATCGGCATGGATGTGCAGTGGGATGCCACCATGTCGGTGGCCGACATGGTTAATGAGGGTGTGCGCCGGGCCTATACCAACCCCGATAATATCCTGCGCGCCTCCATTCTCGAAGATCCGGCCGGCGCCCGCATAAACACCAAAGACAATACCCCGGCGGTGATTCACATGGAGGTGGTAGAGGGCGATACCCTGGATGTGCAGGTGGCGGCCAAGGGTGGCGGCTCAGAGAACAAATCCAAAATGGCCATGCTCAATCCTTCAGACAGTATTGTTGACTGGGTGGTTAAAACCATCCCTACCATGGGCGCCGGCTGGTGTCCGCCGGGGATGCTGGGTATCGGCATTGGCGGCACCGCGGAAAAGGCGGCAGTGATGGCCAAGGAAGTCCTGATGGACCCCATCGACATCCATGAGCTGCGCGAGCGCGGCCCGTCCAATCGGGTGGAGGAGCTGCGCCTGGAGATAATGGAGGCGGTCAACAAACTGGGCATTGGCGCCCAGGGGCTGGGTGGTCTTACCACGGTTATGGATGTCAAAATCAAGGACTATCCCACCCACGCGGCCTCCCTGCCCGTTGTGATGATTCCCAACTGCGCGGCAACGCGTCACACGCATTTCGTACTGGATGGCTCCGGCCCGTTCATGCAGACACCACCGAATATAGACGACTGGCCGGATATCACCTGGGAGGTGAGTGACCAGGTGCGCCGGGTGAACCTGGATACGGTGACGCGCGAGGAAGCGAGCCAGTGGCAGCCGGGTGACACCCTGCTGTTGTCCGGCAAGATGCTGACCGGGCGCGATGCCGCCCACAAGAAAATGAAGGAATTGATAGAGAGCGGCGAAGGCCTGCCGCCGGAAGTGGATCTCAAGGGCCGCTTCATCTATTACGTGGGACCGGTGGACCCGGTGCGCGATGAAGTCATGGGCCCCGCCGGCCCGACCACCGCAACCCGCATGGACAAGTTTACCGATTTCATCCTGGAGCATACGGGTTTGCTGGGGATGATAGGCAAGGCGGAGCGTGGCCCCACCGGGATTGCGGCGATCAAAAAGCACAAGGCGGTGTACCTGATGGCGGTGGGCGGCGCGGCCTACCTGGTGTCCAAGGCCATTACTTCAGCCAGGGTTGTTGCTTTCCCGGAAATGGGTATGGAAGCTATCTACGAGTTTGAAGTGAAGGATATGCCGGTGAGTGTGGCGGTAGATGTCAACGGCGTCTCCGTGCACGAGATCGGACCGAAAATATGGAAGGCGAAGATCGAAGAGCAGGCCATAGACGTTGTTTAGTGTCGTGCGCAGCATTGCAGCCACAGACAGTCTCTGAAAGGGCGAATTACTCCGGTGCGCGACACAAGCTTCTACTGGCACGATTATGAGACCTTTGGCGTAGACCCCTCCCGTGACCGGCCCGTGCAGTTCGCGGGCCTGCGCACCGATGCCGACCTGAACGTCATTGGCGAGCCGCTGGTCATCTTCGCCCGCCCCGCCAATGATTACCTGCCCCAACCGCAAGCGTGTCTGGTAACTGGCATCAGCCCGCAGCAGGCGCTGGCAGAAGGCTTGCCTGAATGTGAATTTATAGCACGCATCCACGAACAACTGGCGCGTCCCGGCACTTGTGGGGTGGGCTATAACTCCCTGCGTTTCGACGACGAAATCACCCGCTACACCCTGTATCGCAACTTTTATGATCCCTATGCCCGGGAGTGGCAGAACGGCAATTCCCGCTGGGACATCATCGATATGGTCCGCGCCACCTGCGCTCTGCGACCAGAGGGCATCGAGTGGCCATTGCGCGAGGATGGCCTGCCCAGCTTTTCGCCTGGAAGACCTCACCAGCGCCAATGGTATCAGTCATGAGGCCGCTCACGATGCCCTGTCGGATGTGCATGCCACTATCGCACTGGCGCGTCTGGTGAAGGAACGACAGCCGCGCCTGTATGACTATGTACTGAATAATCGGGACAAGCGATCGGCACAGGCGCAACTGGATATAGCGGCGATGAAACCGGTGCTGCATGTCTCGGGGATGTTCGGCGCCCAGCGGCATAATATCGCCCTTATCGTGCCCCTGGCAGTGCACCCGGTAAACCGCAATGAAATTATCTGCTTCGACCTGAGCGGTGACCCGCAAATGCTGTTTGACCTGGATGTAGAGCGGATACAGCAGCTGCTTTATACCCGCACCGAGGACTTGCCAGAAGACGTGGAGCGCCCGGGTCTGAAATCGGTTCATATCAATCGCTGTCCGATACTGGTTACGGCGAAAATGGCAGACCCGGCGACGGCGGCACGGCTGGGTATCAGCGGTGAACAGTGCCGCAAGCACCTGGCAGCCCTACGCGAGCACCGCGGGCGGGACTCGAAAGGATTCACCGACAAGGTGCAGGCCGTTTACGGCGGGCGCAGTTTTGCCGAAATCACTGACCCGGATCGCATGCTGTATGGGGGTGGCTTCTTTTCTGAGCAGGATAAACGGGTAATGGAGCAGGTGCGCAATGAGTCGCCCGAAGAGCTCGCGACCCGAAGTTTCGTGTTCGAAGACAAGCGCCTGCCGGAGATGTTGTTCCGCTACCGCGCCCGCAATTTTCCCGACAGCCTCTCCGCTGAGGAGCAGGCCCTGTGGGAAGAGTTCCGCTTCGCGCGGCTTACCGAGCCGGAGGCCGGGGCCAGTATCTGCATGGAGGAGTTTCAAGCCCTGATAGAGGAATTGTTGGCTGCGGGTGACCTTTCACAAGGGAAACAGGTATTGCTGCAACAACTGCTGGAATACGGTGATAGCCTGTTGGTCTAGATTTCTTCGGTATTACGCACATGGGCAGGACCTTGCCCCACCCTTATAATGTCTCACACGAAAACCAGTGCTACATCTCACAACCCATCAGGAGAGAACCCGCGTGCAATTTGCCGGTAGCCATATACTCTCAGTCCAGCAATTCGAGCGTGGTGATGTCGAGCGCATCTTCTCTGTCGCTGACCGGATGGCACCTTACGCCCATCGCCGGCGCGTAACCACAGTGCTCGATGGCGCCATTCTGGGCTCCATGTTTTTCGAGCCCAGCACCCGTACCCGGGTAAGCTTTGGCAGTGCATTCAACCTGCTCGGTGGGGAGGTGCGTGAAACAACGGGTTTCGAGAACTCCGCCATCGCCAAGGGTGAATCCCTGTACGACACGGCCCGGGTGCTCAGTGGCTACTCGGATGTGATCGTCATGCGTCACCCGGCAGAGGGTTCTGTCGGGGAGTTTGCCGCGGCCAGCCGGGTGCCTGTGCTCAATGGCGGTGACGGCAGCAACGAACATCCCAGCCAGGCGCTGCTGGATTTGTATACCATCCAGAGCGAATTGGCCGCCAGTGGGCGCAGTATAGACCAACTGCGGATCGCCATGGTGGGGGACTTGCGCTACGGCCGTACGGTGCACTCCCTGTGCAAGTTATTGTGCCTGTTCAGTGGTGTGCAGGTGGTGCTGGTGTCGCCACGGGAACTGCGTATGCCCGCGGAAATCGTCGAAGCCCTGCGCAGTACCGGGCACCAGGTGCTGGAGTCCGATGTACTGGAAGAGAGCATAGCCCACGTGGATATCGTTTACTCCACGCGCATCCAGGAAGAGCGGTTCAGCTCCCAGGAGGAGGCGGACCTGTATCGCGGTCGCTTTCGGCTCAACCAGAGTATTTACACCCACAACTGTGAACCCAATACCGTGATTATGCACCCGCTGCCACGGGATTCGAGGGACAACGCCCGGGAACTGGACGACGATCTCAACGACAACCCCAACCTCGCCATCTTTCGCCAGACCGATAACGGGGTACTGGTGCGAATGGCCTTGTTTGCCCTGATCCTGGATGTGGTTGACCAGGTGGATGAGCATGCCCGCGACGTCAACTGGTACACCGCGAGACGCTTCTGATGCCTCTGGAGTTGAAATTTGGCGCACAGGACGTCCGGGTGCTGGAGGAGAAAACGGCCTGGTCCGGGCACTTCGCTGTGCGCAGGTTGACCCTGCAGCACCGACGGTTTGCCGGCGGTTGGAGCGAGCCGCTGGTGCGGGAAGTCTTCGAGCGGGGTGATGCGGTGGGGGTGTTGCCCTACGACCCCCGGACAGACAGCGTGGTGATGATTGAACAGTTTCGCCCCGGTGCCATGCGCGGTGATGACAGTCCCTGGATGCTGGAATTAATTGCCGGTGTGGTTGAGTCCGGGGAGAGTGATGAGGATGTGGTGCACCGGGAATCCATGGAAGAGGCGGGCTGCGAACTGTCTGAGCTGGTTCCCATCGCCACGGTGTTACCCAGTGCCGGCGCCTGTACCGAGCAGGTTCGCCTGTTTTGCGGCCGGGTGAGCAGCGCGGCTGTCGGCGGTATTCACGGCTTGCAGGAGGAGGGTGAAGATATCCTGGTGCACTCTGTCTCGCGCATGGATGCCCTGCAGCTGCTGGCCGATGATCGCATACCCAATGGGCACACCCTGATAGCCCTGCAATGGCTCTATATCCACGGCGAATCCCTGCGGGAGCGTTGGTGCTGAGGCATTTCGCCGGCACATGAGCCCCTATGACTGAATCCACTCCCACGCCCAGCCATCAATCCGGCTCAGGTCTACTGCGCTCCAGTGCGCTGGTGGGTAGCATGACCATGACGTCGCGGGTGCTCGGCCTGTTGCGGGATATCGTGATTGCCGCCTTTGTCGGTGCCAGTGCCAATGCGGATGCCTTTTTCGTCGCTTTCAAGATACCCAATTTCCTGCGCCGCCTGTTTGCCGAGGGTGCTTTCTCCCAGGCGTTTGTGCCGGTGCTGGCGGATTATAAGCAGGAGGGCAGCGTCGCGGCGGTAAAAGCCCTGGTCGACCGGGTCGCCGGTGTGCTGGGTGGCACCCTGTTGCTGATCACTTCCCTTACCATTCTTGCCGCACCTGTGGTGACCGCTATCTTCGCGCCGGGCTTTGTCAGCCAGCCGGAAAAGTTCCAGCTGACCTCCGAGTTGATCCGCATCACCTTTCCCTACTTGCTGCTGATCTCGATGACGGGGTTCTGCGGCGCGATCCTTAACAGTTATGGCCGCTTTGCGGTGCCGGCGTTTACCCCGGTTTTTCTCAATCTGTCGCTGATTTTTGCCGCCACCGTGGCCTCGCCCTGGTTTGATGAGCCGGTGTTTGCCCTGGCCTGGGGGGTATTCCTGGCGGGTATTATCCAATTGCTCTTTCAGTGGCCCTCACTGTACCGCCTGGAGCTGGTGCCCCGGCCCATCTGGGATACCAAAGACGAGGGGGTGCGGCGTATCCTCAAGTTGATGGTGCCCGCCCTGTTCGGGGTGTCCGTCAGCCAGATCAACCTGCTGCTGGATACGGTGCTGGCCTCTTTCCTGCCTACTGGCAGTGTGTCCTGGCTGTATTATTCCGATCGTCTCGCTGAATTGCCCCTGGGCGTATTCGGCATCGCTATCGCCACGGTGATTCTGCCCAACCTGTCGGCCCATCGCGCCGCGGCACGGGAGGGGCACTTCAGTCTGACCCTGGACTGGGCCATGCGCTCGGTGTTGTTGATCGGGGTGCCTGCGGCTGTGGCCCTTATTGTGTTGGCCAAGCCCATATTGATTACCCTGTTTCAGTACGGCGCTCTGACGCCCTCTGATGTGGATATGGCGTCGCTGAGTATGCGGGCCTACAGCCTGGGCCTGATCGCCTTTATGCTGGTGAAGGTGTTGGCCCCCGGCTTCTACGCGCGCAAGGACACGGCTACCCCGGTAAAGATCGGTATTGTGGCCATGGTGGCCAATATGGTGATGAACCTGCTGTTTGTACTGCCGCTGATGTATTACTGGAACATCGGGCACCTGGGTCTGGCGCTGGCTACCAGCATAGCCGCCTGGCTCAACGCCGGCTTGTTGCTGCGCGGCCTGCTGCGCGCTGGCGTTTATCAGTTCCAGCCCGGCTGGCAACTCTATATTGTACGCTTGCTGGTGGCCACCGGCAGCATGGCCGTGGCAGTCCTGCTGCTGGCCCCGGAGAATTCACTCTGGCTACAATGGCACTGGCAGCGCCGGGCGCTGGAGATAGCCCTGGTTTGCGGTGGGGGTATTGCCGCCTATCTGCTCACTCACCTGCTTATGGGAACCCGGCTGAAGCACCTCAGGCCACCGTCGACCGTTTGACCGCCACATATCGGCGTCAAATTCACTCTCCCCGGGGGCCTTCAGCCATGTTAGAGCCTTCAGCCATAGGCTAGGCGCCTCTATTTCGCTATACTTGCTCGTTTGATTTGACTGGGTAACCCCTCACCTTATGGAGCTGATTCGCGGCCTGCACAATTTGCGGCCCAGACACCGTGGTTGTGTGGCGACGATCGGGGCTTTTGACGGCGTGCATCTAGGTCACCAGGCCGTGATCAGGCACTTGTTGGAGAAGTCCGCGCAGCTGGGTTTGCCCTCGGTGATTATCGTGTTCGAGCCCCTGCCCCGGGAGTATTTCTCTCCCATCCAGGCTCCGGCGCGGATCATGAGTTTCTGGGAGAAGTGCCGGGCGCTACAGGGCCTGGGTGTGGACCGACTGCTGCGTATACGCTTCAACGAGCAGTTGCGCGGTATGCCCGCACAGCAATTTGTCGACGATATTTTCGTCGCCGGGCTGGGTGTGCGCTATGTGGTGTTGGGGGACGATTTTCGCTTTGGCAATGACCGCCAGGGCGACCTGAAGTTTATCCAGCAGCAGGGTTTGCGCTATGGATACGATGCGGGCCCCACACCCACACAGTCCGTGGACGGCGAGCGGGTGAGCAGTACCCGAATTCGGGAGGCTCTGGAAAACGCGGATTTTCCCGAGGCCGAACGCTTGCTGGGGCGGCCTTACAGTATTTCCGGCAAGGTGATATATGGTCGCCAGTTGGGGCGGACTCTCGGCTCGCCGACCGCCAATCTGCAGCTGCGTCGCCTGCGGGCGCCGTTGTCGGGTGTGTATACGGTGCGCGTGAGCGGAGCCGGTATGGATGCCGCTATTGGTGTGGCCAATGTGGGCGTGCGCCCGACGGTGGATGACAGCATTGTGGCCAATCTGGAGGTACACCTGCTGGACCGGGAAATAGAGCTTTACGGGCAGCATCTTGATGTGACCTTCTGTCACAAATTGCGGGATGAGCAGAAGTTTGGATCGTTGGACGAATTGAAAGAAAACATTGCGAGGGACATAGAGAATACGCGGGACTGGTTTAGCCAGAGCTGATATTTTTGATTGATTGAATTATGAGTGACTACAAAGACACATTGAATTTGCCCAGGACGGCATTTCCCATGAAGGCCAGCCTGGCCCAGCGCGAGCCCCAGCGGCTGAAGCAATGGCAGGAAATGGGCCTGTACGACATGATTCGCCAGGAGTGTGCCGGTCGCCCCAAATTCATTCTGCACGACGGCCCGCCCTACGCCAACGGTGAATTGCACCTGGGCCATGCGGTCAACAAAATTCTCAAGGATATTATCGTCAAGTCGCGGACTCTGGCGGGCTTTGATGCCCCCTACGTCCCCGGCTGGGATTGTCACGGCCTGCCCATCGAGCTGAATGTCGAGAAAAAAGTGGGTAAGCCCGGCGTCAAGGTGACGCCTGCGCAATTCCGCCAGAAGTGTCGGGAATACGCCTCCCGGCAGGTGGACAGCCAGCGCACGGAGTTTATCCGCATGGGCGTGATCGGGGACTGGTTCGACCCGTACCTGACCATGGATTTTAAATACGAGGCGAATATTGTGCGCGCCCTGTCGCGGATTATCGACAATGGCCACCTGCACAAAGGTTTCAAGCCGGTGCACTGGTGCATGGATTGTGGTTCCGCCCTGGCTGAGGCGGAAGTGGAGTACCAGGACAAGCATTCACCCGCGATTGATGTGGCTTTTGCGGCCGTGGATCCCGCCGCCTTCAATGCGGCCTGTGGCTCCGACTACAGCGGTGAAATCGCCGTGCCCATCTGGACGACCACCCCCTGGACGCTGCCGGCCAATATGGCGGTGAGCCTGAACCCGCAGTTGGACTACGTGTTGGTCGAAGGAGAGGGTCGGGCACTGCTGTTGGCAGAGGAGCTGGCTGAGTCATGCGCCGCGCGTTATGGCCTGGACTCTCTCAAGGTCCTGGGCCGCTGCAAGGGCGCTGCGTTGGAAAACCAGTTGCTGCAACACTGTTTCCTGGATCGCCAGGTGCCCGTGATCCTCGGTGATCACGTCACTACCGAGGCCGGTACCGGCGCGGTGCACACCGCCCCGGCGCACGGCCAGGACGATTTTATCGTGGGTCAGCAGTACAACCTTGAGGTCTACAATCCCGTGGGTGGCAACGGCGTCTACCTGCCCGATACCGAATACTTTGCCGGTCAGCATGTGCTGAAAGCCAACGCCGCCATCGTAGAATTATTGCGCGAGCGCGGTGTGTTGCTGCACATGGAGCAGTACGAGCATTCCTACCCCCATTGCTGGCGTCACAAGAGCCCGATTATCTTTCGCGCCACACCCCAGTGGTTTGTCAGTATGAATCAGAATGGCCTGCTGGACAGCGCCCTGGCCGCGGTAGAGCAGGTTGAATGGCTGCCCCAGTGGGGCAAGGCGCGCATCGACGGCATGCTGGCCAACCGTCCGGACTGGTGTATTTCCCGCCAGCGCGCCTGGGGGGTGCCGATCGCCCTGTTTGTCCACAAGGAAACCGGGGAGTTACACCCCGAGACTTCACGGTTGATGGAACAGGTCGCGCAGCGCATGGAGCAACAGGGCATTGATGCCTGGTTTGAGCTGGATGCTACGGAGTTGCTGGGCGAAGAAGCCGGCGACTACGACAAGGTAACCGATACCCTGGACGTGTGGTTCGACTCGGGCGTAAGTCATGCCTGCGTGTTGCGCCAGCGGGAGGAGTTGCAGATTCCGGCGGATATCTACCTCGAGGGTTCCGACCAGCATCGTGGCTGGTTCCAGTCCTCGTTGTTGACCGGGGTCGCCATCGATGGCGCAGCGCCCTACAAGACGGTGCTGACACACGGTTTCACCGTGGACAGTGACGGTCGCAAAATGTCCAAGTCCATCGGCAATGTTATCTCGCCCAAATCGGTGATGAACAACCTGGGCGCCGACATTCTGCGTCTGTGGGTGGCGGCTACCGACTATCGCGGTGAGTTGAGCGTGAGCGATGAGATATTCAAGCGCACGGCGGACTCCTACCGGCGCATTCGCAATACGGCACGCTTTCTATTGTCCAACCTGGACGACTTCGACCCGACGACTGATGTGCTGGATTTCGATAACATGCTGTCGCTGGATCGCTGGGCGGTGGATCGGGCGGCCCTGCTGCAACAGGAGTTGGCGGAGTGCTTTGATGCCTACCAGTTCCACCAGATCTATCAAAAACTGCATAATTTTTGCGCCAATGACCTGGGTGGCTTTTATCTGGATGTTATCAAGGACCGGCAGTACACCACCGGGGCCGACAGCCTGGCTCGCCGTTCAGCACAGACCGCCATGTATCATATCGGCGAAGCCCTGGTGCGCTGGATAGCCCCCATCCTCAGCTTTACGGCTGAAGAAATCTGGGAGAATTTGCCCGGTGAGCACGGTGCCTCGGTATTGCTGGCCCAGTGGTATGAGGGCTTGCAAACCCTGCCCGCCGATGAAGCCATGGGGCGTGATTTCTGGCAGCAGTTAATGGCGGTTCGCACCGCTGTGAACAAGGAGATGGAAGCCCGGCGTGCGGCTGGTGTCTTACGCGGTTCGCTGGACGCGGAGGTGGTTCTGTATTGCTCTCCCAAATTGCAGGCGAATCTGCAGGCGCTGGGCGATGAGCTGCGCTTTGTGTTAATCACCTCCGCCGCCTCCCTGGCTGCGCTGGACGCTGCACCGGATGACGCGGCGGAAACTGACATGCCCGACCTGCGCTTGCAGGTCACGGTCTCTGGTGAGGAGAAGTGCGAGCGCTGCTGGCACCGCCGGCCGGAAGTGGGGCAGATCGTCGCGCATCCCACCCTGTGCGAACGCTGTGTTGAGAATATAGATGGTGACGGCGAGCAGCGCCGCTTTGCGTAGCAGCCTTTACGCATTGCGCTGGTATGGCCTGGCAGTGGTGCTGATCCTGCTGGACCAGTACACCAAGGGCCTGGCCAGTAGTGTCTTGGAATATGGTCGACCGGTGCCGGTATTCCCCTGGTTCAACCTGACTCTGCAGCACAATACCGGCGCCGCTTTCAGTTTCCTGAGTGATGCCGGTGGTTGGCAGCGCTATTTTTTCAGTGTGTTGGCGTTTGTTATCAGCGTGGCACTGATTGTTCGCTTGTACACTGTGCCTCGTGGGCAGTGGTTGTTTGCCCTGAGCCTGAGCTTGATCCTGGCGGGAGCACTGGGTAATGTGTGGGACAGGATGGCGCTGGGTTATGTGGTGGACTTTATCTCCGTCCACTACGACAGGCATTATTTTCCCGCCTTCAACCTGGCTGACTCGGCGATTTCAGTCGGTGCGGCTTGTTTGCTACTCGACAGTTTTATCGCCAGAGATAGCGCCGGCCATAATGAAAGGTCTGACAATAGTGAGAGAAACGGGGGATAAATGAGTCTCGTTAATGTACCCGTGAGTGAAGGCACCCGTGTCTACCTCAATTTTTCCGTCAGTCTGCAAGACGGCTCGGAAGTGGATACCAATTTCGGCGGTGACCCGGTGGATTTCGTGATCGGCGACGGCAGCTTGTTGCCCGGCTTCGAGCGCCTGTTGTTCGGCATGACCGGGGGTGAGCGTCAGATGTTTACCGTACTTCCGGAAAACGCCTTCGGCCAGCCCAATGACAACAACCTGCAGTATCTGCCCCGGGATCAGTTTGATGACGATGCGGAGATGGAGATCGGCCTGGTGTTTTCCTTTGCCGATGCCGGCGGCGGCGAAGTCCCCGGTATGATTATCTCCTTCGATGACGAGGAGGTGACGGTGGATTTCAATCATCCCCTGGCCGGGCGTACTATACTGTTTGACGTACTGGTGCACCGGGTAGAGCCGGCGGAGCTTCATTAGTGGAAATTCAGTTAGCCAATCCCCGCGGCTTCTGCGCCGGGGTAGACCGCGCTATCGACATCGTCAACCGCGCGTTGGACGTATTTGGCGCGCCGATCTATGTACGCCATGAGGTAGTGCACAATAAATTTGTGGTAGAGGGTCTGCGCGAACGCGGTGCGATATTCGTGGAGGACCTGAATGAGGTGCCCGACGGCTGCATTGTGATTTTCAGCGCCCACGGTGTATCCCAGGCGGTGCGTAGGGAAGCGGACAGGCGCGGCCTGAAAGTTTTTGACGCGACCTGTCCCCTGGTAACGAAAGTACATATAGAAGTGGCGGGTTACAGCGCAGACGGTCGTGAATGTGTGCTGATAGGTCACCGGGGGCACCCGGAAGTAGAAGGCACCATGGGCCAGTACGATCACAGCGCCGGCGGTGAAATCTATCTGGTGGAAGACGAACAGCAGGCGGCCGCGCTGCAGGTAAAAAACCCTGAAAACCTCTCCTACGTGACACAAACTACCCTGTCCATGGATGATACCGCCCGGGTCATCGATACCCTGCGCGAGCATTTCCCCGCCATCCAGGGTCCCCGCAAGGATGACATCTGCTACGCCACCCAGAACCGCCAGGACGCGGTAAAACAGCTGGCCGCCAACTGCGACCTGGTGCTGGTGGTGGGTTCCCCCAACAGCTCCAACTCCAACCGCCTGCGGGAACTGGCCCAGCGCATGGGGGCCGAGGCACACCTGCTGGACGGCGCGGAGGATATCGACCCCGCATGGTTGCAGGGTAAAACGCGTATCGGCGTGACAGCCGGTGCATCGGCCCCGGAGGTTCTGGTACAAGGCGTTATCGACGGCCTGTGCGCCCTGGGCGCCGATATTCCCGTAGAGGTAGCCGGCCAGCCGGAAAATGTAACGTTTTCCCTGCCGCGTGAGTTGCGCATAGACGCGAAAAACCTCTAGTTTTGCTGGACACTGATTCCAGGAAGGAAGAAGTCCAGATTACAGGGGGTATACTAAAACTGACGACCCCGCCTTTTCGTGAGGTGCGGGGTAAGCATGCGTAAGTGGAAAATTATTCCCCCTGCAGTGGCGATCATCTGTTTCTATCTGTTTTACAGTATGAACTCTGGCATAACCATTACCAACGATGGCAGCCATTTTGCTCTCTTCGATTCACTGGTAACGACCGGGTCACCAGAGTTAAAACAAGTCAGGCAATTTGCTTTTGGTGATAGCGCGGAGTACCAGGGAAAATTCTATTCTGATCGCAATCCAGGCCTGGCTTTGTTCACTGCTGTGTTCTATCAAGCAACAAAAGTGCTAGAGCCGTGGATGAAGCCGCTGAATCTTGATCCAAAATTTACCAGAAACTACGATCAAGAGCAAAAACACAAAATACCGGTTGTTATGTTAGTTCCTCCATTATTCGGGGGTCTGGTTTTTTTGTTCACATATTTTCTGGTGCGTGAGATGGGAGTTGGCTATATTTCCGCATTTATAAGCTCTTTGGCAATGCTTTTTGGTACCATTTCTCTCAGGTATGCCACCGTGTTTTACTCTCATATCCTGGCGTCAGCGTTGCTGGTTTTCGGTCTGTTACTTGTCATTGGATACAAGAGAAGTGATAGCTTTATTCGTCTTTGGGTAGCGATTTTTTTGTTTTCCTGCGCGGTGCTTGTTGAGCACTTGCTGATACTCGTTTTCCTGCCTCTCTTTGTCTATCTATTGGTGGATAGACCCAGGAGCTTGCTTCGTCCATTTACGGTAATGGGGGTAGCTATTGCCGGTTTTTTACCGATGTTAGTGCTCATGGCATATAACTGGACTTGCTTTGATTCTCCTTTTTCGATTGCACATTTTCATCATGCGTCGGATGCGCAGAATCACGAATTAAGTTCACTGTTACGATTCAATCAGACTTGGGCGGCAGCTCAAAATTTACTTTTTGGGGCGACGAGGTCGGAGGTGGGCCGGCAAGACCTAACAGGACTTTTCAGCGCTTCACCCTTTTTGTATTTTGCATTTATATTTTTGTTACTGATTGCTACAAAGTATTGTCGGATTAATGCAGAATATTTTCTTTTGATCGCCTGCATCGTCCTGGTGATGTTGGGAGGCGCCAGCGTTTTTGCTCCTTATGGTGGCTGGGATAGAGATTACAGATATTTCGTAGCGGTCATGCCGCTATTTGCCCCATTTATCGGCGCCGTACTGGATTTTCTACTGGATAAGCGTAATGGGCGAGTATTTTCGTACCTCAAATATCTGGCGCTTGCGTTTTTTTTGGGCCTGCTCTTGCTATCTACCAGGCAGCAGTTCGCACACATACGTCACGAGAGTCAGATTCAATATACCCATTTGTTAGTAAATTATGAGGCGGCTCTTGTAAATGTATCATTATTCCTTGTGCTGTCAGCGAGCGTTGTTCTGTTGCTGTTAGCTGTGACTAAAGTTTATTCCCAAGTGCCCCGTAGAAAAGCGTAACTTGTGGGGTCCTCTGCAGGTGTCCTGGCATCCCAAACAGGCATTTTCGGGCAAAATTGGCCAATTTCTGGTGATTCTCTCATAGCAGTTTAAGCTTGTTCCTGCATGGAGGTGTGCTGTGGACAGGATGTCGCTGCTGGATCCCGTAAAAGGGCTTACCCTGGTTGAGTTGATGATAGTGCTGGTAGTGCTCGCCGCTACTTTGTCTGCCGGCGCCCCATCAATGCAGAATATGCTGCACAAAAACCGGGTGCGTGCCGAGGCGAGCCGTTTGCTGAGTGCTATCAACCTGGCGCGCAGTGAGGCCGTAATGAGGAACCTGCCGGTCAGCATGTGTCCCTCGAAGATGGCTTTCACGGGAGAACCTGTTTGCTCCGGAGTCTACTCCGGGGGTTGGATCGTTTTCTCCAATGCGGATAAGGACCGGGTGGTCGATGCCGGGACGGATGAGGTACTCAAAGTATTTGAAGGTATGCCCCGGGGCTATACCCTGACCAACCGCGCCGGCACCAGGGCCGCTGTAGAACTCATCAACTATCTTCCCGACGGCTCCTCTCACAGGAACCGCACGCTGCTTGTCTGTGCCCCTGCCGGAGCCTCGGTGCAGCCGCTGAGCATAGTGATCAATATTGTCGGCAGACCACGGTTGGCCCGCGACTGGGGCGAGTGTCCGGCAGCGTGATCAGACCATGGGAGACATGTGATGACAACTAACAGCTTGTTGAAAAACTCTCAGCCGGCACGATACGGCGTTGAAAACACCCTCAAAATGCTCATGTACTGCCGTGTACACTCCGCTTTCTCGGGTGTTTTCGCCTTGTCTCGCACTCGCCTGAGAGTCTTTCAACAGGCTGCGAATGGGCACATCGATCTTACTTATCCGCGGCAAAAAGGGGTCGGATTGCTGGAAGTCCTTATCGCACTGCTGGTCTTTACTACCGGCATGATGGGGCTGCTGTCCACACAACTGGCAGGCAAGAAAGCGGGCTATGAAGCCACGCAGCGTTCCGTTGCGACTGCACTGGCTCGCGATATCCTCGAAAGAATGCAGGCAAATCCCGGGCAAATCGCCGCCTATGTAGTTAACAACGCAGGTGATCAGGAAAATCCGCTGCCTATGCCTGCGACAAATTGCGAGCAGACGGATTGTACGCCGCTGCAACTGGCGGTCTTTGATCTGTGGCAATGGGAATCGCTGGTCATGGGCGTGTCAGAAAAACAGGGCGGCAGCAACGTAGGTGGCCTGGTATCACCACGGGCATGCATTTTTCGCGAAGATGGCGCGGTATCGGTGGCGATAAGCTGGCTTGGAGTGACCTCTGCACGCGATCCGGCAGAGTCAGTATGTGGTAGTGATTTTGCCGGGCTTTACGATGCACCGGATGGTGCGGTTGGCAACAATCTCAGGCGGCGCCAGATGATCATGTCGACCTATGCAGGGGTGTTTTGATCATGCACCGGATTGCATGGCTATCCCCTGGCAGCCTGTTGAAAAACTCTCAGCAGGCTGCTGCCCGGCAAGTCGTGGTCTGTCGTTGGTGGAGTTATTGATCTCCATGCTGCTCGGGTTAATCCTGACCAGCGGCATCGTTAGTGTTTACCTGGGTAGCAAGCAGAATTACTTTTATGAGGAGCAGTCGGCCCGGATACAGGAAAATGGCCGTTATGCCATGCGTCTTCTGCAAAGAGAGCTCACCATGGCGGGTTTTTTCGGGGGTGTTCTGGCGATGGACGCCGTCACGCCAGCGTCAGTAGGTATCGATTGCAGCACTACCGACTGGGCGCTCAATGGACTTGACCCTGTGGAATTGGTTAATGATTATTCCGGGCAGTCCTCCCCTGTTTCCCTGAATTCCACCCTTTTTACCTGCCTGGATGGCGGGGGAATTGTGCCATTCACTGACATCCTTGCGATCAAGCGGACCGCCTCAGAGGCCAGTCTGCGCGGTGGTGTGCCCGCCATTGGACTTACCGCATCTACTGGCGAGCAGTGGTATCTGCGCCTGGCGGACAACGGTGGCCCACGGTGGGAAAAGTTGCGGCCGATTGACTTATTGGATTCAGCAAAAGCGGGCGCGTCGCTGACCTATTGGGAAGCGAGTTCGAGAATTTTCTATATCCGAAAGTATTCCAACTCCCGAGAAACGGGCGACGGTGTCCCGACTTTGTGCATGGAAAGTCTGGCGGGTAACGCCGTGACGTCCCGCTGCCTGGTGGAGGGTGTGGAAAATATGCAGCTCGAGTTCGGCATAGATACCGACGATGACGGTGTTGCCAATCAATATAAAGTGGCGCCCACCGGCGCCGAAATGGAGCGGGCGGTGACTGCGAGAATCCACCTTTTGCTGCGCAGTATCCTCGAGATTGCCGGCTACCGGGATGACAAAACCTATGCGCTGGGCCAGAAAGTCGTGGCGCGCGCGCGCGATGGCTTTTTGCGTCGGGTATTCAGCACTACCGTGCATCTTCGCAACAGGATTGAACCCGTAGGTTGAAATGTGATGTGTTATGAAAAACCCTCATGAAGTACGCCACGTTCCACTATCTCTACACGCTCTGCAAAGGCGGTGCAATCGCGGTGCCGTGTTGCTGCTCGCCATGGTCTTTACGTTAATGCTTGCCGTGATAGCAGGGTCGGTCATGCAGACCGGTGTCCTGGAGTTTCATATGGCAGGCAATGACCAGTTTCAGGAGGAGGCCTTCCAGAGAGCGCAGGCGATAGCCTCGGAATTATCCCGGGATCCAGGCAATTTCTCATTGGCGGGAGGGGTGGGATATACGGTTTGCTCCTCGGAGGATAAAGACCCCGGTTGCGACGGTAACTCCCTTGGGATCCCCCTGTCGGCTGTCGTGCCGGAAGGCGTCAAATTGACCTACCGGGTGATTCGACAGGGCCCGCGCCTGTTGCAAAGCTTTCCCATTCGGGAAGCACAGAGTGTTGCATCGGGCAGTGGCATGTTCGACGCCGCTATCTTCGAGGTGAGCGTGCATCTGGATGGGAGTGGCAGGCGCCTTGGCAGTGCCCAGGTGGTGCAGGGTATGGCTGTGCGCCTGGCGGGATCAAACTACGGAGCCTCCGATTAATGTCATCCCCGCGCAGGCGGGGATCCATAATTTGCCGATATTTTGTAGATTCCAGGCTTCGCGGCGGTCCGGAATGACGAAAGCCAGCTTAATCAGGGCTTCTCCAGATGAATGAGACATTATTATGCATATAACTTTCATACTGATTTTGACCTGCCTGCTGCTTGGCGCGCAACACGCTGAGTCGGATGATATAGACATTTACCTGCACAGCGGGGTGGCGAGCAAGTCGTATGTGCATGTACTGATGGATTTGGGCAACAGTGACCAGAATGCTGTTTTGTGTACCTATGGCGCGGACTGCGCTCCCCCGTTTATGACTGAGGCAGCCTACGCACATCTCAGTGGACTGTATTCTGATGGAGATACGGTCACCGCACCCGGTATATTCAAGGCAGTGTTGGCAGCTGTCGTGGACAATCCCTTGTTTGATGATGTCTACCTGTCTTTGCTTATATCCAACCATCAGGACAATCGGGTGAGCCCTGTGGATGAAAAAACCGGTGGCGGCACGCTGCTTGAGGGTTATAAGCGACTCGGGGAGAGCAGGAATGAGCTTGTAGCCACCTTGAAATCGACCCCGGTACTAGCGTCCGCACAAGCACATGTGTTGCAACCCCGCGAAAGTTACTTTGAGTGGTACCGTTATATACGCGGTGGCGAAGTCGCCCTGGGGACCAACACCAGCGGCAACTTTGGGCAGCCCAGCCCCAACCCGGACTATGACAGCGCAATAATCTCAAACGGTAAGTACCTCACACCCTTTACCGATTCGGATGAGTGCCCGAGGCTCTATTCAATTCTTTTTTCAATGGGCTCGCTTGGGCGGGACGATGATCTGGCTGCTGAGATATCGGCAGCGACCTCGCTTTCCCCTGATGTGACATTCGAACAACTACTGGCATATATGCACGATACCAATACCGACCTGCTTCCCACCGTAGGCAACACCCTAGCCCTGCAAAAGACCTGGGTCGTAGCTGCACGAGACACTCCCGGTAATGCGCTTGAATACGCCAGAGCCGGTGCTAGCGGCTCCGTTCTCTATGTGGATGAACCCGCGGACCTGGAAAAGAGCCTCGTCGCGGCGCTCAGTGAAGTCATCAGTGTCAGTAGTAGTTTCGTACCCCCAGCTATTAGCGCAGGCGCATTCACCCCGGGTGTAGCGCTGGACAATGTTTTTGTCCCT
>PVMK01127345.1_pt1 | contig 50733 bp, 41 predicted proteins | sample 1853481 | NCBI WGS metagenome assembly PVMK01 (sample SAMN08533507, study PRJNA380276) | Marine sediment metagenome, whole genome shotgun sequencing project.
GGAACAATTGGCTACCTTCGTGTGACGTACGAGAGCAACTAATGGGAATTGAGTAGTATTATTTTGACGGCCCCCGAAGGGGCCGTCAAAATAATACTACTCAATTCCCAATTAGTTGCTCTCGTACGTCACACGAAGGTAGCCAATTGTTCCCGGTAAATCGTGCGACACAAGACTCATGTTACTGCTGCCACATGGATCACAAAGCGGCGGGTCCTCATCGAAGATATTGTTGAAACCGATTACAATAGAAAGCGCATCTTCAAGGAATGCCGGGTTATACCGGACCTGAAGGTCGGCAAACATGACGGAATCCAGTGACTGAGAATCCGTTCCAAATGGATCCGTTATCATTTCGTCAACCCAACGGAAAGCCATGTTGGCGCTCCAGCGATCATAATTCCAGTTTACGGTGGTCACTGCTCGCCATTCCGGAAACGCCCGTTTAAAGAGCTCATTGGTATGTGCGCCGGTCAAGTCCTTCCTGTCAACGGTAGCATCAGGATTTGTCGTGCTCTCGATGTATTCGTCGAGAAACGTTGCGTTCACGCTGAGACCGAATTGTCCGATACCCGTATCCGGGCCGATATAGTCGAACGCAATATCGAATCCGGAAGCTTCAATCCCACCGATGTTCTGCAACTGATTGTCGATCAGACCAACTCGACCGGCAACGTTTCGTGGCACCGAATCACAGAAGCCCGGATCCAGCGTAGCGACACAGGCCGTGATAAGCGCGCCAGGGTCGAGACCCTGAACTGCATCGTCAATTTCCACATCATAGAAATCGATCGAGATCGTCACACCTTCGGACCAGCCCGTATTTTGTGCAAAAGTTGGGCTCCAAACCAGGCCGGCAGACCAGGCGTCCGAAGTTTCTGCTACCAGATTTGCATTACCCTGGGACACGGCCGACAGCTGCGGATTTGTTTGGGCGAGACCAGGTCCTACGCCCAGGGTCGCACAGTTATCGATGATGTTTTGCGGCTGCGCCCCGCCGATATCTGATCGTCCGCCGTCGGCTTCCAGGATCGTCCCGAGCACGTCGGCGCAGGGATCGAGGAAGGTAAAGTCTACGCGCGCCGCACCGCCGAACAACTCACCGAGCCCCGGCGCGCGGAAGCCGGTCGAGAACGATGCGCGAGGAGACAGCTGTTCGATCGGCCGCCAAAGCACGCCGGCCTTGTAAGTCGATTCCGAACCGGACGTACTGTAGTCAGAAGAACGTGCGGCGACGTTGACTTCCAGGTATTCCGCGAGTGCAGCACCGGAAATCAGCGGGATATTCAGCTCCCCATAAAACTCGGTGACATTGAAGGAACCCGCCGTCCCGCCAGCGGGGATACCCGCCGTTTCGCCACTTGCGGCTATCGGATCCGGGCGGTATGAGCCGTCCTGTTCGCGATATTCGATACCAGCGGCAAACGCCAGCTCGCCGCCCGGCAATGAAGCAAGGCCACCCGTAATATTGAACGCGAAGTCCCTCAGGGTCTGCTCGCTGAAATCGCGCTGAACAAAACCGACGAAATCGAGCATATCCTGAGTAATCGAGCCCTCGCCATTCGGACCCTGGCCACCGAAGAAATTGAACGGCACACAGTTCGGCGTGGCTGAGCAAACATCCGGATCGCCCATGGCTACCTGTAACTTCGCGGAATTGTGCGCGCCAAATTTCTCCTGGAAGCCACGATTGTCCCCGTAGCTGGCGGTCAGATCCCAATACATGGATCGGCTACCCGCTTCGAACTCGCCTTCAAGTCCAGCGCTGACGAAGTAGGTATTGATGTCCTGGAAGAACAGGCGTCCACCGGATTCGAGGGGTCTGCGACCGAAAAAATCCATCGTCCCCAGCGCGACCGAGAGATCTTGGCCGAATGGGTTGAAGATGTTGTTTGCATCGACGACGAAATTGTCGTTAATCGCGTTCCCGCAATCGTTCCCGAGACAAAGCGGTTCCGGCGCGGCCTTCGTGTGTGATTGGCGATTGGTATAAGACGCACGCATGACCAGATTAAGATTGTCGGTCAATTCATGATTTACGGTGGTGTAGAGATTGACTCGCTCGTTCGGTGTCCTGAGGAAGTTGAAACCGGATTGATTGAAATTGAATCGATCGGCAGATGAGAAATCGTGGAAATCATCGCCAAACGCATTTGCCGGATCGAAAACCGGGATGTTAGCCCCGCCGTCATTCAGCACGCCGTCGTCGAGCGTAATATTAAGCGCACCACAAGTTCCGGCTTCAGTCTCGGCCGGAGTACAGGGCGCGCCGCTGACACCATCTCTGAAACTGCCAAAGGCAGGGCCGAAGAGTAATCGGGCTTGCGGCGTGAATGATGAGCATCCACCATCGGGGTCAGCACAGCTGGTGCCGAATGGATGCGGGAAGGCCGATATAGCGCGGTTTGAAGTCTCAATGCCCGTTTCGTCGTAGTAGGCTGCACTGAATACGAAATGCGTGGTGTCGTTACCGCCACCCCACAGTGCGGACACCAGTGTTGATCCACCATCGCCCTCGGACAAGTATTCACCGGTTTGAACATCGAACTTGAATCCTTCATAGTCGGAGTTGGTGATGATATTGACCACGCCGCCAATAGCATCAGAGCCATAAACTGCGGATGCGCCGTCCTGTAGTATTTCGACACGTTTGATCATATTTGCGGGTATGGTATTCAGATCGACCGTAGCGGGCACGCCGGATGCCGAAGCGCCGGCAATCCAGCGCTTGCCATCGACCAGTACCAGCGTCCGTTTGGATTCCAGATTGCGAAGCGAAAGTTGCACGCCACCGGCGCCAATCCCGGCCCCGTCCTGCGGGAACCCGGAGTTGCCCGGCACATTGAACTGCGAGTTAGGCGCAGACCCGGTTATTGGAAGATTTTGCAGGATGTCACCAAGATTGGTGAAGCCCGTTTGGTCGAGTTTCGCGGCTCCGATCTCCATGATCGCAGTCGCCTCGTTTAGAGGGTCTCTGCGGATCCGCGAACCCGTGACAACGACCTCTTCCAAGGCCTCATCGGCTGCGGCGTCCTGCGCCATGGCAGGCTGATCAGGAACTGCAAAAACTGACAGGACCAGAGCGATGCTCAGTCCTTTGGTAATGTGTACGAGATATTTCATTTTCGCTCCCCTTTTGAGTGAGTAAACAGTCATAAACTTAGGTTCTGAGTGTTGCAAATAAGCCACAAATAGGTCGGCGGCCTGTCTGAAACGGTAATGAGAATCACTTCTTCTAAGTCAATGACCCGTTCTTAGTAAACAAGTTCCGCGCAGTCTCAATCAGACGCGGCGGTGCTGTGAAATCACCTGTCGCAATAGAACCACAAATTCCTCGTGGATGAAAGATCTGGACAGGCATTTATCGCTATTCGCTATTCGTTATATGCTCAGGAACATACGCCTCAGGGTTGCTGAAAGCATTCCTCACAGAGTGCTCTGATCTCGTCGTCCTTGCTGGTCAATTGCCAGCGAATGAGCGACACCGGGATGACACCGACGGCGTTGACTTCGTCATAGAAGTCATACAGCCTGAAATCGGCGTCACCGACCTGTTTCGATCGTTCCGCGAGCAGCCGCTCGATCAGATACTTGCCGGTGACATAGCTGCTGCCGTAACCGGGTTGGCGCAGGTACAGGTGCTGTTCGAAAGCCAGCAGATCGAGATCCTTGCGCATCCAGCCGCGCGGCGTCCAGCTCACATGAAATTCTGCGGCTTCTTGCATCGTGTAATCATTTGCATGCGCATACAAGGAGCCAAGGCCTCGTGCAGACCGTTGCGCCAGCATGATATAGACGATCTCGCGTGCGTGCGGATTGTCGTCATACAGTCCGGAAAGCATCATCATCTCTTCGACGCCCGTCGCCATGCCCTCCGAGCGACTGTCCCAGATGTTGTACAGCAATGGACCACGCCGAATCGGACTCGGGTGCGGTTCGCGCTTCATGCGTGCCAGGTCGAACCAATGATAGAAATGGGTCCACAAAGTCGTTGGTTCGAGGTGCCTGGCTGTCGAAAAGAAATTTCGCGTCTCCATCGGTACGAATGAACCGATGCGCTCACGCAGCGCCTGATCGTAGTAGTCCGGTACCGGCAGGATGTCCTGCTTGTCGAGAAACTCGATGTACTTCGTTATTGACTCATTAGTGCGCAGGTCAAATTCTTCTTCGCTTTCGATCGCGACGAGCGGCGGTAACTTTCGGTTGCGATGTTCTTCAAGTCTCAAAGATGCCCAAGCCCGGTCCAGTTCCCGTTTCAACAGGCCGGCCTCCTCTTCCCAGGTCAGAGGCACGTAGTGAACATTCCGGAGATACCAGGTGTAGTTCTCCTTGCCGATGCCGGATGGGCCGGTTTTAGACGGTGCCTCTACTTCGAGCCAGGCGGCAAAAGATGATGTCGCTGCCTGTGCTGCAGCCAATGCTTCTTTCAGCTCGTCGCTGGCGTATTCGCCAACGGTGTCGACCATGTCATCGAGGTTCGTGCGCTGGTCCCTGATGTTTTTGACGCCGGCAACCCAAAGATCACGTGCATTGCCGGTCAGGTTGCCGCGCGCCTGATCGAGTAGCGGCGGTATCACGTGCAGATCCTCGATGAGCCTTGCTTCCTCATCAGCCGATAGCGGAAACCCGAACGTCCAGAGCTCCAGCACGGCATGATGGGTCGGGCCCTCATGCGCCGGCGTATCGCTCTCATTGGTCCAGACTGACTGATAGAAGGCCGGGTCGCGCGCCCACGGCTTTAGCACCCGGTGGTTGAAGTCGAAGCCGTTCATTTCAGCGCGCAGCAGATGCCAGTCGACCTGTTGTTCAATGGGCCAGCCGTTCGGATCGATCGCGTGAAGACGAGCCTGATAGTTCTTCGACTCCTCATAAGCAGCCGCAAATCTCTCCGCCGTATAGTCCGGCGCACCATCACGCATCGCCGGCCGCTCGAATTCGCGCCAGTCTTCGAATAAGGCGAGCAGGTCCTCGTATCCGCCGGCATTGCTGTCCTCGGCAGTACAGGAATTTGTAGCAGCAACGAACGCCACCATCACCAATACGGACAAGAACTGCCTGAGCATGACTTCAGATTTCATGATTTTCCCCCGGTTTTATCTATAGACGTGCCACCGGCTTACTGCTTGCAGGCGGCTTACAAGCTACTCATCGACGAACATTTATTCCGACCTTAAGCACCGCGACAGACATCGACAATTCGTTTTTTCAGTTTTGCGGGATCATTGATGGTTTTGTAGAAAACGTCGATATACTTTAGCGTCGACTTCCGCGCCTTATCGCTCAATGCTTCCGGCGTGTTCGCGATCTCAATTTCTTCCCGTCGCTCATTGAACAATTGTATGGTTTGATCCAGATAGTCATTGTGTCGGCAGCGACCCCGGTAAAGTCGATGACGCACCGTCCTTATTCCAAGGCCTGCGGCGGGCAACGCGTATTTCGTTTCGATGATGCCCTGCCCCATCGAAATCGTAGGGCAGCACGACCCAGTTGTCCTGTGCATCCGGTTTCGCAATGACTTTTGCATTGTGACAGCAATTTTCCGTGCCCGGCCCCTTCTTGATGGCCCAATCGGTGTTCGCAATCAAGTATTGAAACAGTTCGAAAATGTTGGTTTGCGCCGCGGCGAACTGATGCGGTGCGATGGTCTTCGTCTTTATTTTTTTCATGCCCAGGCGTCTGGCAACTTCATTGTCGGATTCGATGAAGAATGCCAGCCTGACGTCGTCGCGTCGCTTTCCTTCTATGTCCCGATACGTGACGTTCAGCATACGAACCCGAAATGAATACTCGGACACCAGGTTATAGGTCTTATAAATTCCGAATTCCTGGTGCAAATAGCGGAGGTAGGTCGAACCGTTGTTGCAATGGGTGACGATTTTCAGTTTTTTCAGGCCGGCAAAAAGCGTGGAAGCCACCTGGTCCGGGTTCAAAAAAACAGACAACGCGGAAACGAACAATGCTCCAGGCGCGACCTGCCGCGCGTCGTGATGTCGATGTCGATGGCGACTTCGTTGCCGTCGCATCAACATAGCGAAGCTGCCCCTGGGAGAACCGGCTTTTTCCTGGCGCGCTTCAGCAGAGTCCTCACTGGAAATTCGATGACAATATCCAGGTTCTCTGCTGAATCGAAAAGCAGATGGTTCTCGGCACGACTGCTTGTCGTCATGCCGGCCAGAATGCAGGCAAATAGCAATGCGATAGGTATTCCTGGCATCATGGCACGCGATCACAAGCTTCTCGATTGCTTGCCAGCTTATCACTGATCGCGCTTTAGGCAGGGAAGAAATCTATGGGTTTGGTGGTTGTGATGGCTTCGACATCTTTCGCTTCGAATTGGAACATCCTGATGCGCTGAACGAGCTTGCGCTCGAGATCCTCGTCACCCAGCTCACTGGACACGATTTCGCAAAATGTAACCTCGCCGGACGGTGCGATAGTCAGACGCAGAACCAGCTTTCCCTCGAGGCTTGGATCCATTCGTAATGCGCGATTGTAAAGTGCGAAGATCGCGCCCTTGTTCCTGTCGAACACGAGTTCGATTTCTTCGCGGCTGCGAGATGCTTTGCCGCTCGATCCGCTGCGGCGGGCTCCGCCCGCAGACTGGCCGAGGCCGGCAACCGGGCTGGATACCTGGGTCGTTGAACGGTCACCGAGGCCGGTGCCGCCCGTGTTGCGGCTCATATTGGCGGTGTTTATGCCCCGACTTGCTGCACCGACTTTCGATGTGATCATGGCGCGCTCGTTACGTACGGCTACACCGACTGACGACGTCAAAAGCCGGTTGTCAGCGACTCTCTCGACAACGTCGCTGTCCGCCAACGCTGCCAGATCTTCAGCAAACGGCATGAATGCGGCCTGTGCTTTTTCGCGGGCGATCTTTTTGTAATCAATCGGCTCGGGCTCGGGCTCTTTCTCCACCACCCTCTCCGGCTCCGGCTCCTTGATCGAATCAGGCTGTTCGGGTTCCGGCTCCTTCGGTTTTGGCGGAGGCGGCGGTGGCGGCTTTTCCTGGAGTAAAAGCTTGGCTATGCGCGGCGGGATTTTCTCGATGTCATAGGGATCTGGCGCCATAGTCGGTATCCAGGGCCAGATAACACCGAGGACGAATGTCGCGGTAAATATGATAACGAGCAGGCGTCGGAATCTCCTTTCCTGGTCGGAGCTGCTTGTCCACGGCAGCTCGTACTCTCTGTAAAAAGGCAAGTCCAATCCGTCTCTCCTAACCTGAATCCTTCGTCACCGATCTTTCCTAGCGCGACGCTGTAATTTGTTCCAGCTGATCCGAACTCTTCTGCAGTACCGCCAGAGAAATCTGCCCGTAGTCGGCCATTGTGCAGGTCGCCATGACCTTCTTGAGAAGTCTGTAGGGAATGTCTTTGTCCCCCATGATCGTTACTTCGCGATCGGCGATATCGTCCTGCGTTTCTCTTCGCAATACGCGATCGTTCTGTGACATCAAGGCCTGCCTCAGTTGCGGAATATCGTTTCCCTTGAGTTTCATTACGTCCGCGACTTTGGCAACTGGCGATCCCTGTACCAGGATGTCCTCTTCACTGATCAGGATGACGACTGATTCCTTCGCCTTTGTTTCGGCGATCGACTGCGGCAACTGGATATCCTTGGCGTTCGGCAACGTCTCTACGTCTGAAGAATTGACGAGCAGGAAGAACACCAGGATCGTGAAAATGTCCATGAGGGCCACGAGGTTCAGCGCAACACCCTTCTTGCCGCGGTCGTGGCGCCGCTCCATGCGTTGTGCGCGTGCTGATTTACGCATAACTCAGGCGCCTCCATCCGGAAGCGGTGCATCGCCGATGGATATGTCCGGGAACAGGTCCGTTCGAACGATTGTTTTTCGGAGATCGTCGATCGTTTCCTTAATGCGTACGCGGTCCATTACCTGCACCAGCGTGTCGTAGGGTATTTCTGCTTCGAACAAAATTGCCACGTCGGTCTTTTCCGGATATCTCTCCTTTATCTCGGCAAGTTTCTTACTGAGTGCTTCATAGTCGTAGCCATCTTCGGAGTTGGGATAAATACCCAGGGCACCCAGATTACGGTCACCAATCACGATTCGATTCTTGCGCACGGTGACTTCCAGCTGGAAGGTGCGATCCTGCAGATCCGCGGGCTCGGTTGAGGAGCCTGGCAAGTACAATTCGAGTACTGCCAGTCGCGAGAACACCGCTGTTATCAGCAGGAACGGAACCAGAATCACCATCAGATTCATGAAAGCCGTGATATTGAGCTCAGCCGTATCAACGTTGCTACGGCTGCCTCTGTGGCGACGTAACATAGTTTAGCCTCCGGCAGGCTTCAGCTGACGTTCGGTGATTGCGTTAAGGAACTTGACGCTCGCCATTTCCAGACTATCGACAATCTGGTTGGTTTTTGTCTGCAGAAGCACATGAATCAGAAGCAACGGAATTGCCACCATCAGACCAAACGCGGTCGTATTCATCGCGATGGAAATACTCGCCGACAGCATGTCCGCTTTATCCGCGGGATTGGCGTTAGCCACCGCCGTAAACGCACGAATCAGGCCGATAATTGTGCCGAGCAGCCCGAGGAGCGTTGCAATATTCGCGAGCGTCCCGAGATAGTGCGTTCGCTTCTCAAGTCGTGGCAGTACTTCCATCAGGCTCTCTTCCATGGCCTTCTCGACGTCGTCGCGACGTCGTGCCGACTTCACGCGATAAAGACCGTAAGTCAGGATCGAGCCGATCGCTGCTTTCGACCTGCCGGTCACGGCGGCCGCTTCCTGGAAGTTGCCGGCTTTAAGGTACGGCACGATCTTCTTCCACAGCGCGCGGTTACTTGCGCCGGACACGGTCAGATACGTCCAGCGTTCGATGGCGATTGCCAGCCCGAGCGCGAACACGATCAGGATCGGGTACATGAACAACCCACCCTGCTGGAAAAAACGGACTATGCCGCTTAAAACGTCCATTTGATTACTCCTCTTCTAAATCAAATCATCTTGCGTTTGTCTGATACTCACGCTCACCATCAAGCGTTATTCTTCTTCCTCTCCGTACAGGTCATCGTAATAACCAACCTGGCGAATAAATTCTTCCCGGTCCAGTGGTGCCAGGACTTCATCCAGCAGCGTATTCACCGGTCTTCCCATCAGGTCTCCCGGGTCGGACTTTTTCCATGGCACGATGTACAAGACCTTCGGTAGTTCCAGGTTGCCGGTGATCTCGGTCCGCCCAAGTTCCATTTCGTCCATCACGCCACTTGCCCCGGTGGTCCGCCGCCGGACGTCCTGGGCCAGGACTGCCGATGGGACGCCGGGCTCCAGCGCCGCACGCTCTGCCGCCTGTTCTTCAACCATCCGGGTATCGCTGGTCGGCTCCAGGCCTGCGCTTTCTTCCGTATCCGGCTCCTGTGCCGCCAACGGCAGACTTGCGAAAGCCAGCAGCAGCAAACAAGCTTTCAAAACGCTGCTCACGCCCGTCACTCCGCTACCTTCGCGGTTCTTTGTTGCGCGTCCAGCCGGCGCCTCAGATCCGCTATCCACTTCACGACCTGCTTGTCCTCACCTTCGATCTCCTGATACCGCTCAAAGTGCTGCAGCGCGGCATCAAGTCGCTGTAAATAGAGTTCATTGAGGACGCCCAGGTTGTAGTGTGCCAAGGCATAGTCCGGGCTGGCTGTGACGGCCTTCAAATAAGCAGCCTCTGCTTCAATAAATTTTCCCTGGCGCCGGAGCAACATTCCGAGCTGGTTCAGGGCCGCGGCATGTTCGGGGTCGATGATCAGTGCGTCGACGATATGGCCCTCTGCCGCCGTATCATCGCCGGCCCGTGCGCTGATAATGGCGAGGTTCACATGTGCGCCGGGATACTCGGGGTATTGCAATAAGAACTCCTTGAAGCGCAGCTCGGCATCTGTAGCGTCTCCCGCGGCCATGACGGCCACCGCCTGTTCGAACAGGGTCAGCGCGTTTGCCGGAGCGCCCCGGAGCCGCTCCGCGGCAGCCTGTTCGTGGGAAGTACCGGTCTGTGCCCGATTCGGACCCGATGCGCAGCCGCTCAGGACGATTGCGCACAGGACCAATGGCGTCAGGTGCCGCATCGATCCGGCATTCCGGGGCGTATTAGAAAAGTGCCGTAACAACATCTTCACTGCGCTCCAGTTTTGCGTATCGGGCTGGCATCAGGCGTGCCATCGCTGCAAAACTTTTCTGCACCCACTCGTCGAATACGCCCTCGGCCGCACGGTCCGTGTTCACCCGAAACAGTTCGATCGCTTTTTCCTCAAATGGATAGGCCTGCTCCTCGAGCAAAATGTCGTATTGCTCCAGCGCATCGGCATCCAGGTCGGACGGGCGCTCGGATTCCATCAGATCGCTGCCGAACTGCTGATAAACCTCTCCGAGGTGATACGTTGCGGCGGTGGTCACTTCGGCAACCCCGTATTCTGCGGCATCGCCGTAGACTTTGAGGACGTCTTCCATAAGCGCTTTCTTGAGCTTCAGGCTGTCGGCAAGGGGCTGCGATATCTTCATCGCGAGGAAACTTCGTCGAACCGGCTCGGCCAGTTCAAGCGATGCTTTGGCGGCCAGGTATTTCGTGCGATCCGAACGCTGCGAGCCTGCAGTAGCATCGATCCGCACGAGATCATTCAGGCGCTCGGTGCGTGCATGCTGGTCTCCGCTGGCCTCGGCGAGCTCTAGCAGACGGTAGCGTGCTTCGATCGATTCGGAGATCGGGTTCGGGTAGCGAGCTATGATTTTTTCAAGGACCATTTGTTCGCGACTGGCGGACGCGCTCTCTTTGTAAAGCTCGGAGGCCCTCCAGAGTGCTTCGCGGCGCACTGCCTCACTGCTGCCGGGTGCCTCGGCAATACGTTCGAATTCGCCTGCGGCCCTGCCCATGCGTCCGGACTCGAGATAAGTAACCGCAAGCTTCTGAGTTATCTCTTCTGTAAATTCGCTGTCGGGATAGTCGCGGCGGAAATCCTCAAGCACTGCCGATGCCCGGTCCCAGGCCTGAAGATTAATAAGTGCTGCCGCCGCATCGTATTCCGCCGTCGAACGGATGCTGGAATCCGGCACGACCTGGCCGACACGCTGGAAGTGCGCGACGGCAGACTCGAGATCGCCGGCATCCCTGGCCTGCTCACCCTGCTTGTATATAGACGATGCGATGCGGTCTTTGATCTCCCGGTGGGCTTTCGCATCTTCGGTGGGCGTAAGCGGCTGCAGGCGATAATAAGCAGTCTCCGCTGCGACGAAGTTGTTCAGGTCGAATTGCGAATGGGCGATCACCGACCAGGCAGTTCGGGCCAGCGGCTTCTTGACCGGTGGCTGTTTGGCAACCACCGTTTGACCAACTGCAATGGCGAGATCGAACTGTTCTTGCCTGAACAGGTCTTCGGCGATGGTCGTCAGGACAGCCCCGGATTCGGGATGCTGGGGATAGGTGTCGGCAAATCTCAGGCCGCTGTCGAGATATTGCTGGTGCCACGCAGTCTTCTCAGCACCTTGCAGGCTTTCTTCATGCCTGCGGTATGCAAGAATCGCAGCGAAGGCCGCTTCGCTCGAATGCTCATGCACCGGGTAGTCGTAGGCCGTGCGTTCATATTCTGCCGTCGCCTCGAAAAAATCCTCGCTTTCAAACAGGACTTCGGCCAGCAGGAAGTTGGTGTTGACGCTATCAGACTCCCCGGGGAAGTAGGCCAGGTACTTGCGGTACCAGTTGGCTGCTTCCTGGTAGTCGCTGCGCTTGCCGTTTTTCTGTGCCTCGGCATGATAGTACTGCGCAAGGTCGTTCAGGTTTGCTTTCAGGTGGGCCGCAACGGTCGTGTTCTGTTCCGGCGGATTACGAACCCAGAACGGGCTGTCCATGCCGTAGCGATCGACGTAACGCTTCTTGCCTTCGAGAACGAGCGTCGGGAAGCCGCCCCGCTTGTAAGCCTCGATGACCTCGACCTGCATGAGCGGCGACTTCGGATGATAAGGCTCCCGCTCGACGAATGCTTCGTATGTCCTGGCGGCATCGACAAAGCGTTCCTTCTCGAGATACAGGTCGCCGAGATTCATATAGATGACGTACCCGTATTCGGGATTGCCGTGCTGGCCCAGGTAATCGCTAATGCTCTCCGCCGCGTCCATGTACGAAAAGCTGATGCTCAGGACGCGAAACGTGTCTTCGACCAGTTCCCTTTCTGCACGGCTTAGTGCTTCAAGGCGGCCATCGCCATCCTTTAGCTCGATGTTGGCGACTTTTCGATCCAGAAGTTCAAAGAACGGATCCAGGCTTTCATCGTGCAGGGCCAGCTTGAACTTCGACCAGCCGAGTTTGTAAAGCGACTGCTCATAGAAACGCGATGTATCACCGTAGTCGACAACCGCCTGATACGCAGCCTCGGCATCGACGTAATTTTTCCTGAGGAAGAGCATTTCACCGCGGCGGAATTGCACTTCGTCGATGTTTGCAGTCTGCGGATAACGATCGACGAGTTCGTTCACCACCTTCAGCGCATCATCGGTCTTGCCGGAAATCTCGTAGGCCCGGGCGAGTTGATAAAGAACCGTGTCGTTCCTGCGATAGTCGGGATAAGCCTCAAGCAACTCGAGAAAAAGCGAGACTGCGCTCTCGAAACGCGTCGTATCGAGCGCCTCGATATTGCTCGCAAGCTGTTGGACCTCGGTAGCTTCGAGCTCGAGGTCGGCGAGCCTTCGCATGGCTTCGGCCCTGAGATCCGGATCGTCCGAAACCAGATCGAGAAATGCCTTGTAGTTGTCTCGGGCCATTGCGGTGCTGTTGACGATGACCCTGCCGGGACGCACGTCATAGGTCTTGCCCTCAAGGCTTTTTATCGTATCCCGTTTATTCACACCGGCATCCGCGGCAGTCGCCAGCAGGCAGGCAGTCAGGAGCAACAACAGGCGGTGGCAGGGCGCGATGTTCATTGCGACACGTCCCCCACCGTCGTTGCCGACAAGTCGTAAATGGCCGCGAGCGCAAAGCGGGCCTGTACGGAGTAGGTGTTGAGACGCTGTTTCTGGGCCCGCAGCTCATCAACCGCAATTGACTGCAGGAATGTTCTTTGGCGGTCCATCGCAGATTCTACGCGCGATTTCAGCGCCTCGATTCGCGGGTTCAGGCCGCCCACCCGGCCACCGAAATCATCGAACATCAAGGGTTCATTACGCATGGCCTCATCGACGTTGCGCCTTGCGCGCTGCGTCTCGACGAGGGCCTGCCCTGTGTCCCGGAGATCTCTGCGGATTTTCCAAAGGCGTGCTTTGAATTCTTTATCCAGATCCCACCGCAGCACGCCTTTCAATAATTTGATCTTGTCGCGGACTTCCCGGGCTTCGGGAATATCGGCAGCCAGCGCAGGTGTGCGCTCAAGCGCCGTAATCTCGCCCCACAGTTCGAATTCGTGTTCTGTCGCAAGAGCGAGAGAATCCCCGCTTTGCTCGACGCCGTTGAGCCGGGCGTCAAGCTCGAGCTTTCGATTTACCATGCCCTCGATATCCGCTCTCGCAAGACTGCCTTCGATTCTTGGCAGCCTCTCACTGTATGCGAGCTCGCGCGTGTCGAGCATGTTGCGATAGACGTCGATGTTCTTTTGCCACTCCTCGAGATTGCGGTGCAGGTAAACAAGATCGCGGTAGTTCTTCAGACCTTCCTGAAATGAGTGGGTAGCAAGCAGATGGAACAGGTATCGCGCCTCGGGGCCTTCGGGCAGCTCCTCGAGTTTCCAGTACCAGCCTGTTGTCTCCAGCGGATTCTGGACGAGGAATTCATCGAGCAACGCACCGGTTTCGATATGGTTTATTGTTCGGTCGATCCGATTCATCTCTTCATAAAAAGCCTCGACCGCGTTCAGGTAGTGATCGGCCGATTGATTGATGGCTTCGAGTTTCGCCATGGCATAGGGAATCGCCAGCATGGATTCCTGCACGGCCGAGTCCAGCAGATCGCGGCTGCGGAGCTCCATCCATGGCACGAGTGCCCGGCGGAAGTTATCGATCTCGGCATCGGCCCAGCCCATACCAAGCAGTGCTTTGTTCGAGAAAGGACCGGCCAGGCGAACCCGCTGCAACGGCGGTTTCGCCGCAATCGGCTGGCCGTCCTGCAGAAAGGCGTAGCCAAGGGCCAGATTCGCTTTGTCCCGCAGGGAGCTGAGCTCCTCGTTGTCGGGATCGAGATTGCCGAGACCATCCAGTATCTGTACGGCCGCATTCACCCGCCCGCTTCGAACCATTGCCACACCCAGATTGAATTTTGCGTAGCTGGCCCACTCAGTGTTGTCCTTCCATCCCTGCAGCAGAGCGATTGCCCGATCGTATTCGCCCTCGTCGATCAGTATTTGCGCCTGCAGCATCTGGCGTTCTGATTCAAGCGCATCCGGCAAGTCGCTTTGGATGTTGTTTAACGCGTGCTGCGATTCGGTGAGATATCCGCGCTGGTGCCAGATCTTCGCCAGGAAAAACCAGGTCCGGTCGCGGATCTCGGGGTCGACGTTATTGGCAAGCAGGCGCTCAAAAATCTCCGCGGCATACAAATGGTGACCGTAAGACAGATAAAGTCCGCCGAGCAGAAGCTCGGCTTCGTCACTGTGGTTTTCGAGTTGCGATTGCTGCTGCGCAGCCAACAGTCTTACGATTGCCGGGAAATACTTGCCCTGATAGAAGTAGAACAGTACTTCGCCGTAGTGTGCATCTTTGACGACGGTGGGTTCAGGGTCACCGCCCGCAGCGTGACTTTGATGCAGTGGTGTCGCCACTGCAATGAAAGCCCATAGAGTGACTAGTTTGGCGAAGCGATCGATCAACGATCACTCCCATTCCTTGATCACGAATTCGGGTTGTTGCTTTTTGACTCTGTCAGTGATTTCGAGCTCGAGATACTTCGCCCCGATTCCCTTGTTGAAGCTCATCGTTGCGCCGCGGCGGTAATCGCGGACATGCGGCCCCTTGCCGGTGAAGATGGCAATCAACTCATGGTCACCCGTCTTGAGGTTTCCCATGTGGACGCGGTGAACGCCACCGCGCAGCAAGGCACCGACCTCGCGCTCGGTATAGAGGTAATTCGCGACCTCCTTGCCGTCGATTTTCAGATTGACGGAATCCAGGTCGAAGTACTCGCCAACGTCCAAAGAGATAAAGAGTGCGACCTGCGAATTGGCCGGGAACAACAACTCCTCTTCAAGCAGGAAGAGGTCGCGGTTGAGATCGAGGACTTCTTTCTTCAGGGACTGGACTTCCTCGTCCAGGCTGCGAAACTGCTGGCGTTCCCGGGCCGCATCCGCTTCATCCGACTGCGACATCGCGAGCGCCGTAGCGGAGTCCAGGGGTGCGGCATCCTGGGCATAGGCCGTAGCAGAAACCGCGATCCACATTATGCAGATCGCTGCGATACTGACACGCTCTGATCTTGTCACCATGTTTACTCTCGTAGCAATGAACGAATCTCGTTCAGGTATTTCTGCTCGTATCCCGGCTGGTAGCCGTGATGAACGTGACGCACCGTGCCCTCACGATCGAGCAACAGGGTTAAGGGCATGGCCTCTACTTCGTAGAGTTTGCTGACTTTCTTGTCCTCATCGAACAGCACCGGGAAGCTAATGCCGAGTTCATTGACCATCGCCATTGCCCGACGGGAATCGTCGTCGATGTTGACCCCGAGCAAATTGAAGCCGACGCGTTGGTACCGGGTGTAGAGTTCGTCCAGCAACGGCATTTCCTGCCGACACGGTCCGCACCAGGTCGCCCAGAAATTGATCATCACAACGTCGCCCCGGTATTCACTCAGACGAAGGTTTTCGCCTGTCGCACTCTTCAATACGAAATCGGGGGCCGTCTGTCCGGTAAGACCCGACGAAGCCAGGCTGCTGCCCGTGAAGATGGATAACACTAGCAATATGATTCTTAGTCCCTTCATCATCCCGTCCCTTTTTGTCAGCCACCCATACGCAGCAGCACTTCCTCAGAAAACGCTCACGCGACCACCCGGGGCCAGGCCCCGCAGATCGAGAAATCGCTGACCGACAAATGACACAAAATCACCCGAAAAACCGCATAACGGCCGGGTATTGCCGCAACCCACAAGCGGCGATCGACGCCTCTTTTACAGTGATCCATGGTGACAGCCAGACCCCGCCTGGGGCCGTGATGATCGTCACAATTGGCCAGTCCGGTCTGAACATGCTTTACGTCCCTGAAAAAGCCTTCATTTGCTGACCGGACAGCAAGCCGCAGCAGCCGTCGCCGGCTACGCAAAATCGCTCTTTTTTACGTTGTTGACTGCGGCCAGGATCGGCCAATTCCACAGAAAACGGGTGTGGACCCCACTTGCCCGGAAAATCAGGGGTCCGTCGCCCTTCTCTCCAGTGCTTATGATAAGCCTATGAGGTTGAATTTAAAGTGAAAATCCGTCTGTTTTCAGCGACAGAAAGCATCGCGTTCCTGCCACAATCCGGCAGAAATACGGGTCGAATCAGACTATTCGTCGGGCTCAGCCTGGGGCGGCTGTAATCCGTCGGAGTAAAAGAGCCGGCCTTCTGCGTCGATGACGATTCCCTCGTAATCAGGCAGCGTTGCGATCAGCCGCAGGCCACCGTCTACTCCTAAGACGAAGACGGACGTCGACAGTGCGTCAGTTAGCACCGCATCCGGACCGACAATCGTGGCACTGCGAACACCACCGGCCGGCTCGCCGGTCGTCGGCTCAATGATGTGGTGATAGCGCGTGCCGTCTTCCTCGAAATATCGCTCGTAGTCCCCGGACGTGGAGATGGCCTCGTCTTCAAGCGGCATCGTCAGGACAACTTCACCTTCGTTTCTCGGATCCCGGATACCGACCATGAACGGTTGCCCGCGGCGATCGCCGAGCAAACGCGAATCACCGCCCGCCGTCACAATCGCATGATGGATTCCCCGGCTCCGCAGGAGGTTGACCGCTCGCTCGACCGCGTAGCCCTTGGCAATGCCGCCAAGATTGATTCTTACGCCGGGCTCCAGAAATCGAACCGTGCCTTCAAGGCGGTCAACTTCGACCAGGCGGTAATCAATTCGCTCGAGCCCTTCCTGAATGGTTGCCGAATCGGGCCGTCGTCGCTCCCTGAAATCGTAATACTGGCCGATGCTCTCGTATGTGATATCGAATGCACCGTGGGTCAGCACCGAGATATCGAGTGAGCGGAGAATCAGGTTGATCAGTTCATCGCCAGCCGCGACCGGCCCATCGGCCGCACTGCGATTGATTTCCGAAATCTCGCTGCCCTCAATGTAAGTGCTCATCAATCCGTCTATGCGTGCAACCTCGGCGAAAATTTCCTCGACTACGCTCATTCCTTCTTCGGCGTTTTCGTGCCACAGGTGCACACTGACTTCCGTTCCCATCATCGGGCGCGTGTCGCCAAGCCATTCCGCGTACGAAGGTCTTGAAAATACTGAAATTGCTACCAAAACTGTTGCTAGTGTTACTGTCACCCAGGGTTTATCCTTGCCGCAACAATTCTTCAACAGGGAGATGGACTGTGACCTCATTCGTAATTTTCCTCGCGATAATTGTCGCGATAATCCTTTATGCAATTGGCATCTACAATAGTCTGGTCAATTTTCGCAATCGCGTCAAAAACGGTTTCGCGCAAATTGACGTGCAATTGACCCGGCGTTACGACCTGATTCCGAATCTCGTCGAAGCCGTCAAAGGCTACATGAAGCATGAACGCGAAACACTCGACGCCGTCATCAGTGCCCGAAATACTGCCGTATCGAATCTCGAGGCTGCCAAGGCGGACCCGTCCAACGCCGACGCGATAAAGAAACTCGGTGCGGCCGAGGGCCTCCTTGGCGGTGCGCTCGGACGTCTTTTTGCCCTTTCGGAAGCTTATCCTGATCTGAAAGCAAATCAAAACATGATGCAGTTGCAAGAGGAACTGGCGAGTACCGAAAACAAGGTGGCGTTCTCGCGCCAGGCCTTTAACGATGCAGTTCTCTCCTACAACAACAAAGCCGAGAATTTCCCCAACAACATCATCGCCGGCACATTCCGCTTCGAGCTGGCAAGCTTCCTCGAAATCCAGTCGGAAGAGAAGCGTGAAGTTCCGGACGTCGCGTTCACCTGAGCAGGCGCCCGCCAGGCAGGTAAATGCTCCTGCAACACCTGCACTCCCGCCAACCATGGCGGTCGGGCAGTTGCTACTGGATAGAACGTGAATTTTTTTGATGCACAAGACCGTGCCCGGCGTGCAACCCGCTGGCTGGTGATCGTCTATATTGTCGCGACCGCTCTGATTGTCGCCGGCGTAACATTAGTCGTTGCCGTCGCGTTCCACATGGTCGGCGAGACCGGGCGCCCTGCCGATCCCTCCATCCTTGTTGCAACTGCAATCCTTGCTACCCTGCTCATCATCGGTGCGACCGTTTATAAAACGGCTCGGTTGTCATCGGGCGGCGGGCGAGTTGCCATCGACATGGGCGGCACCCTGGTCCCCGCAGACGTTCACGACCCGCTTAGGCGACGCTTGAGAAACGTCATCGAAGAAATGGCCATCGCGTCGGGCGTGCCGGTTCCGGAAATTTATGTTCTGGAACAGGAGATGGGCATCAATGCGTTTGCCGCCGGCTTTACACCCGGCGATGCAGCCATTGCGGTGACGCGTGGAACACTGGAAACCCTCGACCGTGACGAGTTGCAGGGCGTTATCGCGCACGAGTTCAGTCACATTCTTAACGGTGACATGCGGCTGAACATCCGCATGATGGGCGTGCTGTTCGGCATCATGGTACTTGGCATCATCGGCCGGCTTATATTGCGTAGCGGTTATTACTCCGGGCTGGCGTCCAGCCGGCGGAACAGGAACGCGCCGGTAATCATGATTGTTGGTCTTGGTCTTGCGGTCCTCGGCTGGATCGGTTTGTTCTGTGCAAGACTGGTTAAAGCAGCCGTCTCGAGGCAGCGAGAGTTTCTCGCCGATGCATCCGCTGTACAGTTCACGCGGCAATCCGAGGGCATTGCGAGTGCCCTCAAAAAGATCGGCGGCTACACCGCACACTCCTACATTCGCTCCACCGATCCCGAAGAAGTCAGTCACATGCTGTTCGCTGGCGGCATCTCGCGACTGACTTCCCTGTTTGCAACGCACCCACCGTTAATTGAACGCATCCAGGCGCTCGACCCTGGATTCAGTGAAGACGACTACCCGGTTGTGGCTGAACAGATGCGCAGTGGAGCAACCCGGCACGCCTCTGGCGAAGGTCAGGCCAGGGGCCTGGTGGAAGAGCAGGCCGCTGCCGGCACGCGCGCAGAACAGCGCACGCTGCCGGCGTCGATTCCCGATGCGGTCGCGCGCCCGGACCCTCAGCAGCTTGCATTCGCCGGGCAACTTCGGCGGTCGATCCCCGCGGAAATTTACGCTGCTGCCCATTCTCCCGAACTGGCATGGATCCTGGCACTGGCCCTGGCCCTCGATCTGAATACTCTGCACTCGGAGCGTCAGCTACGATTTGTCGATGAGCAGCTGGGCGTCGAACGCGGCAAGCAGGTTCGCCGCTACTTTGGCCAAATCAGCAAAATCGGGGCCGGGTATCGCCTGCCAATTCTCGAGATCGCATTTCCGGCGCTGAAACGGAGACCGGTGCCGCAACTGGAATACCTGCTCGAACTGGTCAGACGCATCATCGAACTGGACGGCGAAGTCGATCTTTACGAGTACTGCTTCTTTCGCGTTTTGACCAATAGCCTGGAACAGGCCGAAGATCCGTCAGGCCGCCGCAAACGGCGCCGCAGCACCAAAAAAGCTGTCAGGCGGGCGGCAATCGACCTGCTGCGGACCGTTGCGCGGCACGGTCATTCTTCGGCGGAGGCTCGTGCAAACGCCTTCCGTGCCGGCGTCGCTGAGTTCGGCCAGTGGGCCAGCGATGCAGAATACGGGGACGAGACCTTGCAGACAGTTCCCGTGCTCGACCGCAGTCTGAATGTACTCGAAAGGACGAACTCCGCGGGTCGCAAAAGCCTGCTTCAGGCGATCGGCAAAACAGTGAGTCACGACGGCAAACTGTCCGTCCCCGAAGCCGAATTGTTGAGAGCGATCTGTGCCAGTCTGGACTGCCCGTTGCCGCCGATTCTGGGCTAGCGGTGGAAATATCCGTAATGAGAGAGTGCCGAAGCGAGCACGGTTTTTTGATCTTTGGATGCACATCTTGGATTACGTAAAGAAAAAGATCGAAAAAATGGACCGCTATGGTGCTTCGGCAGTCGGCATACTTTCTGCCACACAGACCCCGCGAGCGGCACAGACGAAAGTGACCGTGAGTGCAGTCGCTAAATCGCGTATTATTACGCCCTAGTGAACTCTTGGGCGCTGGCGGATTCTCAGTATTAAGAGCTTCATGACATGTCCCGGGCGCGTTCGAGAGGGCGCAGATTTTCTAGTTTTTGGAATAAAATCATGCATATACGCTTAAGATGCTGCCTGCTTGTACTGTCTCTGATGGTCGCGGTGCCGGCGGCGGCCAGCAAAGAGGAAACACGAGTCGCGGATGCCACAGATGTTCTCGATCAGCTTCTGCGAATTCCCGAGCAGTCCGTACCACCTACGTTGCTCGCACGCGCATACGCGGTTGCCGTGATTCCGAACGTGGTCAAGGTAGGATTTGGGCTCGGTGCCCGCCGTGGCAAGGGCATCCTGGTCATTCGCCGGGAGGACAATTCCTGGAGCAATCCGGCCTTCATAACAATGACTGGCGGTAGCTTTGGCTTCCAGATCGGTGCCCAGTCCACCGACATCATACTGGTCTTCAAGACGCGTGCGGGCGTCGATGGGATTGCCAATGGCAAGTTCACGCTCGGTGCCGATGCATCTATCGCGGCGGGCCCTGTTGGCCGGCACACGGCAATCGCGACTGATATTCAGTTTCAGGCGGAAGTGTTTTCCTATTCACGGAGCAGGGGTATTTTCGCGGGCGTGGCACTGGAAGGCGCGGGCATCACGATGGACAGAATGGCCAACGCTGCGTTTTACGGCTCATCCAGCATCACACCCGAGCAGATTTTTTCAAGTTCCGGTAACGCCGCACCGGCGGTCGCTAATACGTTTGTTCAGGTCTTGACGGCTCAAACGCAACGTCTGCCCAAAAAACCCGGCATGGCACCCGGCAGGTCGCCCGGCGTCTCCCCCACCAGCTTGGAAGAAGAGCCCAAATCGTCCGTGCGTACCTACGGTATTCGGGATCCTGACGAATCCGTCGCCAACAGCGGCGAGTACAACGAGGACTTTTGATCCAGGCTGACGAGCCAGTGGCACCTCGTTGAACGAGTTAATCGAACGCGTACAGTCCTGGGCCGAGATTCTCGGCCCGAACATCTATCTGCAGGCAGCAGCGCTCGCGCTGTTTTTTATTCTGCTCGGCAAGATTGCAGACATCGTTTTCAGTAAGACCATTGCGCAATTCGTCGCGAGATCGAAAACGGATTTCGATGATAATCTGGTTGGCCTGCTGCACAGACCAATTTTCGTCACATTTGTCCTGGTTGGTCTGGCGTTAGCGACGCGACGACTGGGGATGTCGGCAACACCCGAGTACATCACGCTCGGCATCCTCAGGACGATCGCGATTTTCGTCTGGTTCGGATTCCTTAGCGGCTTATTTGACCTCATTCTCTCGGCTGTCAGGCGCGGCAGGATAAGGGGCGTGATGCACACGAGCATGCTGCCTCTTCTTGGCACATTCCTGAAGGTCGTGCTAATCGCGCTCGCGGTCTATTTCGTCTTTCTTGCCTGGAGCATCGATGTGACCGCCTGGGTGGCATCGGCGGGCATTGTCGGTCTGGCCTTGAGTTTCGCCGCGAAAGACACGCTGTCGAATTTGTTCGCCGGCGTTGCCATCGCCGCCGACGCCCCTTACAAAACCGGTGATTTCATCGTCCTGGAATCCGGTGAGCGAGGCATGGTCACGAACATCGGTCTGCGCAGTACGCGAATTCTGACGCGCGATGATGTTGAGATTACAGTTCCGAATAGCCTTATCGGCAATGGCAAGATCATCAATGAAGCAGGCGGCCCGTCCGCCAGGCATCGCATTCGAATTGCGGTTGGCGTTGCTTACGGCAGCGATATCGATCAGGTTATCGACACACTGGCAACCGTCGCCGACGAACACGACGAAGTCTGCAAATCTCCCGATCCAAAAGTTCGTTTTCGAAGCTTTGGTGACTATTGCCTCGATTTCGAATTGCTTTGCTGGATCAATGAACCCGTAGATCGCGGCCGCATTTCACATGAACTCAATTGCGCCGTGTACAGGGCATTCCAGGGCGCAGGAATCGAAATTCCGTTCCCACAGCGGGATTTGCATGTTCGCACAATGCCAGCACAATGAAATCGATGTGCGCGTCGACAGCTTTTTGAGTCGCAGACGCAGAGCTACCTCAGCCCACCTAATTTGATTCCTGGCGACGCCGAAGTTCTTCCCGGATCGATTCGAGATCCTGTTCGCCCTCGCCTGCCGGCTGTGAGCCGTCCGCAGGTACCTGCTCGACATTGCCGGAACCATCCATTCGCTGCACGTTGCCGGCGTCATCGCCCGTTCCCGCACCAGGTGGCGAGTCTTCGAAAACTCCAAGATATTCGTCTTCTTCTCTCCTGCGCCGCGCCTCAGCAGCACGCCGCCTTGCCTCGGCTGCAGCCTGCTGAGTGCGCCGCAGTGCCTTGCGCTTGCGCGCAGACTGGGCCTCGAGCTCCACGCGTCGTTCTTCTTCGTCAATTGTGGCAATGCGATTGGCCGCTTCGCGCGCGTTGACACACTCGGCCTCATACTTGGACATGTTGCGATCTTTGCCACAACGGACCATCGTGGCCTCGAGCAATATTCGGTTATCGAGGAACTCCGCAACAGTCCTCGGCGGCGGCTCCTTGGCACAGCCGGCCAGCAGGATCAAACTGCCGCAAATGATGACGAGACGCGTTGTAGCCATTGATTTTCAGCCTGCCCTTTGATTCCTGACGCCCAAACATTACGGGCTGTTAGCCGGATATTACCATCGGCATTCTGCCACAAAAGTAGCTGCAGTTCGCAGTTACCGCAGGCCGGCAGAGCTTCGTTTCAGAAGCCGGGGGCCCGTCCCAATTTCTATCCTTTTGTTATAGTGGCGCGGCCCCGGGGCCAGGAGACTGTGCGAACGTGTCAGATTCCAACCAGTTTTCGTTACTTGGACAACGTCGCTTTGCGCCATTTTTTGTTACCCAGTTTCTCGGCGCCCTGAATGACAATATTTTTCGAAACGGGCTCGTAATACTCATTACGTTTCAGGGTGTGCGCATTGCCGGTATGGATGCGGGCCAGCTCGCGAACGTGGCCGGCGCACTATTTATCCTGCCTTTTTTCCTTTTTTCTGCAACCGCCGGCCAGCTTGCAGACAAATATGAAAAGTCCCGCCTGATGCGAAGTATAAAATTGCTTGAAATCGTACTCATGGTGCTGGCCGCATTTGCCTTCGTAACACAAAGTTACACAGTGCTCCTCGTCGTGCTCTTTCTGATGGGCTGTCAGTCCACTCTGTTCGGTCCGGTCAAGTACGCCTACCTGCCACAGCAACTCGCAACGGACGAGCTTGTTGGCGGAAACGCACTGGTCGAATCCGGCACTTACATGGCGATTATTTTCGGCTTGATAGTCGGTGGCATTTCCGTTGCAGCTGATTTTGAAAACCAGAGCATCCTCGCGTCATGCCTCGTCGTCACGGCCGTATTTGGTTATCTCGCCAGCCGTCAGATACCTTCAACCAAACCGGTCGACCCTGACCTGAAAATCAACTGGAACGCCTGGACTGAAACCTGGCACATCGTGGGGTTCGCCAGGGAAGAACGCAGCGTTTTCCTGTCGATTCTCGGCATATCATGGTTCTGGTTCTTCGGTTCAGCGATGACGATCCAGTTGCCCGCGTATACGCTCGGTATTCTCAACGGTAACGAGGCAATAACAACGGCCCTCCTGGTCGCATTCGCGGTCGGCGTTGGCGTTGGGTCCCTGCTTTGCGAACGCATGTCAGGCCACCGCATTGAGCTTGGTCTTGTGCCTTTCGGTTCGATCGGCTTAAGTCTGTTCGCGATCGACTTGTTTTTCTCCCAACCCGATGCGCAGGTAGTCGCCGTCAATTCCGTCAGTGAGTTTCTCGCGCGACCGGGAAGTTTGCGGATCCTGATCGATCTTTCGTTGCTTGGTGCATTCGGCGGATTTTACAGCGTGCCGCTTTACGCACTGATTCAAGACCGGACCGAGCGACATCACCTGTCCCGGGTAATCGCCGCCAACAACATTATCAACGCACTTTTTATGGTCGCCGCAGCCATTCTCGCGTTCGGTGTTTTGGCCGCAGGCCTGTCGATCCCACAGTTTTATCTGATTCTGGCAGTACTTAACGCGCTGGTCGCCATTTACATCTTTACCTTGTTGCCAGAATTCCTGATGCGTTTCCTGGTGTGGATTCTTATTAATATGCTCTATCGCGTACGGCCCACGGGCCTCGAGAACATACCTGACGAAGGCCCGGCAGTGCTCGTGTGCAATCACGTCAGCTTCGTCGATGCGCTTTTGGTTGGTGGTTCGATTCGCCGGCCCGTTCGCTTCGTCATGTACTACAAGATATTCCAGATACCATTACTGAGCTTCATATTCAAAACGGCAAAAGCGATTCCGATCGCCTCGGCGAAAGAAGACGAGACCCTGCTGGCAGAAGCTTTCGATCAGATCGATAAAGAACTCGACGCCGGTCAAATCGTGTGTCTTTTTCCCGAAGGCGGCATATCGACAGACGGTGAGGTTCAGCGTTTCCGTCCCGGTATCGAGAAAATCATCGAGCGTCGCGGCGTACCTGTCATTCCGATCGCGCTGGGTGGTCTTTGGGGCAGCTGGTTCAGCCGGCGAAGTGGCGGCGGGCTTCGCAAGATCCCTGGCCGTCTCTGGGCCAGAGTCAACGTGCGTATCGGTGAAGCGGTACGATCCGAAGACGTTACCGCAGCAAGTCTGGAATTGCTCGTACGCACATTACGCGGGGAAGACCGCTAGTACTCCATCAATATCACCTTGGCGGAGTACTGTGATCCACCGATTCCAGGCCCAGTTTTCTGCGCCATTCGGCGAGCAGCTTGTCTTTGTTGCCGAAGAGCGCGGGTCCCGCTGTATGACTGAAACGCAGTTCGGCCACTTCGGGAAATCCTGCTTCCCGCGTTAGTAACATGACTCGATCTCCGAACGGGTCGCCGACCTCGGCGACCATCCGTTGATCGAACACCATCTTCGAACCGGCCAGGGCTTTTGGCGCCCGAATCGCATCCAGCCATATCAGTCCACCAGGTGATACGCTCGCCCGGTGAATCCATCGCACCGTGCGGAACAATGCGCGCGATTCGCTCGGACTGAAGATAATATCGGTAACAGCGTCAGGCAACTGTAATGTCGCCGTGCCGATTCTGCCGTTCTCGATGTTAAGCACTTGCGCTACATGCTGTGAGTCGACGATCAGCAGTTGCCGCTTGTTCGGTGAAATGGCGAGTTTGCGGATCGCCGATGATCCCTGCCAGACGTTTCTGAGATGCCAGCTGCCGGTTCTGTCGCTTGCGAGGCTTCGTAATGTTCCGCTCTCACCACCGACATAAAGCCGGTCGTCGACTGCGAACACAAGCCCGGCATGCGGTTCACCAAGCTCGATATCCGCGAGTACCAGGCCCGTATCTGTGGTGATTACCCAAAGCCGATGTCCAGCAAGTACGGCGAGGCGGCCGGCCGTCGGAGAGAAAGTGATCTGGCTAATCGCACTTGCCGATGTGCGCACGTGGAAAGGACGAGGCAGCCCGCTGTTCGTGTCCCAGACACGAATCGAGCCGTCAAAACCGGCGCTGGCAACAAGTGCCCCGTCCTGGCTGAATGCCAGCCCGACTACAGCGCCCCGGTGCCCCAGAAAACTCAATTCATCACTCGCTGCGGCCAGCTCCTCCGCATTGGCATCCACTTGCAGAATGTGCACGTGACCCCCGCTGTCGCCGATTGCCAGATGGCTGCCGCCGGGGGAAATCGCGGTCACGGAATCGCCCGACTCACGCCACAGCCGGTGGCCTGCAGCATTATCAGTAGCCAGGCCACCAGTCGCGGCCGGCGCCGCAGGCGCCGCCCAGAACCCGACGCTGCCGCTACTGTCCCCGGTGACGATGAACTGTTCGTCACCACTGAACACAAGCATGTTGATCGTCCCCTGCGGCTTGCCGGATCCGACCGGCGAGCCGGACATTGCGCCGTCGCTGCTGCTGTAGACCTGGAATCCCTGCCGTGCGCTTCCCGCCAGGACTTTTGAGCCAGAGCGTGAGAATGACATCTGCCAGTTATCGGTCCCACGCTCGAAAATCAGTGGTTCGTCAGGCTGGTCAATACGCCACAGGGAGATGCCCTGATCACCGTGAACCACACCGAGGACCTCGCCGTTGGCAGCCAGTGTGATTGCGCTGGGCTGGGCCCAGAAATCCAGTTGCGACACAAGGCTGCCGTCGCCGAAATTCCAGACTCTGACCGCGCGATCGTAATCCGCAACTGCGAGACGACTACCACTTGCATCTATCGCGACCAGCGCCGGCGCCCCGGCGATGCTAAGCCGGGATTTCACATCGCCTGATTCCAGCGACCAGAGCTCGAATTCGGTATCGGTATCGCCGCGACGCCGGACCAACAGAAATTCGCCGTTTTCACTGACAAGTGCTTCGGCGCTCGCGGCGCCAATTGCCAGCTTGGCATGCAGTTTGCCGCCAGCAGTGTTCCAGAGATTCACCGTATCCTGCGTAACGGTCAGAAGATACCGGGCATTCGCACTGAGTCCGAGCACGCGTTCATTCGCAGGCACCGCTATTGTTCGGGCAGGCTGTGCGAATGCGAGGTCCCATAGTCGGGCGCTGTCACTTTGCATCGCGCGCGCAATCGCATATCGGCCATCAGGACTGAACCACAAGTCGTTTGATTCGCGCGCGACGGGCTCGAGAATATCCAGTCCGCGTTCGAAGTTCTCGACGACGACCTGGGAATTGAGGCTCAGGTTCCAGGCAATGAGATGACCCATTGCACCCGTGTTTTCATCGCGGACGCTTAAACTCCAGGTCCCATTCAGGGCTTCACCGATCAGCGCCGACAGGTCTGCACGTCTGAACCTGATGACATCGTTGGCGGCGGATTGTGCCTGTGTAAAAGTGAGTTCCACCGTTCGCCCCGACGGTGCGATCAGTTTCACCCGCAGATCGTCAAGGCGGGAATGACTGACATTGATGGTCAGGCCGATGCGATCGACCCGACCGTCACGATCGACGACAACGCGGCGAACAAGGGGCGTCACCTCGAGTGCCGACATGGTCCAGGGTTCACGCGGTGATAGCGTCTGGTTTGCCAGCGACCACTGCGAAATCTGTGGCCCGTTAGCATAGGTCAGCAGCAATTGATCAGGACTGAACACAACGTGGTCCGATGCCTGCCCGGTATGCCTGGCAATCAGCTGTGCGTAATCATCGCCGACGAGATTGGCGGCCCGGCGTCGGCGCACGGGCGTCGATATGATCAGGGCCTCCAGGGCAGCAAGCAGTGCTTCGTCGCGATTTTCATTCCTGAGCGCCCTTGCAGCCTGCCCGTCCCAGAACCCGGCAACAAGATTGTCCGCGAAATCATCTGCGTTTGGCAGGCGCCGCGCCAGCTGGTCGATTTCCATCATTGCGGCGCGGTCTTCTGCACGTCTCGCCCTGGCCTGCAGGAATATTCGAAAAAGGCGATCGGCTGAATCGGCATGCCCCGGAAACGAATGCAGATTCTTGTACGCGACTGCCGCGGTCTCGATTGCCTCTGTCGGCGAGGACATCACGCGTACATATGGCCGCGGCAGGATTTGTGTGTACCAAAATGGAATGGCGATAAAAGTCAAAATAATCCCGATGGCGATCGCCGGGCCACGCCAGTGCAGTGGGAGATTTTCATTCGCCCAGCGCGCGGTGAATACTGACTCGTAAAGCCGGTTCCGAACCTTGAGCATGCCGTCATCAGCGGTATCGATCAGACCGATGGCCATAAGCCGTCGCTGCAGAGACGACTCCAGGTCGATTTCCGTTGCGACGCCCTTGCGTATTTGGCCAAAGAGATTTAATAGCGCCTCACCGTGCTTTTTGTCTCCGGTGACCTTCCGGTGTATTTGACTCATGTGCGGTTCGCTGTGGATAGCGGCACGGCCGGCAAGTTGCTGCATGGCAATGCGATCGACATGCTCTTCGATATTTCCGGATATGCGCTCGCGCGCTACAGAGCGGGCCAGTTTCTGACTCAGATATGGCTGCCCGCTCGTCCAGTAAAATATTCTGTCCAGTGCGGCTTTGGCGTCCGCCATCGACAGGTTCAACTCGTTTGCGAACAGATCGAGATCAGCCCGCGTAAAGTCGGTCAGCTCAATTGGATGTGTAATCGTGAACGGCGAGAGATTCGCGTCTTTTACGAGGCTCGTCGGATCGCATTCACCTATCAATACGAAACTGAGCCGCGAGAAGTCGGGTTCGGTAATCCGGGCGTTGTGCGCCGCACGAATACTGGCTAACAGCTGCCCTGCGAACGGAAGCTCCGCAATGCATTGCACTTCGTCGATAAATACGACAATGCGTTCGGAGATGTTTTGCAGGATAACCTCGACATAAAACTCGACGAGACGTTGCCGATTGCTCAGAAAGGATTTGTCCTGCCACCAGGCCTGCAGGTCGGTCTTCAGCCGTAGCTGTCGCAACAAGCGGTAGGCGATGCTGTAATACCAGCGGCCCGCGTCGCTGCCACCGTCACGCTCGCTTATTTGCGCGAGATCGATAATCGCGACTTTGAATCCGTTGTTTTGTAGCCTCGCGGACGTCGCAGCAATAAGACTGGACTTTCCCGTGCGATCTGGCGCGATGACATGCGCGTAGGCCCCGGAAACAAGGGTCTCGAAAAGTGTCTCGTCGGCCGGTCGTCGGACATAGCCGGGCCTTACGGCATGCAACGGCACACCGACGCTGAAAAATTCACCGCCGTCGTCGGCCGATCCTGTTGAATATTGCTCTGACTTCTCTGACATCGCTTAGGCTGCAGTGCGCGCGAGCTGATAAGGTATTCTCTGCAATTTACACCAACATCGCCACCAAATGATGCACACACCGGACACATGAGATTGGCCGCTTTCGACTTCAAGTCCTTGAAAAAGGACATTTTTGGCGAGGTGTCTTTACGAAATGACGAGGCTGGCCTGCGCGTGGTTCGTGACGCGAGCATGGCTCGTCCCTGGGCCAGATGGCTTGCGCGCCGGCTGTTGGCGCGCGAGGCGCGCGCCCTCGCTTCAACGGATGACATTGCCGGCATACCTGAACTCTTGCGCGTCGATGTGGATACACTGCAGCGGAGCTGGATTGCCGGCGAACCCATGCAAGAAAGCCGGCCCACCGACATCGGCTACTTTCGGGCGGCGGCAAAGCTCCTGCGGCAACTGCACCGACAGGACGTTGTACACAACGATCTCGCAAAAGAGCCAAACTGGCTGGTCATGGAAAACGGTCAGCCCGGAATCATCGATTTTCAGCTGGCCTGGTACTCCCCGAAGCGCGGACGCCTCTTTCGGCTGCTGGCACGGGAGGACGTGCGACATTTGCTAAAACACAAGCGGACGTACTGCCCGGAACACCTGACCGCGCGTGAGCATGCGATCCTCGCCAGGCCCACCGTGCCGTCACGAATCTGGATGCGGGGCGGGAAACCCGTGTACCTTTTCATAACGCGGAGAATTCTGGGCTGGGCAGACCGGGAGGGCGCGAGCGACAGAACAGGTTATTAGAATAGCTGCTGCTTGTTTCGGTATACTCCGGGCCGGCCACACAGAGAGGGTAGCAGTGGATTTTTGTCATAAACACAATCTTGTCAATCCGGAAACGGCTGGCGCCGAAAGGCGTTTCGGCATTCGCGTAACACTGCCGCCGGCGGATATGCTTGCAAAACTGGTGGGAGATGACTGGGAACTACTCCACTGGTATGCAACTGAGGCGGAACGAGACACAGCATTTGAGCAGATGGCAAAAAGACACGGTTATTACCGGGGCACCGATAATCCCACCCAGGTACTTGAAAGAATCGGGCGGTAAGATTCGCGGGACTAATGAAAATATCGCCCGTCAGGACGGGCTCCTACGATACGTTGTCGATTCTGCTGTCCTTGTTGGAGCCCGTCCTGACGGGCGATTCCTGCAATGGCTACCGCATTTATCTTGGCGGTGCGCCGAGAAACAGATAAAAACTGGAATTGCCTCCCTCGCCGATGCCCGCACCAATGAACAAGGGGCCCAGGTAGGTATCGATACCCGCGAACAGGCTGCCGTTGATGAGCAACGAATCGAAGCTGATATCCGAGCGACTTTGCCACGCGTTGCCGGCCTCGATCGAGGCTCCGAAGTACAGGGGCATTTCCAGCAGACTGCCGGTGTCGCCCGATCGCCGGTAATAGACGAGCCGTGCGACCCCTGCATGAGGCCCACTGATTGCTCCCCGCTCGAAACCCGATAATCTGAGAAAGCCTCCCAGAGGAAAGAACTCCTGAATCGTGACGTCCGAATCGAGTGACGTCGCATAGTTAATGCCGAACAAAAATGTATTCCGACCGGCGGTACGTACTGTCGCCAGCTCAGTCTCAATCGAATCAAAATTTCCGTCAGCGCCGAGACCCGTACGTGAGCCGTTCCATATCAGGTCGATGCGCGTTCCGTGCAGGGGGATTTGTGCATCATCCAGAGTGTCAACTCTGAATCGTGCAAACAGGCCACCGGTATCGAAGTCGAAATTGGGCAAGGACGGATCCCCGACTTTCACTATCGCTTCGCCAATTCCTCGTTGCACGCCGAAACGAAGCTCGCCCCAGCGGCCGAGTTCGAACCCGGCGTCCAGGCCGATTTCCGCCTCGCTGACCCGGAATCTCGCGACGGCATCGTTGCTTGTGAACGCATTAAAATTGCGTTGTTCCAGAAGGGCTCTCGGCGCGAGGAAAAACCGCGAATCGGCACTGACAGGCTGATAGAACTCCGTGAACAGGAAAGGGTCGGTACCGAGCTGGGCGTCGGTACGCCATTCCGCGCCGTAGGAATTCAGACCGGTCTTGGTGAGTCTGGCTGACACATTGAAAGCGGTCGACCCCTCAAAATTGTCCTCGAATGATACGCCGAATTGCACGATGTCCGGGCCCCAGCTTTTTGGCACAGTCTCGAATTCGACGCCGGTTTCGCCGCCTTCCGAGACCAGCTTGTAGCCAACCTGTTCGTACAGGCCAAGTCCATATAAGCGGCTCGCATCGTCTGCGAAGTTCCCCGGATTGATCTCGTCGCCGGCTTTCGCTTCAAGATGCGATTCCAGAAATTCTTGTGAAAGTGGTCCATCGTCCCGGACCCGTACGAATGCAAGCCGTTCCGGCTGGCGATAGTCCCTGGTCCGGGCCGCCTGGAATGCGGCATAGGACTCGAAGTCGAGCGACAGTTCACCGAGCCGATCCGTTTGAGCGATAGTCGCTGCTGCACCTGGTTCGACCGTCTCGGTGATGTTTTCGAATTCGGTCGAACCGAAGTCGCCGAGATCCGGGCGTATCAGTATGTCGGATTCGGCCAGACTTTCGATTTGCCGTTGCGTTTCCTTGCGAATCAGGATCGTCAGCATCTGACCCGTAATGGCGAGCGCCGATTCGAGTTGATCCGGCTTGTACAAGGGAAACTCGACGTCAACTGCGATGATGACGTCGACGTCCATGTCACGTATTGCGTCGACCGGGACGTTGCCGGTCAGGCCCCCATCCACGAGCTTGCGACCGTCGACATGCACCGGGGAAAAGATGCCCGGTGCGGACATACTGGCCCGCATCGCAAGTACAAGGTCCCCTTGTGACATGACATGTGCCTCACCGGTCTCGATATCCGCGGCCACAGCACGAAATGGGCGTGGGCAGTTCGTCGAAATCGCCGACATCGGAAACGTGTAAGGTCTGCTCTCTCAATATCCACGCCAGTTTCTGACCGGAAATCAGGCCTTTCGGTAACACCAGGTGGCGATCGCGGAGCCCCATTTCGAAGCGGATAGGAAAGGCTTCGTCATCCTGTTTTCGGCGAAACGACATATGCTCGCGACTCGTGGTGTCCTGAAATGAGTCTTTCCAGTCGACCGAAGCGATAAGCTCCTCGAGTTCGGCCGGTGTCATGCCGGACGCGTAAAGGCCGCCAATGATGGCTCCCATGCTGGTGCCGGCAATCGCATGGATTGGCACCCGCAATTTCTCCAGTTCACGCAGCACGCCGATATGTGCGGCCCCTCGGGCGCCGCCGCCGCCGAGTACGAGACCGATTCTTGGTCGATCCTGTCCAGGTCCAGGTGGAGCGTCGGATGCCTTCGCCGCCACATTCAGGAACACGGCGAGGAGCAGAACGCTGATTGAATTAACCAACAGCAGCAATTGCTTTTTCATGACCAACTCTTATCAATCGGGCGAACCAATTCGCGAGCGACTATAATGGCCGATCCTTCTCCCAAAACCCATACATAGAATGGAGCGATAATGGCTGACGCTACACCGACGCCACCTGAGGGCGGCGCCCACATAACAATTGAAAACGGCAAGCTGCTGGTGCCGGACAATCCGATCATCCCGTTCATAGAGGGAGACGGCACCGGACCGGACATATGGCGGGCTACCGTCAGAATTCTCGACGCTGCGGTCAAGAAAGCCTATGGCGGCAAGAGGAAGATTCACTGGATGGAAATATTTGCCGGCCAGAAATCCAATGATCTGTATGACAGCTGGTTGCCGGACGAGACTGTCGACGCCTGCCGCGAATACATTGTCTCGATCAAGGGCCCGCTGACAACGCCGATTGGCGGCGGCATTCGCTCGTTGAATGTCGCATTGCGACAGCTGCTCGACCTGTACGTTTGCCTGCGACCCGTGCGCTGGTTTGAAGGTGTCCCTTCGCCGGTTCGTGACCCGGGCAGTGTCAACATGGTGATATTCCGCGAGAACACGGAAGATATTTACGTCGGTATTGAATTCGAACGCGGTACTGACGCCAACGAGAAATTTCTCAAGGTTTTCAAAGAGAATTTCCCCAATGAGTTCGACAAGATCCGCTTTCCCCGACAGCTCCGGCATCGGAATAAAGGCTATTTCACAGGAAGGGTCCGAGCGCCTCGTACGCGCTGCACTCGACTATGCCATCGCCAACCATCGAAAGTCCCTGACCTTGGTTCACAAGGGCAATATCATGAAATTTACCGAGGGTGCGTTCCGCAACTGGGGATACGAACTCGCGGAACGAGAATACGGCGAGCACACCTACACCTGGGACCAGTGGGAACGTACCAGCGCCGCAGACGGCACCGAAGCTGCCAATGCCGAACAGAAAGCAGCGCTCGATGCCGGCAAGATTCTCGTCAAAGATGCCATTGCGGACATCACGCTGCAGCAGGTCCTGACGCGGCCGAAGGAATTCGACGTTATTGCAACGATGAATCTGAACGGTGATTACCTCTCGGACGCACTCGCCGCTCAGGTTGGTGGCATAGGCATTGCCCCTGGCGGCAACATCAACTATGCCACCGGGCACGCAGTGTTCGAAGCCACTCATGGTACCGCGCCGAAATATGCCGATCTCGATATGGTCAATCCCGGATCGCTGACGCTGTCCGGCGAGATGATGCTTAGATACATGGGCTGGACCGAAGCAGCCGACATCATCATCGAGTCTATGGGTACGACAATCGGGCAGAAGACGGTGACCTATGACTTCGCGCGGCAGATGGAAGGTGCAACCAAAGTGAAGTGCAGCGAATTTGCCAATGCAATGATTGCCAATATGTGACGCAGAGTACTCTGCTGCTGCCTCAATGACCCGGACAGGATCTGCGCAAGTCGATCCCGCTGAAATTTCAGCGCTTATCGTTAATGGTTTTATCAACTACAACGATGATTTCCGGAAAATCACGCGTCGTGCGAAAAAAAGGTTCGAAACGCGCGATTGGTCGAGCAACCAGAGCGATGCGGTGGAACGCATCGAGCTTTACGACATTTCTATCGGTCGCATCGTAATCGTTGTCAAAGAGTCCATGGCGGACAGCCTGCATGATAAAGCACTGTGGGCTCTCATTAAGGAACAGTACTCTCAGCAGATAGGGGACTACGCCGATACCGAGTTTTTCAAGACTTACTTCAGCTCTGTCACGCGCCGTGTTTTTTCCACCATTGGCGTCGATCCGCTCGTAGAGTTCATTGCTCCGGATATCAAACCAACCGAGCACATGCTCGGTATGGTCAATTCGAAAGTTTATCGAAATCGTGGCGAGACACAGTTTCTTTTTGACGAGTTGCTCGTCGATTACGCGTTCACCACACCTTACCGAAATATCGATCAAACCATTCGCTTTATCAGTGCCGAAGTCGACGCATACTGCGCCTCACACAATCGCCTCAACAGCATCCAGAAAGTAGAGGTTCTTCGTGCCGTTTTTTATCGTACAACGCGCGCCTATATCGTTGGACGCATCGACGGAGACGACTGGGTTTGCCCGCTTGTCATCGCACTGAAAAATACAGACGAAGGTATCGTCGCCGACGCCATCATTCTTTCCGAGCACGATGTCAGCATGTTGTTCGGATTTACGCGCTCCTACTTTCATGCAGACCTGGCAATTGTGGGCACCACGGTGGCGTTCCTGAATTCCATGATGCCGAGGAAGCCGATTGCGGAGATCTATACCGTGCTCGGCCGCGCCAAGCAGGGCAAGACTGAGCGGTATCGTTCGCTTTTTCAGCACCTCGGGAAGTCCAGCGACAGGTTCGTGCACGCGAGGGGCGACAAAGGTATGGTGATGGTGGTTTTTACATTGCCTTCCTACGACATCGTGTTCAAGGTCATTCGTGACCGCTTCGCCTACCCGAAAACGATTGGCCGCAAAGACGTGATCGAGAAATATCAGCTGGTGTTCAAACACGACCGGGCCGGTCGCCTTGTCGATGCGCAGGAATTCCGCCGGTTGCGCCTCGACCGTGCACGATTTACAGACAAGTTGCTCGATGAGTTATTGACTGCATGCGCCGACACCTGCCGGATCGAGAATGATTTTGTCGTTATCGAGCACGTCTATATGGAGCGTCGGCTGACGCCGTTGAATTTGTATCTCAGAGAGTCAGACGAGGAAGCCGCCAGGCATGCTGCTATTGACTATGGCCAGGCAATTCGCGACCTGGCGCTCAGCAATGTATTTCCCGGCGATCTGCTACTCAAGAACTTTGGCCTGACGCGGCACGGCCGCGTTATCTTTTATGACTACGACGAGCTTTGCCTCGTCACTGACTGTAATTTCCGCCGAATTCCGGAGGCCCGGGACGACATGGATGAAATGCGAGCCGGCGCCTGGTTTTTCGTCGGGCCGCGCGACATCTTTCCGGAGCAGTTCATTCAATTCCTGGGTTTCAAGGAAGACGTCAGGCGGGCGTTTGTCGAACATCACGCAGAACTCCTGACCGCTGACTACTGGGCGAATCTAAAAAAACGGCATCGATCGGGAGAAGTGCTGGAAGTCCTGCCCTATACCGCCAAGCAATGGACCGAGCACAAGGGGCATGCGCTTTACCCCACTGCCACCTGAGCAAGCATTTATCACGTTCTGATATCGCCCGTCAGGACGGTCAGCAGAAACTACAAAGCGTCGTAGGAGCCCGTCCTGACGGGCGACAGCAGCGTTAGCAGAAACCACAAAGAGTCCGTAGGAGCCCGTCCTGACGGGCGATATCAGACGACCTTCAGGCGCGCGTTGTATTCACGGAGCCTACCGATCTGCCTCTCAAGCGCCTGCTCGTCCCACTGGAATTCAGCCGCAGCGATCGCTGCAACCGCTTCAATTAGCTGCTCTCCCTGGTCAGCAGACAATCCCAGCATCAACCGCCTTTGCATCAGGTCCGTCAGGTTTTTCGCGTATTCATGACGTATTGCAAACACGACTTCGGCGGCCAGGACACTTTTCTCCGCATCGATCACTTTCGACAGACCGGCTTCGGCCGCGGCAAGATCCAGAATCAGAGTGGCACGCCCGCCGTAGATGCCGATAATGCGTTCGCGGCCGCGTTCCGAAAGGCCGGCGAAGTCTTCTAAACGCTCGCGCGCCTCAATGACACCAACCGCACCGGGCAGGAGTGTGCTCGATGTGATGCAACGCGGCAGCCCGGCGTCAAGCTTTCTGTCAACACGATCAATAGTCTGTTCTGCAAGATTTCTAAACGTGGTCAACTTGCCGCCGATAATCGAAATGATTCCTTGCAAGGGTCGCCGGTGACGCTTGATGATATGCCGGCGCGTAATGGCTGATTCCGGACGATTACCGCGGCGTGGCAGTGGTCGAACGCCTGCGTAGGCGAAGTGTATGTCGTCGGATTCCAGCTCCGCTTCCGGAAAGACACGATTTGTCTCATCCAGCAGGTACCGAATTTCTTTCCGGCTCGCGTGAGCGGCGTCAGGTTCTCGCCCGTAACGAATATCGGTCGTGCCGATCAGATATTGTCCGTTCCAGGGGATGATAAAAAACGGCCGTCCATCAGCTGCCGCTTCGACATAAAATGCATCGCGTGGTGCACCTTTAAATTCACCGACAATAATGTGGCTCCCTTTGGTGCCACCCATCAGGCGCCGTGTTTGCCGACCGGTCTTCTGCAGGACGCGATCGACCCAGGGGCCGGATGCATTGATCACGATCCGCCCCTTCACGACTTTTATCTCGCCACTGTCGGCATCGACGTAACCGACGGTCATCGTCCTGCCATCGTGCAGCCCAATCGTTTCGACCGGGCAGTAGTTCTTGACGACAGCGCCGGCCTCCGCTGCCGAAATAATGTTCTCCAGCACGAGCCTTTCCGCAAACGTTACCTGTGCATCGTAATACTGCGCACCACCCCTTAACCCGGCTGCGTTAAGTCCCGGCTCCTGTTGGAGCAACTCGTCGCGACTCAGCATACGGTGCCGGGGTAATGTCTTTCTGATGGATAACAGATCGTAGGCAATCATTCCGAGACGGATCAGCATCAGGCCCCGTTTGCTGTTTTCATAAACAGGTATGTTTATGCGAATGCGCTTGACAAGGTGCGATGCAATGTTGCGCAGAAAGATGCGTTCATGCAGCGACTCGTAGACCAGGGATATTTCTGCATATTCAAGATATCGAAGACCGCCGTGAATGAGCCGGCTCGACCAGCTCGATGTTCCGCTGCCGAAATCGCTTTTGTCGAAGAGAATCACGCTCAAGCCGCGGAGTGCCGCATCGCGGGCAATGCCTGCGCCGTTAATACCACCACCGATGATTACCAGATCATATTCCGGTACGGTGTTCGGCATCAGGGTCTTACTTGCCCTTTCCCGCGAACGACATACTTATAGCTCGTCAATTGCTCGGCGCCGACGGGACCGCGGGCATGAATCCGGCCTGTCGCAATGCCAATCTCCGCGCCCATGCCGAACTCGCCTCCGTCGGCGAACTGTGTCGATGCGTTGTGCATCACAATCGCGCTGTCTACCTCCGTCAGGAATTTCCTGGCCGCGACTTCGTCTTCCGCAACGATGCTTTCCGTGTGGCCCGAGCCGTACAGCCTGATATGTTCGATCGCTCCCTCTACACCATCGATAATCCGCACCGAGATGACGGCGTCGAGATACTCCGTGTGCCAGTCTTGTTCGGCGGCGGGTTTCGCTTCTGATGCGATCTCCCGCACTGCCTGGTCGCCGCGCACTTCGCAGCCGGCATCGATCAGGGCGGCGACTACGCCGGGAATGAGCCTTGATGCCGCCTTGCGGTCGACAAGCAGTGTCTCGGCAGCGCCGCAGATGCCCGTGCGACGCATTTTCGCGTTTAACACGATTTCTCTGGCCATATTCTCGTCCGCCGATTCATGAAGGAAGACATGGCAGATGCCCTCCAGGTGCCCTATCACAGGCACTCTGGCCTCCGCCTGCACGCGCTCAATGAGACTTTTACCGCCGCGCGGCACAACGACATCGATCGTGTCACTCATCGACGACAACAGGTAACCGACAGCGGCGCGATCCGTTGTCGGCACCATCTGAATTGCAGCCTGGGGAATGCCGGCGGTTGCAAGTCCCGCGGCGAGGGAACTAAAGATCGCCTGACTCGAATGAAAACTCTCCGAGCCGCCGCGCAAAATAGCGGCATTGCCCGATTTCGTGCACAGTCCAGCAGCATCGGCGGTAACATTGGGGCGGCTCTCGTAAATAATGCCGATGACGCCCAGCGGTACCGCAACACGTTGTATGTGTAAGCCGTTCGGTCTGTCCCATTCCGCGAGAACGCGGCCGACCGGGTCGGGTAATTCGACAACCGCTTCGAGCCCGGTAGCCATGGATTCGAGCCGTTCGGGATTCAGCGCCAGCCGGTCGAGCAGCGGCGCGCTCAGGCCGCGTTTTTCGGCTGCTGCCATGTCGGCCTGGTTGGCATCGAGGATTGCATCCGCGCTGTCACGAATGGAGTCTGCTGCCGCCTGTAGCGCCTGATTACGTTGCGAACCCGGGCACAGCGCCAGTTCCGATGCCGCTTCTCTGGCTCTGCGGCCGAGTTCGTCCATCATTTCGGCAACGCCCGGCGATTCAGTCGTCAATTTCCCCGTCTGTTGGCTCATCTAGGATTCACTCCCGAACAGCACCAGGTCATCGCGATGGACCATGACCGTCCGACCGCGGTAGCCGAGTTTCGGTTCGATCTGCGCCGAGCGGCAACCGATGATTTCTGCCGCTTCATCGCTGGCGTAGGCCGCGAGGCCCCTGCCGAGCTCTTCTCCGTTTGCACCGACCAGTGTCACAACATCGCCACGCCGAAAATCACCGATGACCTCGACAAGACCGACCGGCAGCAAGCTGTTGCCGTTGGCCAGTGCCGTCGCGGCGCCGGGATCCATGTGGAGTTCACCGCGGACTTCGAGTATGCCGGCAAGCCACTGCTTGCGCGCCGCGGCCGGTGTTCCCACTGCATTGAATACCGTGCATTTGCCCCCCTGCGCCAGCGCCTGCAGCGGCCGTTCGACGGTACCGCTCGCAACGATGGTCGAACAACCTGCGCGGGTCGCTATCCGGGCTGCCTGTAGTTTCGTTGCCATGCCGCCGCTGCCGAATTCTGACCGCGATTCGCCGGCAAAAGCGAACATTTCGTCACTAATCTTCGCGACCGTGGCGATGTGTTCAGCATCCGGATGCTTGGCGGGATCCGCCGTATAAAAACCATCCACATCCGACAGGAGAACAAGTCCGTCCGCCATGACCATCTGCGCTACGCGTGCGGCGAGGCGGTCGTTGTCACCATAGCGAATCTCTTCTGTCGCAACCGTGTCGTTCTCATTGATGACCGGCACGATGCGATGCTCAAGCAACTTGCCGAGCGTACCTTTGGCATTCAGGAAGCGGCGCCGGTTTTCCGTGTCCTCAAGCGTCAACAACACCTGCGCAGCCGCTACGCCGTGCTCGCCGAGTGCCTCCTGATACGCATGCACAAGCTGTACCTGGCCCGCCGCTGCGGCCGCCTGCAACTCATCGAGCCGTGAGCGACGCGGATTGATGCCCAGCACATTGCTGCCGATCGCGATCGCGCCGGAGGAAACAATCAACACCTGCCCATTCCCGGAACGCAAAGCTGCAATATCCTCAGCAAGTCCTGAGAGCCAGTCGCGATCGAGCCGGCCGTCCCGGGTAATCAGCAGCGAAGAGCCGATTTTGACGACCAGGCGCCGCAACTTATTGAGTTTGACTCCGGACATGAGCGGGGGCCTTATCCGCTAAGGCGGTGATGTCTTGCATAGGACGACAGAGTTACCTCCCCCTTGGAAACAGCAACGCTCCCGCTACGGGCAATGGCGGCGATCTTGCCTATCCGGCTCGCCTCTTCGACAAATGCATCTATTTCGCCAAGACTGCCCGTGAGCTGCACAGTACAGCTATTCTGTGCATCATCCAGAATTTCGGCACCATACTTCTTCGCGAGCGCCAGCACTTTTGCGTAACCACCTGTCGCGAGCTTGAACTTGAGTATCGCCAGCTCGCGCTCGAAGTGATCGCCCAAGGTCATATCATGAATATTGACCACATCCACGAGCTTCGCAAGTTGAGTATTGAGTTGCGCAAGAGCCGAGTCAGAACCGCGGATAACGAGTGTGACACGCGACACCGTCGGGTCGTCTGTCGGTGCAACGTTCAGCGAGTCAATATTGTATCCGCGTGTCGAGAAGAGCCCTGTCATGCGGGTCAGGGCTCCGACTTCGTTCTGCAGCAGCACCGATATTACGTGACGCATTGATTCTGTATCCATAGCAACAAACCAAATTCGCTTGAAACCATTGCTGGCAATTTTCCGCTGCAAGGTGGCACAGCAATGCGAGTATTGCAATGCAATAAAAATTAGTAAACACTCGCCTAAAATCCGGCACTTACACAACATCGACGAGAAAATGAGCAAAAAGGCGCCCGCAGGCCGCACAGACCGGCATCCGCTTGCCGGAACCCGGATGAGTGGCGCCGATATTGTCATTCAGGTCCTCGCCGACGAAAACGTCGATACCATATTCGGCTACAGTGGCGGCGCGATTCTGCCGACCTTCGACGCCGTATTTCGCTATAACGACAAGCACCGCAAAGCCGACGGCAAATCGTCAATCCCGCTGATCGTACCGGCCAACGAGCAGGGAGCTGGTTTCATGGCGGCAGGCTATGCCCGCGCCAGCGGCAAAGTTGGCGTCCTTATGGTCACTTCGGGTCCAGGTGCAACCAATACGGTGACACCGGTTCGCGACTGCATGGCCGATTCGGTGCCCATTGTTATCATCTGCGGCCAGGTGCCGGTGAAGGCGATCGGCACCGATGCGTTTCAGGAAGCTCCCGTGGCGGCAATCATGGGAGCAGTCGCAAAACACATCTTTCTGATAACCGATCCAACCCGCCTCGAAGCAACAGTGCGCACTGCCTTCGAGCTTGCCCGCACCGGCCGGCCCGGCCCGGTCGTCATCGACATACCGAAGGACATTCAAAACTGGGAAGGTGAGTTTACGGGCGTCGGGTCACTGCCGCTGACCGGTTATCGACACCGTCTGCAGGCGGTCATTGAGAACCACCTGACCGATGATGCCTGCGAGCGATTTTATAAGATGCTTGCCGAATCCGAGCGGCCGTTGATCTATGCCGGTGGCGGCGTGATCAACGGCAATGCAACGAAAGCGATGCGACACTTTGCCAGCGCCTACGGCATCCCGGTAGCGACAACCCTGATGGCGCTCGGCGCCAGCGACACAAAGCATCCATTGTCGCTGCACATGCTCGGTATGCACGGCATGGCCTTTGCCAACTATGCCGTCGAAGACTGTGACCTGTTGATTACTATCGGCGCCCGGTTTGACGACCGGGTCGTCGGCGACCCGGTCAGGTTTGCCCCCAAGGCGAAGAATATTGCGCACTTCGATATCGACGTATCGGAGATCGGCAAAGTAAAAAGCGTCGACTGGCACCATGTGGGCATTCTGAAGCGGGATCTCGATGACCTGCTCGCATACGGCAAACGCATCAAGTTTGAAAAGGAATTCACTGTCTGGCACAAAGAGATAGCCGGCCTCAAGGAGAAACACTGTCTCAATTACGATCGGGAAAGCGACCTCATACAGCCTTACGCCGTGATCGAAGAAATCAACCGGCTGGCAGGCGGTAAGGCAATCATCTCGACAGGTGTCGGCCAGCACCAGATGTGGGCCGCTCAGTACTTCGATTTCCGCGAGCCACGGCTCTGGCTGACGTCCGGCAGCATGGGGACGATGGGGTTTGGACTGCCGGCCGCCATCGGTGCGCAGGTTGCCAAACCGGATCGCCTCGTTATCGATATCGACGGCGATGGCAGCATGCGCATGAACATCGGCGAGCTTGAAACCGCGACCACCTACGGGCTCCCGATCAAGGTCATCGTTCTCAACAACTTCGGTGATGGCATGGTCAGGCAGTGGCAAAAACTCTATTACAAGGGCCGAATGTCAGGCAGCGACAAGTCTCTGCACCGCAAGGACTTCGTCAAGGCGGCCGAGGCAGACGGATTCGAATACGCGGTGAAGCTGGATCGAAAAGAAGACCTGCCGGGCGTCATCAGAGAATTTATCGAGTTCTCCGGCCCTGCGTTCCTCGAAGTCATTATCGACCCCGACGCCGGCGTCTATCCCATGGTCGGTCCCGGCCTGAGCTACGCCAAAATGATCACGGGCGACTTTATCGTCAGCAGAGACCAGCCGGCCGACGACAAACCCGGCCCCAGCGAAATGTTCTGATACGGATCGTTTCCCCTTCGCGTCAGCAGGCTGGCGGCCGCTCGGTGCCGCGCGAATAGTGACCGCCTCCCAGATTCCGTATTCAGACGAGTACTCCATCAATATCACCTTGACGGAGTACTAGGTATTTTCGCGCATAGATACTGGCAGGACGGTTTGCTATGGATGAGCCTCCTGGGCAGGGGCGATGTCGTGACAACGCAGAGCGGATCTCATTCCAGAACGATTACGGGTTACCTGGCGCATTTGCTGGAGCATCCCCGATGGCTCATGGAGTGCGACATCGACTTTACGCAATGCCCATACCAGGGACGTTATGAGGACTTCGTCGCCGAATGCGAAACCTGCATATATGGCGAAGGGTGCAAATGGCTGAGCAGCTACACAATAAGTGCAATTAAGGAAGCGCCGCTAACGGATCTCGTTGACGCACTGGAAAGTGCTGTCGATTATGTCGCCGGCCGCCAGCAAGACGAACACCAGGCAGACTGCGTCTGTGACAACTGCAAATGGCTGCGAAAATCGCGCCAGTTTCTTCGCTCCTTCCCCGAATAGAACATGAGCCAGTGTGCGGTGGCACAGGCCGGGATCCGCTGATCAACCAGCAGGCCGGCAGGCTCAAGGCCTGTTTTTCTGCAGATGCAGTAAGATTGTCCTCAAGAATCACCAGAGGGGAATTCAACGTGTCTCAGTCAACACTCTCGGGCAGCTGCCTGTGTGGGTCGGTCCGCTACGAGATCTCGGGCGATCCGAGGGCTTTCTATCATTGTCACTGTCGGCGTTGCCGCAAAACTACGGGCACAGGCCACGCAAGCAATATCATTTTGAAACCCGATGCTGCCAAATGGCTTGCCGGCGAAGAACTCCTCGAGAGTTTCAAAGTGCCGGACGCCAAACGCTATCGCACGGTATTTTGTTCGAATTGCGGCAGCCCGCTTCCGCGTATTGCGCCCGACCTGAGTCTCGCAGTCATTCCGGCAGGATCGCTGGACGAATCGCCCGCGATAGATCCGACGGCCAGGATCTTCTGGGAGTCGCGAGCCGCGTGGTCCTGCGACGCCAGTGAAATTCCCGTCTGGCCCGAATACCCGGACAATAGGTAAGCGTCGGGCCCGGCATAGATTGTTGCCGGGCAAGAGCAGTTGTATGCTGGGACGCCCCTATTAAAAAACAAGAATTGCCTGGAGGATCCCGATGATTGCCAGAAGAAAAACCACGGTTCTCACCTTTTTCGCAGTTTCACTCGCCATCGCCGCGTGTGGTGGTGGCAACGGCCCGGAGTCCGGGCCTGCAACCGGGGGGGCGACGCCTGAGACGGCAAGCGAACAAGCCACCAACGATTTGAGAATGCGCCTTGCCAGCGAAGATAGAGCGGAAGCGGATCGGGCGCGCGACGCGGGGCGCCGACCAGCGGACGTCGTCGCGTTCCTTGGTATCGCGAGCGGGATGCGCGTAATGGATGTGATCGCAGCTGGCGGCTACTACACCGAAGTACTGTCGCTGGCGGTTGGCGACAGCGGGCATGTTGTCGCGCAAAATACGCCGGGAGTGCTCAAGTTTCGGGACGGCGCAAACGAAAAAGCGATCAGTGCCCGCCTGGCCGGCAATCGATTGCCGAACGTCACACGCCTCAATAAGGACTTCGCAGACCTGACGCCTGAAGACGGCCCATTCGACGCCGCGATAACGGCCCTCAATTTCCACGACGTCTACAACCGGGGCGGCCCGGAAGCGACGGTCGACGCCCTCCGGTCCATAGCAAGCGTTCTAAGGCCCGGCGGCGTGCTCGGAATTATTGATCACGTCGGTGAAGCGGGTGCGGACAACGCGGCATTACACCGGATCGAGATTTCCAAGGTCCTCGAAACTGTTGAAGCAGCTGGATTTATCGTCGAATCGGACAGCGATCTGCTGCGCAATGAGACGGATGACCATAGTCTGTTCGTATTCGATGAGTCAGTGCGAGGCAAGACAGACCGCTTTCTGCTAAAGGTCAGAAAGCCGGCCAAATAATGATGATCTGTGCCCTGACAAAGATCTGACGATGCCCGACTACCTGCTATCCGCCCGGCGTATACGCAAGCAAAAGTTTGATGCGGAACCCGGGCGGACGCGATTTCTCAAAGTCCCTGCCAACCGGCTGCCGACACCTGCTCACGCCATTGAACAGGCCGAATGGGTCGGCGCCGTCATGGCTGAAGGCCACACCCACACGAATCACAGCACCGGAAATGACTGTGGCGACATCGCAGTTCTCGTCCACGGCTACAGCAATGACGCGAAAAGCATTATGTGGCGCCATCGCCGACTCAAAGCTGATCTCGCAGAGGCCGGATTCCAGGGGGTGCTCGCCAGTTTCGACTGGCCAAGTGATGATCGTGCGCTGAATTACCTTGAGGACCGTAGCGACGCAAAGATCACGGCGCTTCGCCTGGTAGATGACTGCATCAGCCTGCTTGCCTCAGCGCAGTTTCGCGGCTGTGAATACAACGTTCATGTCATCGCACATTCGACCGGCGCCTATGTCGTCAGAGAAGGCTTCGACGATGCGGATGACAGGCCTGGAATTGCGGCTACCAACTGGAACGTGTCACAAGTTTGTTTTGTGGGCGCCGACGTGTCGAGCCGATCGATGTCGGCGTCCGATTCAAAATCGAGTTCGATCTACCGCCACTGCACCCGGCTTACGAACTATCAGAACCCCTTTGACTCGGTACTCAAACTGTCGAACGTCAAGCGTGTCGGTGTTGCCCCGAGGGTCGGTCGAATCGGGCTCCCGCCCGATCATCAGGACAAGGCCGTCAACGTGAACTGCGGCGCATACTTCGCCGGCAAGGACAGGAAGAAAGCAACCTTTATCGGAGCCTACAATCACTCCTGGTATTTCGGCGACAAAGTATTCGCCCGAGACCTCGCCGCCACGCTAATGGGCGATGTTGACCGATTCTTCATACCGGGACGGCAGAGGGACGAACATGGTGTACTGCACCTGTAGGGAACGGACATAACGCGGACCGTCCCCAAATGCGGCAGTTTCCGGTATTGTGTGAACCGGCGCATGGATTTGGCACACCGAATGTCACAAAGTAACGATCAGTCGAGAGGATAATCGCCAGACCAAGATGCTCATCACGCCAAACAGAAACGATCTGAACAAGATCGTCATTTTGAATCCGAAGGGAGGTTGCGGGAAAACGACGCTCGCGACGAACCTGGCCAGTTACTACGCGGGCCGCGGCGGCCCGGTCCCGGCCGTTATGGATTGCGACCAGCAGGGCTCCACCATGAGGTGGCTCGAAAAACGCCCCGGCTCGCAGCCTCCGATACACGGCATTGCTGCCTACAAGAACAGCATGCAGGCGACTCGCAGCTGGCAGCTCAGGGTACCCAATGAAACGACCAGTCTCATCGTCGATTCTGCGGCCAGCCTGAGCCACGACGATTTACGCGAAATAACGCGCGATGCGACAAGCATACTGGTACCGGTATTGCCGTCTGCAATCGATATTCATGCCGCATCGCATTGCATCGCCGACCTGCTGCTCGTAGCAAAAATCGATCGGCGCGACCGCAAGCTTGCGGTCGTGGCAAATCGTACGCGCCGGAACACCAAGAGCTTCGAGAAACTCATGTGTTTCCTCGATACGCTGGGGATTCCCGTAATTGCGGTCATACGGGACAGTCAGAATTTCGTGCATGCCGCTGCAGAGGGCATCGGAATTTGCGAAATGCCGCTGCACAAGGCCAGGAAAGATATCGAACAACTCCAACTCATCATCGAGTGGCTGGATGATTGGGAAAACCGGCGTCACCACGCAATGCCGACGGGGACTTACCCCGAGCCAAATGCGGCAAACGTCACGGTATTACACAAGTCGCAATTCGGCTCCAGCCACAACTAGCCCGAGTGTTTCACCAGGGATCGCCGGTCCTGGTTCAGGGCTCATTCTGAATTGCCGAGAATAATTCCGCGTCGACGTTGCCACCAGTCAACACTGCGACCGTTATCTTGTCTTTGCAGTCTATTTTTCCCGTCAATACGGCCGCGAGCGCAACAGCCCCGCCAGGCTCGACAACGAGTTTCAGGTGACTGAACGCAAAACGCATTGCCACTTTTACATCTTCGTCACTGACGACGAGACCTTCACCTGCAAGTTCTTGATTTATGGCAAAAGTCATCTCGCCGGGGGTTTCCGCCAGTAACGCATCGCAGATCGAACGCGCCGTTTTCAGATTCGAGCAGCGTACGCCTTCGCGTAACGACCGGGCCGTGTCATCAAAGTGTTCCGGCTCGACCGTGTGAACGGACGTTGCCGGTGATAGCGCCTTTATTGCGATAGCCGAGCCCGCGCTCAACCCTCCTCCGCCACAGCAGAGAAGAACCTGGTCGGGCGAAAGACCGAGCTCGCTGCACTGCTCGACGATTTCGAGACCGACCGTACCCTGGCCGGCAACGATGTCCTCGTGATCATAGGACGGCACGACTATGGCGCCACGTTCTGCGGCGACCTGCCTGGCGATCGCCTCGCGGTCACCACTGTACCGGTCGTACAGAACGACCTCTCCGCCAAACCGTTTGGTTCGTTCTATTTTTACTTTCGGGGCGTCCTCGGGCATGACGATGACCGTTTTGATGCCAAGCAGGCTACCGGCCCTGGCCACGCCCTGTGCATGGTTGCCCGAAGACCATGCCACCACTCCTTTGCTTGCTTGCTCGGGAGACAGCCGACTCAGAAAGTTATAGGCGCCACGAATCTTGAAAGTGCCGGTTACCTGCAAGCACTCGGGCTTCAACAAGACTGTGCCGCCGGCGATCTCGTCAAGTTCGGCCGACCGGAGGAGTGGTGTTCTGACCGCAACCTGCGCCAGGCGTTTCGCCGCAGCCTGAATATCGCTGAGTTCGATCATTGGGCTGCCAGCCGGTCGATCTTGGCGGCGCAAATGAAATCGTTGTCCGACAGCCCGTTTATTGCCGTGGTCGTATATCGCACGAGACAACTTCCGTATTTGACGATCATTTCCGGGTGGTGTCCCTCGGTGCTTGCAACCCAGGCAACGGCATTGGTGAAAGCGATCGTCATAGCAAACCCCGGAAATCGAAATTCACGGCTAATGTACTCGCCGGATTCGGCAAGCTCCCAGTCTGGGTGCAATGCCGACATCAGCTCGCCAGCCTGATCCGCAGTCAAAGGCTCGACACCGCCTTCGCAAGGCCGGCATTTGCGCTCAACAAGGTCTGTCATAAATTATCGCCGTTAGTCCATCTGAGAGGAGCTTCATACCATAAATCCAGCCAGGCAAACAAAAAAGGGCCGGTCTCGGAGAGACCGGCCAATAGTGACTCATTGAAGAGTCTCTTGGGGACCGAGTGCTGTCTAGTCAGGATTCGACGCGAATGACGGCGTCTCTTCGACAAACAGCGTCAGGCTCACTTTGCGCTCAAGCGCGAAGCTGTCGGGATTATCGTCTGCTGCCGGTGATTCACCGTGTGCAGCAAGCTTAATGCGTGACTCGGCAATGCCGTTGGATACCAGGACGTCCCGTACGTATTCTGCCCTCTGAGCGGAGAGCCTCTGGTTGTAGTCGGCGTCACCCCGCTCGTCCGCAAATCCGTCAAGCTGGATATAGATGTCGGACATTGTGGATAGACTTGCCGCAAGTTCCCGCAGTTTGGTGTCCGTCGTAGTGCCAAGCACGCGCTCGTCAGTACGCAACAACAGGTCTATTTCAATGCCGGCCTGCATCAGAGTCAGCAGTTCAGGTCTCGCAACCGCCCGCATACGCTGCAAATCGCCGCTCAACGAGTCGATGTCACTGTTCAGCGCATCGACGCTTTTTTCCAGTGCCATAATCTGCTTTCTGGAGCTGACCAGTGAATCGGACAGCGTCGTTACCGCCGTGTTTTTCTTATGGAACTCATCGCCTAACTTCGCGCCAACAGCTGCACCGACAATGAACCCGACCGGGCCGCCCGCGACAGCACCAATTATTCCACCAACGCCGAGGCCGATGCTTTCCCTCTTGGATGTGGTGCCCTCGGCCAAGGCCGGCGTCGCAATCAGGCAGGCAAGAATAGCAATAGCAAGATTTTTGTTACGCATTGTCGTTTCCTCCGTTTGTCGGGCCACTCATGTGGCCGCCATCGGAGTCAATTACAAGGCATAAATGCGGGCGTACGCAGCCTGTAGAATGGCAAGGTGCCGATCAATTGTGGCAAATTGTGTTTTGCACAAAAAAACGCCGGCGCGATTGCTCGAAAACGTGCATTTGCATGCAGAGCCATTTCCGTTGGTCGCTTAACGACCAGCGGCATCCGTTCGAAATGTTTGCTTTCGCCAAAAGCGGTCAATCAATTGATTGGGCAAGCGTCATCGTGAAGGGCAGAAAACGCGGGGAAAAGCAGCCAGGTGAACTCGATCTAATCGGACTGTGTCTGTACGGTCGGGTGTGAGCTATCACATCCAGGGTATATTTGAAGAAAATATACTGACGTTCAACCCTGGCTGGAATCAAAGCGGTAACGAACTCGTCCCATTCACCGTCGTGCCGCGCCGCCGCATTCGCACGTTTCGTCAGGCGATCAAGGACGCCAATCGCGCCCTTCGCTTTGGCTTCGGTGCGAGTCAGATCGCAGAAAGATGTCGTCAAATGTTCCCGCTGCTGATCCCAATAAGCGAACACCAGGTAGCTATTGCGTTTCTTGAAGTTGTAACCACAAGCGATTTCGCCAATATTCGTTCGCACCAACGTTGTATCCGGAATCGATCCTTTCCAGCGATCTCGCACTGAGAATGTGACCTCGCGCTGCTGCAGAATGCCAAGGACCGTGTTGCGCATCGCTATTGCATCGCCAAGAAAGACAACGTCGGCCCGCGCGTAGGCCGTTGCCACAGCCTTCTCGAAATCGTCTGGAAAGGGCATACACATGCACGCTTCCGCTGCCTGCAGCGGGCACAGAAAAATCAGGACCGAAATCGGGCCCAACCAACGCTGGCTTACTATGGAGTACTTCACGTCTTTTCCTCCCCATTCAATGCTCACCTCTCAAGTTAGTGGGTGTGTCCACGAAAAGGTTCCGGTGCGCGGCTAATGAACCCTTTTTAAGAGCGGTTTCCTTAGAAGTCTTTCGTGCGCTGATCAGTATCACAGTCAGTATTCGGGCGTCGCAGCGTTGTTGCGACGCTATTACCCGGTATGGTTATCGAGCAAAACTGGAGGGCTTCTCCATCAGATTCGTAAGGCTGCTGGTGGCCGAAAGCAGACGTCGAACTAGTGGCAAATTAGTTCAAATGAGGGTCCGCTAACGGCCAGGAGCGGACATTCGCAATAATCGACGCAATGAGTTGAGACAGCCGCCGAAGCAGGCCATTCCTAGATTCTTGATCAGGTTCTATGGATTTTTCGCCGCATCACCGAGATCGGCGAGCAGATCGACGAATTCCGGTTCGTCGCGCATCGAATCGTAATATGACAGGAAGGGTTCCATAAACGGCATGACGAAACTCGGCTCCGCAAGACCCGTCCGAATGCATTCCACCGCTGCTGTAGTGGCCTTGGCTATTCCGAGTACCTGGCAGGCATGGTGTTGAGTTTTGGCTAGCTCCGCCAAATCTTCGACGACTCCGCGCCGCCAGCGCCGTACAAATCGTTCGGTTTCTTCCGTGTTTCCCTCGGCGGCGCTTACAAGGGCCATATCAAGAATTATCCCATGGTAACCGAAGTCTACGCCTGCATTCCGCCTTTCATCGAAGTTTGATCGCGCCTGGGCCAGGACTTCTGGCAGGCGATCGCTCGGTTGCATAAACCAGTAGGTAACGATCTGATTCCATTCCTTAATGGAAAGAATGCCTAACTTGTCGTTACCAGTTTCTCCGGGCTCTTGCATGGCACTCAACATTTTTTCGGCGCCCGAATAATCTCTGATCGCGATGCGTGCTTCCCACAAATGCACCGGGTCAGCGACACCCTCAAACTCCTTTTGAAGCGCTGCCAGAGCCTCCGTCCAGCGACCGAGGTCCCGGTGTTCTCTCAATTGGAGAGTGTTGTGCCAAGACGAGAGTTCATAATCCTGAAATGCGGAATTCTCAATTTCCTTGCCGGCGTCCTCGTACCGATGGGAGATCATAAGTGTCGAGATCAGACTGTGAGTCCAACGCGGGTTTCGTGGATCCAGTGTATGAGCCAGCCGTTGCGACTCGGCCATGCCTTCGAAATCTCCCTGGCGACGCTGAATCCACGACTTCAATTCCACCAGGCGCGCGTCGCTCGGCATCATGTCCTGAGCTTGCGTAATCAATTGATACGCCCGATCGTAGTTCTTCAATATGTAATAGGTGTAGTAAGCCTGCGCCATCAGATGATCGGCCGATTT
>PVMK01128433.1_pt1 | contig 50711 bp, 50 predicted proteins | sample 1853481 | NCBI WGS metagenome assembly PVMK01 (sample SAMN08533507, study PRJNA380276) | Marine sediment metagenome, whole genome shotgun sequencing project.
CGGCGAGACCTTTGCCCGATACTGGCTACACAACGGGATGGTCAACCTCGGTGGGGAGAAGATGGCCAAGTCGACCGGTCACGCAATAGACCTGGCTTCGATCATCGAATCGCACGGGGGCCGCGCCCTGCGCATGCTCTTTCTCCGGGCCCATTACCGATCACCCATCGAGTATTCGGACGTCCTGTTATCAGAAGCCGCCGAGACGCTCGACAGGCTCGACCGGTTTCGAGAGAGAGCGACTCCCGGAGTGCCTGAAGAGAAGGCTCTCGAACGATTTCGCGAGGCGATGGATGATGACTTCGGGACACCCCAGGCGATATCGCTGCTCTTTGACCTGGTCCGGGAGGGCAACAGACTTCTCGATGAGGGCGGCGAGGTGGCTGCGATCGCGGGCGCAGTCGAGTCGATCGTCGATGTTCTCGGGCTGGATGACGCATCCGGTCCGGCCTCGGGTGAGCAGGCTCTAACGGATGCTGAGGTGCATGCCCTCGTGGCAGAACGCAACCTGGCGAGAAGTGAAAGACGCTTCGACGATGCCGATGCGATTCGGAAATCGCTGGACGATCAAGGTGTGAGTCTCGAGGACGGGCCCCATGGCACCCGCTGGCTTCGGAAGTAGGGTCGAGGGCCTTCATGCCGTTGCGGCCGCCGTCGAGGCGGGTCGGGTCAACAGGCTCTACGTGGAGAGGGGCCGGCGAGAGAGGGCCGACGTAGCAGCCCTGGTAGCCAGGGTTGGATCTGACAGGGTCAGGGTGATCGATGACGTCCGAACACTGGCCACGACCGACGCCCCACAAGGCGTCGTTGCCGACTGCCGCCCAATCATTTCGGTAACGCTCGAGTCCCTATCCGGTGAAGACGCTGCCCTGCTCGTGCTCGATCACGTTGTGGATCCCCACAATGTCGGTGCTGTGGCGCGGAGTGCCAGGGCAGCGGGGATCACGGGTCTGGTGATGTCCTCAAAGCGGGCGGCTCCGTTGTCAGCGGCTGCCTTCAAGGCTTCGGCGGGAGCTCTCGAGAAGCTTCCGGTGGCGATTGTCGGCTCCATTCCGGAGGCGCTGAGCCGTCTCAAGGAATTCGGAGTGTGGATCGTCGGTCTCGACACCTCAGCCGAGCGGCCGCTGTTTGGCCTCGAATTGCTGACGGAACCTGTCGCCGTCGTAATCGGGTCAGAAGAAATAGGTCTTTCACAGCTGGCGGCGAAGCGGTGTGATGTGGTGGTTTCGATACCGATGCTCGCCGGGACGGAGAGTCTCAACGCTTCGGTTTCCGGTGCATTGGCGGCGTTTGAGATAATGAGGGTTCGCAACAGGCCGGGTTAGCTCAGTGGTAGAGCAGCTGATTTGTAATCAGCAGGTCGTCGGTTCGACTCCGGCACCCGGCTCCACGGAAGCCCTCCAGCTCTTTGAGATCTTGCGTTGGCATTTGGATGAAGACTGTCGGTTGAAGGTCGCGAAAATTCTTCAGCGAATTGATTTGGCAACAACCACCGACGTGGGTACGTTGCTGTTACCGGGACGGGAGTGGCCGAGAGGCGACTTCCAGTATCCGACTGGAGGACCAGCTCTAGGGCTGGAGCACCAGACGGGTCGAAAAGCCCCGAGAGGGTGATGGCTTCGGCCACCGCTCCCTCGGGGTCTCTTCGCGTCTGGAGCGTGAGGCCATTCTCATCGGCCGACTCATCTTGCCGGCTGCTCCATCTGGGGAGTGATCGGAACCGGCAGCTAGGGTTTGGTGTATGGCATCGCCAGCCCCAACGGAGCGCTTGGTCGTCGTGGATATGGGTTATGCCCCGGATGCGGCTTACCCCGACTCATTTGACGAACTGCCCAACGACGTCGCGGACTCAAACGAGACGGCCCGGTGGAGTTTCGCGTTCAGCGTGAGCGAGGCGGCATTCCTGGCCGGCATTCAGGCGGATTTCCTTCGTCCGCTCTAGATGCGGACACGGAGTATCAGCTGGGCTCTGGCGACGCTGGTCGTGGTGGCCGCCTGCGGATCCGGTGACTCGAGATTCGAGGTCGTTCTAGATGGGCTGAACGAACCTCGGGGTATCTGGGTCCTGGCTGACGGAACTCTGTGCGTGGCCGAGGCGGGCCGACTTGCAGGGGGTCAGGAGGTGAAGGAAGGCCCGACTGCGAATCTCGCCGAAACGGGATCGGTCAGCTGCGTGGACACAGACGGAACACGCGGGCGAGTCATTGAGCAGCTTCCGTATGTCTTCTACAACGTCACCGGCGTAACAACCGGACCCGCAGATGTGGTGGAGATGGAAGGAGAGCTCTATCTGCTCACTGGCGAGGGCCAGGGAGACCTCTCCCGCAAACTCCTGAGGATTAGCGATCCCAATACCCCACCAGGCGTTGTGGCCGATCTCCTGGCTTTTGCGACCGAAACGGCGCCGTCTGACTTCTTCGACGAGACCGACATCTTCTCCAATCCGTTTGCCATGATCCCGGATCCCCCAAACGGGCGTTTCCTCGTCACAGATGGGGCAACCGGTCATGTTCTGGCGGTGGAGCTCGATGGTGATGTAGAGGTTTTATCCGATGTGACAGGGCACGAGGTTCTGACCGGTATCGCCCGCGGACCTGACGCTCTGGTCTATGTGACCTCATTCAGCGAACTGCCCCACACAGAGGGCGATGGTGCGGTGCTGCGGATTTACCCCGATGGCTCGTCCGACGTGGCGGCCGAAAACCTGACGACTCCAATCGACCTGGCGTTTGATGCGTCGGGTCGGTTGTATGTGCTCGAGTTTCTCGAATCCTCAGAAACGGGTGATCCATATCGTGGCACGACAGGGCGTTTGATCCGTCTCGAGCCGGAGGGCGATGGCTGGATCGCGGGCCGGGTTTTGGTGGAGGGTTTGCCGTTTCCAACTGCGCTGCTCATCGGTGATGATGATCGAATCTACATTTCGGTTCGTGGCGCCTTCAGTTCACCAGGGAGTGGTGTGGTGGTGCGGTTCGATGATCTGACACGACGAACGCCTGACGGCCCGCCTATCCGGTTCGTGGAGAGCTCCCCATGACGCGGTACTGAGGTCCCACCAGGCCGAGGGCGTTGGCAGCGGTAGTCAGGTTGGCGAGCTTTGATGTCGCGGGCCAGGTCCACATCCCGAGCCCGCAATCGGGGCTGGCGATGAGGCGTTCGCTATCGATGTGCGTAAGGGCTTCATGGAGGCGGTTACGCATCTCCTCTGCCAGCTCGACGCGGGTTTTGGCGATGGCGATCAGGCCGAGGATGACGGTTCTTTGCTCGAACAGCTCCAACAACCGGAGATCGGTCGGACGGTGGGCATCTTCTATGGAGATGGCATCGACCGCCGCTTGGTCGAGCGTTCCGGCGAGTTCGAAGTAGGCGTCGGGGTCGGCCTTGAAGACGTCTTCGTCGGGTTGATCGACGTGACGGGGATATCCGCAGCAGAGATGGACAACCCGTTGCACATCTGCGGGCACTCCTGCGAAGCAGCGCTCGAGGTCCTCGATTCCGAAGGCCAGAGCTTCCTCGGTCTTACGTGCGAACACCGGCTCGTCCACCTGGATGTGGCGGCATCCGGCCGCGGCCAACGCTCGGATCTCAACATTGAGGGCGTCGCCCAGGGCGCGATTGAGCTCTCGCGGGTCGTCGTAGTGGTCGTCAGCCACCGTGTTGGCGATAGTCATCGGCCCGGGGAAGGTGATCTTGACCGGCCGCGACGAGTACGACTGCGCGATCTGGCAGTCGTAGGGAAGGAATCGATCTTTGGGGCGGACACGATCGGTGATAGTTGGCACTTCACGTTCTCACGCTCCGGTGCGGATCTCGCGTAGTTGGAGGTGCTCGAAGTCCACTCCGCCCAAGTGACGTAGGTGATAGAGGATGTAGTGCTCACTGCGCATCTCGCCATCGGTGGGAATGTCAACCCCTGCGTCGACCTGGGCCGTCACCGCTGCCTGTGTTGCCAACGCGAACTGCGTCTCGAGGTTCCGGTTGTCGAAGTAGTAGGCGTCGAACGTGACCGAATACGGCACCTGAAACCAATCGCGAACCGGCACATAGTCCGGCTTGGGGAAAGATCCGATGGTTGTGGTGAGAACGCTGGTCATGGTGGAGCGAACATAGCCGGGCCGCTGCTAGCCGTTCTCTTCGGTGTCGATCGCATACTTGATACGGCGACCCTCCTGCCCGGAGCCGTGACCGTAATGATGCCATTGTGGGAAGTTGAAGTCTGAGGTGACGGAGGACGGCAGGAGAAGCACCGCCTCGAGGAAAGCCTCGAGGTCCGGGACGCTGTAGAAATTGACCTCGTAGCCCCAACTGACCAAGTCGTCGAACATCTCGCGTGCCCGGTGGTGCTCCCAATCGACTGAGAACCGGCTTATGCCCCAGGAGGTCAGCATTTCCAGCGTCTTGCGCGCCTCGACAGGCGCGACGGCGATCAAAGGGGACAGCCAGGCGATGGGACACTGCACGATGGCATCCGGATGCTCGGCCCGGATACGCCGGAATCCCTCCTCTCGAGTCGTTTCGATGTCACCGTTGAACCAGAGGCGGTCGTCGGTGAATCCTTCGTCGACGACGATCTCCAGCACCCGGTCCAACACATCGTGACCCCCCTTGAGGTCGAGCTTGATTGCCCGATTGTGTTTGGAGACCTCGCTCACCACCCGGTCGAAATACAACCATTCTTCGTTGGGGAGAGCGGGAGTGTCCTCAAACGAATCGTGGCGGCAGATGAACTCGCCGGCAGAGTTCCGACGTATGTCGAATTCGGCCCAGAACACGTCGGAGGCGAAGAACTGGCGCAGATTGTCTGGGTCGTTCACCCCATGCCACACGAGTTGCACGTCAGACGGCAGCGCCTCCTCGCTAGCTACCAGGTCTGTCAGGCCATAGTTGTTCCCTCGGGCCGTGCCCTGGGGGACGGATACTGGCCCTGACTCGAAGATGGTGTCGGCATGCAGCAAGAGCATCCCGGTCTTCTCGGCCGCAGGAACCAGCGCCTCGAGCGTGGAGGGCTCGTTGTCGATCATTGCGAACACGTGATACCCCTTGTCCTGGAAATGCTGCAGTCCGGTGGCCTTGGTTGCCTCGACGTCCTGGTCCCAATCGCCGGGATTCATGATGAGGAGGTCAGTGCTGAAGTGCACTTGATGGGGCTCACCTAGCCTATTTAGGGATCGCAACGTCACGTCTCTCAGCTTCTCCGGTCTGCCGGTGAGCAGTCCCACCGAGGTGTTGGGCTGAAGTTGGAACCAGCGGATCATGGGGAAAACCCCGGGGAAAGGGCGGTGTGTGGCCAGGATCGTGTCTTCTTGCCAGCGTCGTTCGAGATACCAATCGATCACCGCGGGGCGCTCCGAGGCCGGGACCGCGACCCCTTCGAGAATCTGCTCGATATGATTCTCGTGCACCGTCACATCAGACGGTCGCAACCGTGTGAAATATGCCGTTCCCCGCTCCTCGTCGTAGGACTGGAGTACGGAAAGCACCAGATACCTCATGTCGATGATGGTGCCATCGATGTCGGACACCAACATGAGGGGTTCGCCGGGATATCGGGTCCCAATCTGGAGGTAACAATCGGAAAGTGCCTTCATCCAGTTCATGCTTCGCTCCCTCGGGTCACTGGCGAGGCCCGATCCCCCGCCAGCGCAAGCATGCGTTCCGGCCAGTTGGTGGTCACCGAAGCCACGCCCATTTCAATCAACTCAGCGAAACGTCCCTCATCGTCGACGACGAATGCCCATACCCCCAAGCCTGCTTTTCGGGCACGGGCGACCAACGCAGCGTCGACGAGGGTGTGATGCAGGTTGATGCCGGCGACTCCCAACGCGCTCGCTCTGCCGATGGCGCGGTACGCAACCGCCCGGGCCTCGCCCAGATCGATCTCCGGAGGAAGGTCATCGAGATTGAGGATCGTGGTGATCTCGTTTGTCGCTGCCGCCATGATCTCAAAACACTTGGCCTGGCATCCGCTGACCACGACGTCGTCGATCATCGCCGCCTCGCGCACCACCGCGATACCCGGGGCAACCGCATCAGAAATCTGGAAATCAAGATTCAGCGGCACTCGCTCTCTGGCCAGGTTGAGCGCATCCTCCAGCGATGGAACCCGCTCGCCTGCGAACTCGGGGCCCCTCCATGCGCCGGCGTCGAGTCGCTGTATCTCATCCCAGGTGTGATCCGCCAAAAGGCCGCTGCCTGTCGTCGTGTGTTCGAGTCGCTCGAAGTGTAAGAGAACCGGCACGGCGTCTTTCGTCAATCGGACATCGACCTCCACCATGTCGACACCGATGTCGATCGCCTTCTCGATGGCGAGCCGGGTGTTCTCGGGAGCCCGCCCGGAGTCTCCGCGGTGGGCAATTATCTGCGTCCACTGAGGCGATTGGTAGGACATTTTCAGGGGCGTGGCAAAAGCGGAGCGATACTGGTCATTCCCGCGCGAGCCTTCAGGCCCAGAGAAGTGACTGCTCGGTCTCCGGATCGAAGAGTTGGATTTTGGATGTGTCGACGGTGAGGCTGATAGTGTCGCCGATACTGACACCTCTGGTCTTGTCGACCAGCACACGCATCTCGATGCCGCCGATGTTCACCCCTATGAGATCCTCCCGTCCCAGTGGCTCGACGACTTCTGCCGTTCCCGTGAGGGTGAGGCCTGTTGTGGCCGGAGAGGAGTCGGCGACCAGATCCACGTCCTCTGGCCGTAGTCCCATGGTGACTTTGCCCTTGGCGGCTGCCGCCTTCTCTGCTCGATCATGCGGGATAACGAGGTCGATCGCCTCACTCTTTGCCCGGAATTCTCCGTTGGTGCGCATGACCTCGACATCAAAGAAGTTCATCGGTGGGTTGCCCACAAACCCCGCAACGAAGAACGTCTTGGGGCGATCGTAGAGAGCTTCGGGGACGTCGTATGCCTGGAGAACACCTTTCGACATCACCGCGATCTTGTCGGCCATTGTCATAGCCTCAACCTGGTCATGAGTCACGTAGATGGAGGTGATGCCCAGATCTTTCTGGAGTCGCTTGATCTCCCCACGCATTGTCAGCCGGAGACGGGCGTCGAGATTGGAGAGTGGCTCGTCGAAGAGGAGAAGCTGCGGCTCCTTCACCAAGGCGCGTCCCAGTGAGACACGTTGCTGCTGCCCGCCCGAGAGTTGCGCGATCTTGCGGTCCAGTAGATCCCCGATCCCCATCATGTCCGCGACCTTCTGCACCCGCTGCTTGATCTCGCTTTTGTCCACCTTCTGTAGTCTCAGCGGATAGCTGATATTCCCGAACACGGTCATATGGGGGTAGAGGGCGTAGCTCTGGAACACCATTCCGATGCCACGGTCTTTGGGGGCGACCTCGTTGACGACCCGCCCGTCGAAGGAGATGGTCCCTCCGGTGGGCTTGTAGATCCCGGCCACCATCAGCAGCGTCGTCGTCTTCCCGCACCCGGAAGGGCCGAGGAAAGCCACGAGGTCACCGTCGGCGATGTCAAGAGTGATGTTCTCGGCGCCGACCACGCCGTCCCAACTCTTGGAAAGGTTCTCCAGTTCGACCTTCATATCAGTTTCCCTTCTCATCCATAGTCAAGAATCACGTGCCTTTCGAGCCGCCGGCGTAGATGTTCAGGAGCAACTCCTGTGTGAAGATGAAGAAGATCAGCAGCGGGATCATCTGGAACAGCCCCACAGCCGCGACCTGATTCCAGTTTGTCGGTGCGGTGTCACTGATGAGCTGGTTCAAGAACACCGGCATGTTGGCAACCTTGGTGCCGACAGTGAAGGTGAAAGGCACCAGGTAGGCGTTCCAGCCCGCAATGAAGGTGAAAAGGGAGAGCGCCGCCAGACCGGGCCGCACCTGAGGCAGCATGATCTGCCACCACACCCGGAATCGGGACGCTCCATCGATCAGCGCAGCACGTTCCATATCCCACGGGAGGGCGTCGAAGAAACCCTTCATCAGCCAGATGCCGAGCGGGAGCTCGAGAGCGATCATCACCAGCGCCACCCCACCCACCGAGTTGAAGCCGATGAAATCCCCGATGATCGGGATCTCTCCCAGGAAGCGCAGCACAAAGAATATGGCGATCAGCAGCATCTCGGCCTTGAAGGCGTGAAGCACCAGCGTCATCGACAGAAAGCCCTTGCGACCGGCGAACTTCATACGCGACAGGGCGTAGCCACCGGCTGTCGAGGCGATGCCGACGCCGATCACCATCGCCACGGCGATGAGAAAGGAGTTGAGCATTGCATTCCAGATCGCAGTGTCGGTGACGAAATCCCAGTTTCGGAGTGTGAAACCACCGATGCCACCTTCGGCGTTGCGGGGTAGGAGGCCTTCGGTGCGGAACGAGAGAGTGGCGATGATCAGCCATGCGTAGCCGATGAGAATCGGCACGATCGAGAGGATGAGAAAGCCGTACGCGAAGCGACGACCCATCTTCTCGCGGGTCTTGGGGAGTGGGCCGACAGGGCGGATTGGTGGTGCGATCTCAGTGGTGGTCATGGCTCACAGGTTCTCGATTCGGGGCTCTTCGATGAGCTCGTTGAACTTGAACAACTTCACGTAGACGACGGCCAGCAAGAGCGCCACTGTGACGAGGACGATCGCCCATGTCGCGCCAAAGGCCCACTGACTGTTTCCCGCATAGCTGGCGAAGGCACGTTTGTACGCCGTCAGCGCCCAGACTTCGGTGGTGAACAGGCCTGGACCGCCATCGGTCAGCAGCAGGATGTACTCGAACGAGGTGAGCAGCGATAGCGTCTGATAGGTGGCGATGAAGAGCAGCGGCCACTTGATCAAGGGAATTTTGATGTCGCGGATGAGCCTCCACATCGAAGCCCCGTCGACCTTGGCCGCCGTCAGGAGATCTTTGGGGATCGACTCCAGGGCCGAGGTGAAGATGATCATCCCAAAAGAGGCGCCGATGAACCCATTGGTGAGGATGACAAAGGCCCAGGGACTCCCTCCCAGAAAGAGGTTTCCTCCCGATGCTCCGAGAAACTCCGGGAACAGCTGATTGTAGATGCCGAACGGCTCCGCCTGGCCGATGCGCCGCCACATCAGGATGTAGACCACCGATGGCGTGAGACGGGGCAGCAGCCAGATGAGGCGAAAGAAGAAACCCGAGCGCCGCGGCATGTTGGTCGTTACGAGCGCCAGCACGAGAGCGAGACCGAGGTTGAACAAGATCAGCGTCGTGAAGACGTAGAAGACAGTGTTACGCAGGATCTTGGGAAAGAATGCGTCGGTGAAGAGCCGCTCGAAGTTGGCGAACCCGATGTAGGTCCAGGGATCGTTGAAGTTGGCGCTGGAGAGGTTGGTGAAGCTGAGGATCAGCAGCAGGATGCCGGGAACGATGAAGAAGACGAACACCAGCGCCATCGCCGGCCCCAGGAAACCGTAGGCGGACAACGTGGACCGCACTCTCCGACCGAGGGGTGTCCGCTGCGGCCCGGGTGCGCCGACTGCGGCCCTGGCGAGGGTCTCTTTGTCCAGCGGTTGCGTCACCGAAGCGTCACTTTCAATGGTGTTTGAGCATCAGGAGGGAGGAGGTGGGGAAGGACGGCGCCCTCCCCACCTCCGGATGTCGGTCGCTATTTGATGATCACGTTGTCGCCGAGCTCGGCCTCGAGCTGGCTCACAGCTAACTCGACTGCTTCTTCCGGGGTCACCTCGCCGGAAATGACGGCGCGGATCCCAAGGTAGTAGGCCTCGGACCATGCGCTGTAGAACGGGCTGTTGGGCTGGAAGGTGGTGAACTCGAGAATCGGCGCCATCTCACTCTGGAACCTTGCACTCGTGTACGGCTCGTAGTCCACCTGTGACTCCAGGATCGCCAGCTTGCCACTTAACAATGCAGACTCGGTGTTGAGCTCCTTGGTCGTCGCCTTGGAGATGACCAGGACGGCGAGATCGAGGTGCTCCGTGTCCGAGCTCACCATGTAGTTGAACGGGTTCGTCAAGGTGATCGGTGTGTTGGCTCCCCCAGCAAGCGCCGGGATGGGACCGAAACCGACGTTCTCGAAGAGGTACTCTTCACCACCGAGATCGGCGACGAAGAGTTCGGCCCACTCCGCCCATTGCCATGAACCGGCGAACCAGAAGAGAACGTTTCCTAAGGCAACACCGTTGTGCCAGCTGTCCCAATCACCGTCGAGACGGGTGTCGACCAGGATGTTACGGGAAACAGCGTCGCCCGCGATCTCGTAGGCCTTCAGTGCGGCCGCCTTGTCGTAGATCAGGGCACCGCTGTCGTCCACGAGGCCGCCACCGCCCGCCGCATAGTACCAGTACAGGAAGTCGGGGCCGTTCGACGGGCGAGGCCACCAGCCGAAACCCGGATCGACGACGCCGGCAGCCACGGCCTCCTCTGCAGTGTCGAACATGTCCTCCCACGTGTATTCGCCGCTGGCGAGTCTCGCGGGCAGGCTGTCGATCTCGGCTTGGGTCCAGTCCAGCTCGGCAAGGAGGTCCTTGCGGAAGTATAGCGGTCGTGCCTCCGCATCCAGGGGGACGCCGTAGCGGCGACCGATGAGCTCGGTAGACGCCCACAACGAGGGTGTGATGTCATCGAACTCTGGATAGTCACCCAGCAGGTCGGTCAGGTCGGCGATGATGCCAGACGCCCCCCAGGTGCCGATGTTGTTATGGGCAGCCGCGATGATGTCGGGCGCTTCGCCCGTGGCCGAGGCAAGCTCGAACTCGGTGACGTAGTCGCCCGCGTCGGGGTTGTCCTGGATGATCTTGACCTGGACGCGACGAAGGTCTCCTGATGCCTCGAGTTCGGCGTTGGCGTCGACGACGCCCCTCAAGAGGTTGTTACAACGTCCGTCCTCGATGGGTGGTTTCGCTCTGCACCGAGCCACGAGAGTGACAAGCTCACCCTCTGCCGGCACCTCCACTTCCACTACGACCGTGTCGCCGGGCACCTCCACTTCGACAATGACCGTCTCTGTTACCACCTCGGCCTCGCCGCAGGCAGCCGCGACTAGAGCCAACACCATGGTCAGAAGGATCATCCGGGAAAACGTGTTTCTCCGCTTCACTCTTTTCTCCTTGGATTTGCGAAAACCGCTTGCCCCACTTGTCGGCATCCACGGTCGAGCGTGACCCTAGAGTGAACGTTCACATCATGTCAAAGTGAACGTTCACATCATGTCAACCAGTTTTGGCATGATGGCTGCAATCAGTCCCAGAAAGCGCGAGTAGAGAGATGACACAGCGTCCGAGTGACACCCGTCGGCCGACCATCATCGACGTGGCCGAATTGGCAGGAGTCTCGCGCCAGACGGTATCCCGTGTGTTGTCAGACCATCCGCGAGTCGCTTCTCAAACCAGGGCGCGTGTTGAAAAAGTCATCGAGGAGCTCGATTTTCGCCCCAATCGGTTGGCCAGGGCCCTGGTCACCAAGACATCGCTGACGTTCGGAGTTGCCTCGGTGGACATGCGGAACCTGCACTTTGCCGAGACCTGTTCGGGGTTGCAGGCCGCCGCCAGAGTGGGTGGGTACCACCTGGTGGTGACAGAACTCGACCGCGATGATGACGGCGGCATCGGAACCCTGGAGACGCTGCTGACATTCGGCGTCGACGGGATCGTCCTCTTCCCATCGATGGTCAGCGGCGCCGACCTCGAGTCCTTTGTGAAAAGAAATGGGTGCTGCTTGGTGATGATCGGAAGGGGAGCGAAGATTCCCGGTGTCGTCTCGATTGCCCTCGATGAGCCGGGTGCAGCGCGAGCGATCCTGGGTCATCTGACCGAGAGAGGGAAAAGCCGGGTCGGGCTTCTGATGAACGAGATGTTCCCCCGGTTTATCCACACCCGATATGAGGCCCTTCACCGCGCGATTGAGGAAACGACAGACCAGTCCACGATACCTGTCGAGGCTGCCAGACCCACCATAGAACAGGGACGAGAAGCTGCAATGCGGCTTCTCGCGATCGATGACGACATCGATGCCATCGTCGCGTTCAACGACACGATGGCCATGGGTGCGATCAGAGGGTGCCAGGATCTGGGCTTGCGTGTTCCCGAAGACATCGCCGTTGTCGGCTACGACGGAATCCCTTATGGCGAGGTCACGGTGCCGCCTTTGACGACGATGGTCCAGGACAGCTTTGGTATGGCCAAAGCAGCGTTCGAAGCGATGCTGATCTGTATCGAGGAGGGCTCGCCCCGGGAAGGCGAAGTGCAATTGTGGCCTCCGCAACTCCTCATACGAGGCACAACATGACTCCGGACTCGGTTTCCTCGACCCGGGCCACGACAACCGCGACCGAAACTGCCTCATTCGTTGAGGCGGCTTTGGTTCGAGATCCCATTTGGGAGCGTCACGATCGGACGCATCTGGAGATAGCGTTGCAATACCCGGTCCCCGATGACGGTCTGATCGTGGAGCAGACCTGGGAGGCGTTCTACTTCCTTCCTGAGTCCTTCCGGCTGGATGCCACCACATACTCGAAGCGAGATCTGTTCACTGACCTCAGGTCATACATTCGCTTCACTATTCCTCGGATCGAGTTGAGGCTCGTGCCGGAGGAAGCTCGGGAACTTGCCCGACGGCTGACGTCAAGGCCGTCCGATGAGGTGGTACGAGAGCTCAAGCTCTTCGCCAGCCGGGTACGGACCGCGATCACAGAAGAAGCGCAGGTGTTGATCGACGAAGCAATCCCCGAGGATGGAGATGGCGTGTCTGCACGCCTCGCCGAGTTTGTAACCCTCAGCAGCGGGGCACTTGCCGCCACCCGGGAAGTCCTGGGACCCCAGAAGCTGAGGACAATCTCGTTCGAACCGCTTGACCCCGAAGTGATGAAAACCGTTTCTTGGGTCGATGAGTATCTATCCCGTGTCCTGGAGATGGCACTCGTTGGTCTGGCGAACGTGTTCGAATCCGGCGAGGGACCACAAGACGCGCTGGGCACGGCTACGAAGGCTGCCGTCGATGAGGCGCGCTATCGACGGTCGCGCAACGAAGGGCCGGTGAGCGTTTCGGATGGTTCGATCAACGATCTCGAACAGATCGAACGGAGGCAACACGCTCTCAAGCGCTTCACTTCGTCTGTGTTGTGGTTGGACGTCGAGATCCGCGACGGATACACCGTGGCACTGCACGTTTTCCATGCGTTGGCCGCAGGGATCGCAATGGCTTTCGCCGTGGTCATCGCGGTTCTCTTCGGTCAGCCGAACATGCCGAGCCGTCTCGGCCTGTGGGTCGCGGTCGTGGTGGTGGCGTACATGGGTAAGGACCGACTGAAAGCGATCCTCCAAACCGTATTCGACTCTCTTGTGGCTACCCGACTGCCTGACCGTCGCTGGACGGTGAGCATGCCGGGCACCTCACTGGTGCTGGCAGAAGTCGCAGAGCGGGCCGCATTCGTTGACCAAGGTGCGGTGCCCGACGACGTCGACAAGATGCGCAAACTTGCCTACCGGGACCGTCTCCAGGAACTCGCGGGCCCCGAATCGATTCTGCGTCATCACAAGACCGTGCACATCGCGTCCGACGCCATCCGCACAGCTGCGTCTGAGTTTGTGTCGCTGACGGACGTGATGCGAGTCGACGTATCTCGGTGGCTGGCCCACACCGATGATGCCAAGAGGAGTGTGACCCTCGCCGACCCGGAAGCCGGAGAGCTGTTTGAGTCGAAGTTGCCGCGCGCCTACGACGTGACGGTTGTATATCGGCTAGCCGGCGCGAGCGCTCCGGACGCCGAGTGGCAAGTGACCCGCATCGTGGTGAGTCGCAACGGGATCCGACGGGTCGCATCGCTAGAGGAGAAATGACGACGCATATCAGGCAACCGTAGGTCAGAACCCGGTGATCCGAATCACTTCGCCGACGATCACCGTCGGCCCATCGGGACCGGGGATCGGTCTGCCCGGAGTACCCTGGCCCGTTGATACGTAGAGGGCGCCGTCGTCGCCAAACGTGATGTTGGTGGGAGAATCGAGGCCTTCGACAAGAACGCGGGGCGGTCCACCGTCTGCTGGATAGACGGTTACTTTGCCGCTGAATCTCAAGTAGCCGCCGTGCCGGGGAATGGCATCCGGGTCAGACAGGTCTGCCCCGTCGGCAAACAGTTCTGCGTGGTTTGTGGCCATCTCAACCACGAAGACGTTGCCGAGCCTGTCGATGGTGACATCCACGGCAGTGGTGAGACCGGTGATCTCATCGACGACCTCACCGGAGACCGGGTCCACCCGTACGACCTTGGCGTCGCCGGAGACAAATGGGATGAAACTGCCGTCGCCGGCCTGCGCGACGCCAGAGAAGAGAGCCACCAGGATGTCACCGTTGCGGGGGTCGATAGCGAGTCCAGCGGGCACCGACTGTTGCCCACTGCCGAGTGTCGAGAATTCAACGATCTGGCGGCGATCGGCCGTCTCCAGCGTCACCTCGAAGAGCTGGTTGAAAGTGCTCTCCGTTATGAAGATGGCATCCTCATCTGGCGCCAGACCGATTCCTGTCATGTTGCTGCGGGCGGAGAGATTGCGACCGATCGACCCGCTGGGGCTGATCTCCAAAAGAGCAAACTCATCGAATCCTCCGTCCACCGAGAGAAACACCCGACCATCGCCATGTACCGCGATGTCGCTGGGACCGCTCACCTCGTCACGGCCCGTCGCATAGACGTTCATCGCGTTGTAGCTGGGGAGATGCTCGGCCCAAGGCTCGACCTCTCCCAGATCCTCGAAATCGCCGTCGCCGTTGCGATCGAAGAACCTGGTGAGACTGCCCGATCGCTCCCTGACAACAACAGCGTCGTCTCCCAACCCGGCCTCGGCCACCAAAAGACCACCTTCTGCGTCAAGCGCGACGCCGCGGGGATTTCGGAGACCTGTGAGGATCACCTCTACCGTGACTGTGCTCAGCGGGTCCGAGGAACCCGATATCGTGCAGGCAGCCAGGGGTGCGGACACCACCATGGCCATGGCCACTGCCGCTGACGAGGTTCGCGTCGAGATCATGCCGGCGGACCACCACGATCCTCCAGCTGGGCCGACTCTCCACCGAGTCGGTCCAGTCTTACGACGACGGTTTTAGCGGCTTTGTCGTGTAGGCCCCGATTCCGGTAGTCGACCAGTGACCACACGCGAACAAACAAGGCGATGACACTGATCCCCTGCGGCGCCTCCGGGATTCCGGGCACAGCCCACCGCAACGCCGATGGGCCGACGCCGGGAATCAGACCGGTGCGCTCCATGACCACCCTGGTGCCGGTGAGCATCTTGCCAGGCGTCTGGCCGCGGGTGGTGGTGAATGCGATGTAATAGATCGCGCTGACGATGGCTCTGGTGATGAGCAGATCGGTCGGCAGCCTCAGGGCGCCGTTCTCCGGGAGATCAACCCCCAGCAATCGGGCAAGCACGAGAGTGATGATGACCAAAAAGGCCTGGTCGGCGAGAAATCCGACGAAGCGTCGCCAGATGCTGGCGATTTGGTCTTCGGTGATGGGGCTGTCCGAACCACGGTCGGTCATGTCACGCGCGGGTCATGGGGAGACGTGGATCCCCCGGTAGTTGCTCCATGGCCTCGCGCACCCAGGCGTGTCGGGGATCGTCACAGAACCGCCATGCCCTTTCGGGAGACGGCCCCGCCATGACGTTGAGGTAGTACATGTGGTGTCCCGGTGCAGCGGCAGCCGGACCGTGAAAACCTCGCGGAACCAGATACACATCGCCGTCGCCCACCCTCATCGTGTCGTCGATCTTGCCGTCGTCGGTGTAGCAACTGAAGAATCCGAACCCACTTTGGCCATCGATACGGAAGTAGTAGATCTCCTCGAGCTCGATCTCCGTCTCGCTTGTCCTGTCGTGTCTATGAGGCGGATAGGACGACCAACTACCTTCGGGAGTCAGCACTTCCACGGCGATGAGCTTGTCGGCGTCGGCCGCGTCTGCGCTTAGGAAGTTGTTGATCTGGCGTGTCCCGGCGCCTCCTCCCCTGATCTCGACCCTGACGTCCCGAGCGGCGACTCGATACGGATCGATGCGTCGGGTGGCAACGGCGGTGCAGAGGGCGATCTCGCACGGTTCCACCGTGGTTATTCGGACGTCGGCGTCGATGGGCACATAAGCGAAATCGGTTACTGCGGCAAAAACACCTGCTCTCCCTTCGAGGTGAAAAGAGTGAGATTCGGTCTCGACCGTCAGACTTCCGGACAATGGCAATATCGCCATCTCGGTGCTTCCCGTGGTGAGCTCATGGGTGGTACCGGCTGTCAGACTCAAGACACGCAGGCCCGAGTACCGCCATCCGGCTTTGGATGCAGTGATATTCACCGCGGTCATCTCACTGCCCCCGGATCGTGCTGGATAGAAGCGTCTAGTCGTGGCGTCCTCCTTCTAACAATTGGGCTGCACGCTTGACGGCAGTCTTGACATCGCCGTCCCCGGGATAGAGCAATGCCCGTCCCACGACGAGACCACGTACCTGCTGGATCTGCAACGCGCGTTGCCATCCTGCGTATGTGGCATCGGGGTCAAGGCCCGGGTCACCACCGAGGAGAAGACAGGGAAGGGTCGTTGCCGACATGACCCGCTCGATGTCATCGACAACCGGCAGCTTGAGCCAGGTATGGGCCGAGGTTGCCCCGATACCGGACGCCACGACCATGGCATGGATGAGATCGTCGGCATCACGGGAGATGGTGATGGCACCTTTGGCGGATCGATGCGCCGGCAGGGGCTCGACCATTGCCATCAACGAGCGGTCGGCCAGAGCGGTGACGGCACGGCCGCAAGCTTCGAGAGTAACGCGGGTATCGCGGTCGTCCCGGTCGATGCGGAGGAGCATCTTCCCTCCGTCGAAGCGCATCGCCTCGAGATGCGGGGCGTCGTACCCCGTGAAGCGGTCGTCGAGCCCCCAGACACTCCCCGCCAGCCCACCCCGGTTCATCGACCCGATGACGAGCTTGTCGTCGAGAAGGCCGAGAAGCAACAGATCTTCGATGACGTCGGCGGTTGCGAGGACGCCATCGACGCGGGGATGATCGAGGGCAGTAGCAAGACGTTCCAGCAGCGATCGCCGATCGGCCATGGCCAGTCGGTCCTCGCCCACGGAAAGCGCGGCACGCGCCGGATGGTCGGCCGCGATCAAGAACAAGTCTCCGGCGCTCGCTACCTCCGCGACACTCGTCTTGCGACGCGCCTTTGCTGCGGCAGCAATCGCCTCAGGTTGTTCGGAGCGGAGGTATGTCAGACGATCGAAGGCTTCATCAGAGATCACGACGCAAAGGTACCCTCGACGGAGGTAGCTTCCTCGGCAGCAGATGTTGGTGACTCAGGCGACATCGTTGATCAACTCTCGCACTTGTCGCTCGGTGGGCATGGCGTCCGCACAGGCCAGTCGTGCCGCGACGTATGCTCCTGCGGCGTTGGCGAAATGCAGTATTGCCACAGGGTCCCAGCCGAGGCGGAGTCCGTGGCAGAGCGCACCACCGAAGGCATCCCCGGCTCCCAACCCGTTGACGACGTCGATTTCGAGAGGGCCGACCCGCTCGGTGCCATCGGACCAAGCGATCAGGACTCCGGCGGGACCCATCTTGACGATGGCAAGCTCGAGTCCCAGATCGAGAAGTCGCGCTGCTTGATTCTCCGGCGTGCCAGGTCCCACGGCGACGGCGCATTCTTCCTGGTTGCCTACCGCCGCCGAAACCAGACCCAGAGCGATTCGCTGATACTTGCCGGCATCTTCGGGCGAAGACCAGAAGCTCGCTCGATAGTCGAGATCGTGGATCGTGTGCTGTTTGCGTCCGCGTTCTTCCAAGGCCGCCAGCGTGGCAGACCGGCTCGGCTCATCGGACAACCCGGTGCCAGTTGTCCAGAAAATGTCGGCGTTCCGAATCGCTTCGAGGTCGAGATCCTCAACCGCGATGTTCATGTCGGGCGCTTTCGGCTCACGGTAGAAGAGAAGGGGAAAGTGATCGGGCGGGTGAATCTCAGCGAATACGAGCGGGGTGCGGAGCACAGGATCGGTACCGACATACTTGTCATCGACCCCAAAGCGATGCAGAGCGGCACGCACATACTCGCCGAACCCGTCATCGCCAACACGAGTGATCACCGCGCTGTGATGCCCATAACGTGACGCGGCGACGGCTACGTTCGTCGGACTCCCGCCCAGGAACTTGTCGAAGGTGTTGACCTCCGACAGTGATCGTCCGATTTCTTGCGGATAGAGATCGACGCTGACCCTGCCGATTGTCAGGACCTCAAAGGCCACCTGCGACACCCTCCAGATATGCGAAGCTCTGTGCGGCGGCAACTATCGGCCCCTCCCCAGGTTCGGGCTCGGCGGCCAGGACCGTGTCTTGTTCGATGACATACCAGCCCTGATAGCGCTGGGATTCGAGCATTTCGATGAATCCCCCAATGTCCACGCTGCCGGCGCCCAACGGGACGAAAAGACCGTCGATCACGGCCTGATGGAATGTGAGTTCACCCAAGCGGACCTGTCGAGCCAGACCTTCATCGAGGTCCTTGAGGTGAACGTGAGTCACGCGACCGACGGCTGCTTTCGCGATGTCGACGGCATCGGCGCCGGCCAGAGCAAGGTGGCCCGTGTCGATGCACAAATCCACCCGGGATTTGTCAAGCACACGCTCGACGTGATCCTGGCGCACCACCACCATGCCCCAGTGAGGGTGAAGTGCAGTGTTCAGCCCATGCCCCGAGGCAATCTGCATGACACGATCGACATTGATGAGGAATGTGTCCCATTCGGCCTCGGTCAGCTCGATTGGCCGGTCAAACCCGGGATGATGCGAGTCGGGCCCGAGAACCATCACCGAGGAACCCAATCGGGCGAGGGTGGCGGCTACCCGTTCGACGTAGGCGAGATTCTCCGAAGCCGACTCGGGCCGATACAAGACGGCAGGCACGAAACCGCTTATGAGCGTCTGACCGAATCGACCAAGAAGAGCAGCCAACTCGTCTACATCTTCGGGTAGGTAGCCGTCGGGTCCCAGCTCGGTGGCCGACAGGCCAACCTGCTGCATCTCGGCAAGGACACGTTCCCGGTCCATCAGGTGGCCCCAGCCGGGAGATCCTTCCACCCCCCAGGTGACCGGTGCGCTGGCAATTCGAGACAGAAACGTCATGTGACTTCCTCCAATGTGACGATTCGACCTTCTCGGGCCGAAACAGTGCAGGCCTCGGCGATCACCGAAGCGGCACGCGCGTCCTGCACAGTGCACTCGTTTGGTTCACCTTCGCGGACCATGGCGAGGAACGCATCCAACTCCCTGGCGTAGGTCTCGCCGAACCGCGATATCCACTCGGTGTAAGGATCTGTGGGTTGGGGGACCCCCGCCTCGACAGATCGCAACGGAGTGCGTGGACCGAGACCGACGGCTATCGAGTCCTTCGTCCCGAAGACCTCCATGCGGACATCGTATCCGACGGCGTCTTGGCGCGAACCACAGAGCACAGCGAGGGTGCCGTCATCGAGCCAGAGGGTCACTGCGGTCTGGGCGTAGTCGTCGAACTTGGCGAACCAGTCGAACGCCTTTGTGGCGCCGGCGGCGTGGACTCGAACGACCTCCCGGCCCGTCACGAACCGCAGAATGTCGAAGTCGTGGCTCAGCTGATCCCGGAACTCGCCACCCGAATCTGCGATGTACTCCTCGTCCGGCAGTTCGAAGTCATGATGCTGTCCGACCACCAGCGTGACTATTCCGATGGTGCCGTCCGCGACCAGGTCACGCGCCTGGCGGTAACCCGGATCGAACCGACGGTTGAATCCGATCTGAACCGGCACGTCACTCGATGACACAATGGCCACTGCCCGATCGGCATCTGGCAGATTCGTGGCGAGCGGCTTTTCGCACAACGCCGGGACGCCGTGATCAACAGCTTGCTCGATCAGCTCCACATGCATGTCGGCAGGTGTGGAGATGACAACTGCATCGACAGATTCCAGGAGCTCGGCCGGCCCCGAGGCGACATCGGCCCCGAAGGTGGCTGCAACATGCTCCGACTGAGCGAGTATTACGTCCGTCAGGACAATGGCGGATACGTCAGGATGGAGACTCAGGTTGTTGGCGTGAATTGCTCCGATGCGCCCGGTGCCGATTATTCCCACTCTCACCCGAGACCTCCCTTGCACCTGATCCGCCCGGAGCATCTGGAACGTTCCAACGCCCAAAAGGTATGCTCGATGTCAAGTCGATGTCAAGACTGGCGTTCCTGCGATCAGTAGCCGGCGCATGAGGGAGTAATGACGATGGAGACGGTTCGACTCACCACTGGACAGGCGATCGTGCGCTGGCTGGTAGCGCAGCGCACCGAGATCGACGGAGCCGAGGTCGCAGTGTTTCCCGGCGTATTCGGGATCTTCGGCCATGGCAACGTGGTGTCCCTGGCTGAGGCGCTTGCCGGTGTCCAAGATGAGTTGCCCACCTGGCGGGGGCACAACGAGCAATCAATGGCCTTGGCCGCGGTGGCGTTCGCCAAGGCCAGGCGTCGGCGTCAGATCATGATCGCCACGTCCTCCGTGGGCCCGGGGTCCACCAACATGGTGACAGCCGCCGCGGTGGCACATGCCAACCGGCTGCCGCTTTTGTTGATCAGTGGCGACACCTTTCAGCACCGCATCGTCGATCCCGTTCTCCAGCAGGTCGAACATTTCGACAGCCCCTCCACGACGGTGAGTGACGCTTTTCGGGCGGTTACCCGTTTCTGGGACCGCATCACACGTCCGAGCCAGATAATCCAGACTTTGCCTCAGGCGCTGGCGATCATGCTCGATCCGGCGGAATGCGGTCCGGCGTTTATCGGGTTGCCCCAGGACATCGCGGCCGAGGCCTACGACTTTCCCGTCCAGTTCTTCAACAAGACTCTGCACCACATACGCCGACCCGGCCCGGATCTCCGGGATGTCGAAGCAGCCGCAGCAGTGCTGGCGACAGCGGACAAGCCGCTGCTCATCGCAGGGGGTGGTGTCCACTACTCCGATGCTGTGGATGAGCTCACCGCATTTGCGGTCGCGCGGGGCATCCCGGTCGTGGAGACAGTGGCGGGCAAATCCACGCTGGTCTACGACCATCCGAACTTCGCCGGTCCGATCGGAGTCACCGGAAGCACCTCCGCCAACTCTCTCGCTGCTGAGGCCGATGTGGTCGTCGCCGTCGGAACCCGGCTCCAGGATTTCACCACCGGATCATGGGCAGTCTTCAAGAACCCACGGATGCGACTGGTTTCGATCAACGTGGGACGATTCGATGCCCAAAAGCACCACGCACTGTCGGTGGTGGGTGATGCTCGAGTATCGCTGGAGGCGCTGGACGGGGCCCTTCGCGACTATCACGCCCCCGCAGAATGGCTGGATCGTGCAAATCAGGAGATGCGGGAGTGGTCCGGCTATCTCGACAGCTATATCGCCCGCGACTTCGACGTGCCGACGTATGCCCAGGTCATTCGGGTGGTCAACGACATGGTTGACGACAGCGACTATCAGGTGTCCGCGGCTGGAGGGCTTCCTGGCGAGCTGAACATGGGTTGGCAGGCAAAGTCGGTCGGCTCGTTCGACGTCGAGTACGGCTACTCGTGTATGGGATATGAGATCGCCGGCGCCTGGGGAGCGAAGATGGCTATGCCCGATCGGGAGGTCATCTCGTGGGTTGGCGATGGCTCATACCTGATGATGAACTCGGACATCTACTCGACAGTGGCCACCGGTCACAAAGTGATCTTCATCGTGTGCGACAACGGTGGCTTCGCGGTCATCAACCGGCTTCAGGTCAACACGGGCGGTGAGGAATTCAACAACCTCTTGGAGCACACCAAAAGCGTGAATGACACGCGCGTCGACTTCGCCAAACATGCTGCATCGTTGGGTGCCGTGTCGGAGAAGGTCAGCGGCATTGAGGAGCTTCAAGCAGCGTTCCTCCGGGCCAAGGCAGCAGATCGGAGTTACGTCATAGTGATCGACACCCATCCATACGAATGGACCGAGGGTGGCGCCTGGTGGGAGGTGGGTGTGCCCGAAGTGTCCAATCGCGAGCAAGTTCTCGTGGCAAGAGCGGAGTTGGACGCCGAGCGCAAAAACCAAAGGTCGGGGATTTGGGTTGAGAGTGAGCGGTGATCGCCTGATGCGGCATCCGACAATCCTGGATGTCGCCAACGAGGCCGGCGTGTCGAAGTCGCTTGTCTCTCTCGTCATGAGGGGCTCTGACGGAGTCAGCCCCACCAGCCGGAAAGCTGTGCTGGAAGCGGCCACGAGCCTTGGCTATCGCCCCAATGCGGCGGCGCGCACCATGGTTCGGCAACGTTCTTATGTAGTCGGCGTAATGGTTTCGAATCTCCACAATCCGTTCTTCGCCGACGTGATCGACGGCATCGACATGGCGGTCACGGAGGCCGGATATCGCGCCATCCTGACCACCGGCAACCGCGTGCCGGAGCGGGAACATCTAGCGATTTCAACACTGCTCGAGATGCGAGTGGACGGCATCGTCCTGGCCTCGCCCGTCGTCGCCAGAAAGCATGCTGTCGAGGCATCACAAGCAGTGCCAACGGTCATCGTGGGCAAGACGACGAGGGCCCCAACGATCGACAGTGTCACCAATGACGACCGCCTTGGCGGTGAGATGGTGGTGGATCATCTGGTCGAACTCGGACACAGGCGTATTGCACACATCGACGGCGGTCTCGGTGCCGGGGCCAGGCCTCGCCGAACCGGCTATACGCGTGCAATGCGACGGCACGGGCTGGAGAGCGAGATCCGATCCGTGCGGGGGAGCTTCGCGGAAGAAGGCGGTGGCACCGGGATGCGAGCTCTTCTCGCGGAGAGCCTGGTGCCGACTGCTGTTTTTGTCGCCAATGACCTCGCCGCGATCGGCGTGCTCGAAGTGCTCAATGGCGAGGGGCTGGATGTTCCGGGAGACATCTCGGTCGTCGGTTACGACAACACCGCCCTGGCAGCCGGCCACCGCTCCGGGTTGACGACGGTTGATCAGCCACGGCACGATATGGGGCGCATGGCTGCAGAACTCATATTGGAGAGAATCAGCACGGACCGTGCCACAGTTCGCCACGTCGTCCTCTCGCCAAAACTGGTTGCACGCGAGTCGACCGGCCCACCGCGCCCGTGACGTCAAGGAGCAAGAAAATGCTGGAAACGACATACAAGAGCCCTCTGCACGAAACGGTCAGTGCCTACCAGACAGATTTCTGGAACGACTCGTGCTCCGTCGAGGAACTGGCGTATGCGATCGAACAGGGAGCGGTTGGCGCCACCAGCAATCCAACAATTGTCGTGCAGGTCCTCGCCCAAGAACGACACCTGTGGGAGGACCGTATCCACGAGCTGATCGCGGACAACCCATCGTGGTCCGACGAAGACGTCATGGCGAAGGTGTTCGAGGAGATAGCCCTCAAGGGTGCGGAGCTACTCCTGCCCGTCTTCGAGCGCGAGAAAGGCTTGAAGGGGCGTATGTCTATCCAAACGAACCCCTCTTACTACCGCAATATCGAGAAGATGGTGGACCAAGCGGTTCGTTACGATTCGCTGGCTCCCAATATGCAGGTCAAATTGCCGGCAACGAGTGGCGGCATCGCAGCAATCGAGGAGGCGACCTACCGCGGGGTGAACATCAATGCCACGGTCAGCTTCACCGTGCCGCAAGCCGTTGCGATCGGAGAGGCCGTCGAACGCGGGTTGCACCGCCGTGAGGCAGAGGGATTGGGAACAGACAACATGACACCGGTTACGACGATCATGGTGGGTCGGACAGATGACTGGATCCAAGTGGTCACCGATAGAGATGGCATCACCGTGAACCCCCAATACTTGCCATGGGCGGGAGTTGCAGTGTTCAAGAAGGCTGTCAGGATCTACGAGGAGCGCGGTTACCGCTCGCGTCTGCTTGCTGCGGCCTATCGGCACCATTTGCACTGGTCAGAGTTCATTGGGGGCGACGTCATCCTCACCATTCCATCCAGCTGGCAGAAGTTGTTCAACAGCTCGACAGTGGAAGTCAAGGAGCGAATCGACGACCCTGTCGCCGCGGAGATTGTTGCGGAGCTATACGACCGGGTGCCCGATTTCCGCATGGCCTATGACGAGGATGGAATGACCGTTGAAGAGTTCGACACCTATGGGGCCACCGTGCGCACACTGCGTGGGTTCATCGCTTCGTACCACGAGTTGATCCGGGTCATCCGCGAGGACTTCATGCTCCCCAACCCGGATGTGAGTTAGCCCGCGCTGCCGGGACTTCCCCGTCGTGATCACCGATGGCATCGAGCGGCGCATCTTTGCTGAAGAGTTGGCTGTTGAGGCAGGGAAGTTGGCCTTGTCGTATCGCGGACGTCAAGATCTGGATGTCAGGTCGAAAGGGGTTCTCGACTGGGTGACAGAAGCCGATCTGGCAACCGAGCGGTTGATCCGGCGCCGCATCGGAGAGTCCTTTCCACATGACCGCTTTCTCGGAGAGGAAGAAGGCGGCGATGCAGTGTCTGCTGGGGCTGGGCACATCACGTGGGTTGTCGACCCCATCGATGGCACCACCTGCTTCGTTTCGGGTCTGCCGAGTTGGTGTGTGTCGATCGCCTGCGTGAGCGCGTCGGGCGATCCCTTCCTGGGGGTTGTCCGCGACCCCGAAGGAGCGGAGACGTTCTCGGCGCTGGAGGGCGACGGGCTCACCATCAACGGACGCGGCGTATCGGTTCCCAAGCGGAGAATCACCGAGGGGCTGGTCGGTGTGGGACATCCGCGCAACGCTTCGCATGAGCCCACCCTGGCCTTTCTCCAGAGACTCTTCGCCGCGGGAGGCCTGTTCTACAACTCCGGTTCGGCTGCCCTCGCTCTCGCTTACGTCGCGGCTGGGCGGCTGGTCGGGTTCTTCGAATCCGGGCTACGGGCATGGGACGCTCTCGCCGGCGAAGTGCTGATCCGCGAGTCGGGCGGCTGGTCGACCAGTTTCATGCGTGATGGATCTTTGACGACCAGCAAACCGGTGCTGGCGGCGAATCGGGGTAGCGCCGCCGCACTCTGGGATTTGGCCGATGGTGTTCTCGAGGGTTGGAGCCGCCCCGATCCGCACAACGGACAATGAGCTCGCTCTCCTATCCTTCTAAAGCGTTGATCCCGCGATGATCCGGATCCTTGCCGTCGCCGACGAGGTAGACCAGGCCCTGTATGGGCCCCGGTTGAAGGACTTGCACCCCGATCTCATTCTGGGATGTGGCGATCTTCCGTTTGATTACCTCGAGTTCCTCCGGACGACAGTCGAAGTGCCGGTGTTGTACGTTCACGGCAACCATGACCCGTCCCCCCGCGGGCGGTCCATATCGGCCTACCTACCCGCCGAATACGACCAACGGTCGCCATCGTCTGCCATCGGCTGTGTCAATCTGGAGGGCCGATGGGAGGATGAGGCAGGCTTGCACATAGCCGGCTTGGGAGGCTCGATTCGCTACAAAGATGGCGACAACCAATTCACCCAAGCTGAGATGCGACGTCGAGTGCGCCGACTGACACGGCGTGTGCGGATTCGCCAATGGGGAGACCGAAGGTCTGTCGACGTAGTGATTGCTCATTCACCGCCGCTGGACTGCGGCGACGAGGATGACGGGCCACACCGTGGCTTTGCGGCTTTCCATCGACTTATCGAACAACTCCAGCCGAAGCTCATGCTCCATGGTCATATTCACCCACATGGCAAACCGCGACCCGACCGCACCATCGGCGGTACTCGCATCGTGAACGTGATTCCTCATCGTCTCTTGGAGATCGAGCCATGACCTTCTCGTCATCTTTCTCGAAAGCACAACGCAAGGAGACCTATCGCCGTCTTACGAGGGTGGTGAGAGGCTCCGAGGCCGCGCCCCTGCTGTCCTTCAACGACCTGCGTGCTCGACTCCAGCTCTTCCAGCAGTCTTACGCCGGCCTGCGAACCATCGAGGTTGCCAGGATCGTCGGAACAGTTGATCGGTCTGATGACTTCGACCGGGATTTTCTACCCCGAACCCCCCAGATCAGAGAGCGCTGGGAACGCCTCGAGCGAGCATTCCCAACGTTGGGGTTCCCGCCGATCTCGGTGTATCAAGTCAATGACGTCTACTTCGTGATAGACGGCAATCATCGGGTGGCGTTAGCCAAACAGAAGGGCGCCGAGTTCATCGACGCCGAGGTGACCCAGATCCACACCGACATCGAGATCGACGAAGACGTCGATTTCGAGAAGATTTTCTACATCGAGCAGGCTCGGAGGTTCATGCAACAAAGCGGGCTGGAGCGCTCCCGACCGATGGCGCGAATCGATTTCACCCGGCCCCAGCGATTCGTCGAGTTGCTCGACGTTGTCAAGGCCCACGGCTACGACCTGATGATGGAGCGCGGCATGGTGTTGGAGCCACACGAGATCGCAGCAGATTGGTACGACCGGGTTTACCTGCCGGCCGTCGAGTCGATCCGGTGGGAGAAGTTGCCCGAACTCGAGGCGGGGTCCACCGAAGGGGATCTTTTCCTGTGGGTGCTGCAACGTCGCAGGGAGCATGATCCCCACGAGGGAGAGCAATCACTCGAGGATGCGGCACGGCAGGCAGCTCGCGATCAGGAAAGGCGCATCAGAGTGCGGGCACGGCGTGCCCTGGGGCGGGGCTGAAATCTCCATTCTCCACGTGCAAAAGCTCACATATACGCGTGGTGGGCAAGGAACGAGGTTTGGGCAAATCCGCGAGCTTGTTGTTTGGCCGAAATACGCTGCCGGTGATGTTGAGTTCTTTGGACAAGGCGATTCTCGATTTCGAGAGCGTCTGGTGGCAACAACCTGGCGGTAAGGACAAGGCGATCGAGTTCGGCCTCGGTTTGACTTCTGCCGTCTACTACGAGAGGCTGCGTCGTCTGATCGTTCTCGCCTCGGCTTTTGCCTACGACCCCCTCACCGTTAAACGTGTACGCGGAATCATGGATGTTCCGGTCGAGAGGGAAGTTGCAATCTGATGACCGACAAGGGACGACACGCGTCAGACGGTGGGAGTGCCTTCTACCGGGATCTTGCCATGATGATTCTTGGCATCATTCTCGTTGGCGCTGCGGTCTTCTTCGTTCTGTTCCTCATTGCCGATGACGAAGGGTCGGCTTCGACCACCACAGCGGATACAGGGGCGACTTCGACCAGCACCGGGAGGTCGACAACCACATCTGAAGGGTCTACCTCTTCCACCTCATCGACGTCGACGACGCGAACCTCGACGACAGTGCCGGTACGCCCACCTGAGGAGGTACGTGTTGTCGTTCTCAACTCGATGGGGCTCTCGGGCGCGGCGGGCCGGATGACCGAACAGCTCGACGATGCCGGTTATCAGACGCTGCCCGCGGATGACTATGAGCCCGAGCAAGATCCATCCCGACTCTGGTATCGAGAAGGTTTCTCCGCCGAGGCCAACGAACTCCTCGAGTTCCTGCCTGCTGCTCGTGTCGAGGCCCTTCCCGACGACGGTCTGGCACCGGGCGCCGACGTGGTCATGATTCTCGGAACCGGCTACGAAGAATGACCCATCGGGCCGCGGGTTCCGGCCGCGGTGTGCCGAGACTCTGGCTTCTTCCTATCGGCATCCTCACAGGGATGCTCGCGGTAGCCGCGGCGGGCATCCTGAGTCGGTCCCTGGTTCTCGACCTGGCGGCGTGGTGGCCCGTCTGGCTTATCTTCATCGTGATGGCGGTCCTTGTTCGTCGGTGGCGTGTCAGCCGGGTGAGGGTGGCCGGGCTGGTTCCTCTCTTGGCAACGGCAGCGTTGCTCGCTCTTCTCGCCGGCCATCTCCAAGGATGGCCTGTGATGCCGTCGTCGTCTTCACGGCTCATCGGCCCGGTTGAAGGATCACCCACAGCCTCCCTCTCGGCACAAATCGACGGGACCGTCCGGATCGCCTCAGGGGGCGAGTTTCTCTATGAGGTGGAGCCGGTACGGCTTGGTGGCGAGATCGGAATTCCGGAAGCCATCGAGCAGGTCCAGGAGTCTTCGATATCGGTCATCCTCCAGCCTCCGTCAGACCCCGGTTTCTATGCCTTTGCCGGCTGGAACATCGTGCTCTCGTCATCGCCGACATGGACGCTTGCTCTCCAAGGAGAGATCGACGCCGACCTCAGCGGCCTCCAAGTCACCGAAATGCAGTTGGGCGGTGACGGTGTGGTCAGGTTGGGGCCGGTCTCAGAGCCAACACCGGCGACGATCTCGGGGGAGTTTGAGTTGATTGTTCCCGACGGTGTCGCTGTTCGGGTTGTGGGCGAAGCGGTCGTGCCCGAGAACTGGCAGCAACTGTCCGATGGGTGGAGAGGGCCAACGCCGGGGGACGGATGGGTGATATCGGTGCCTGCGGGGAGCTCGCTATCCGTCACCTACGGATAGTTACACTTCGCGGATCGTGCCCTCTGACCAGCTCAAACAAGCTGCCCTCATCGTTTGGATTGCCGTTGGGTTGATGGTACTCGGGTACGTGGCGCTCATCGTTGCCGATTCGGTGCGGATCATCTGGCTTCCGGTGGTGTTCGCCGCCGGGCTCGTCTTCCTTCTCGAGCCCGTGGTTGGGGCGTTCGAGCGAATTCGAATCCCCCGGATTGCAGGCGCGCTTCTGGCGTTTCTCGGTCTGGCCGCCTTCATCGTTGCCGCCACGGCCCTGGTCTTCCCGTTGGTGCAAGAACAAGCTGTCGCCTTCGCCCAGCAGCTTCCCGATCTCTACCTCGAAGTCATCAACTGGCTCAGGGAGACCGGAGCGCGCCTCGGCCTCGATGTCGATGAGCTGTTGAGCCAGGAGGCGATTGAGGAATGGCTCAACGACCCGGCCAACCAGGAGACAATCCAGAATCTGCTGCTCGGGTTTGGCGCCGGCGCGGGACAGGTGATCAGGGGAGTGACGGAGCTGATAGCCGTCGTTGGTCTTGCTCCCGTCCTTGCAATCTACATTCTCATCGATCTCGAGAAGTTCAAGACGAACATGATTGGCCTCACCCCTCCGAAGCATCAGGAAGAGGTTGCCTACGTTGGTGGAGAGGTTGGAGGAGCGCTGGGGTCCTTCGTCAGAGGTCAGTTGCTGGTGGCGTTGATCGTGGGGGTCATGTCCAGTTTTGGCATGTGGATCATCGATCTTCCGTTCTGGCTGCTCATTGGGATCATCGCCGGGTTTCTCAACCTGATCCCGTTCCTCGGCCCGATCGTCGGTGGTGCCCTCGCTGCTCTCGTGGCACTGCTCAGCGGAGACCCCTGGCAAGCGGTGTGGGCGATTGTGATCATGGTGCTCGTTCAACAGATCGACAATCACCTCATAACCCCGATGGTGCAGCGGACCCGGGTTCACCTCTCGCCGCTGGTGATCGTCCTCGCGTTGGTGATTGGTGGGTCGGTGGCCGGTTTGCTTGGTGTTCTGGTGGCTGTGCCGGTGACAGCTGCGATACGGATTCTCGTCGGCCATTTTTGGCGCACTCGGGCCCTCGGCCAGTCATGGAAGGAAGCCAGCGAGGGGATGATCGAAGTCACCGAACCACCGGAGCGTCTGGCGAGAATTAGTCGTAAGCCGCCGGGCGAACAGACGCGTCTCTTTGACACCCAGGAAACGGTTCTTCCAGAGGACGAGGAAGAGGCCGACTAGACCTCGCCGAGGTACGCCTGACGCATCTGGGGGTCGTTGAGCAGCCCCTCCGCGGTGTCGCTGAGCACTATCTGGCCTGTCTGAAGCACATAACCCCGATCGGCAATCGAGAGCGCCATGTTGGCATTCTGCTCAACCATGAACACCGTCGTTCCGGCCTTGTTGATCTGATCGATGATCTCGAAGTTCTGGGCGACCAAAACCGGGGCGAGACCCATGGAAGGCTCGTCCATCAACAGCACCTTGGGTCTTGCCATCAAAGCTCTTCCCATGGCCACCATCTGCTGCTCACCTCCCGAAAGCGTCCCGGCCTTCTGGCTGAGCCGCTCCTTGACCCGGGGGAACAACTCGAAGATGTCCTCGAGGTCCTTCTCGAAATTCTCGTCGTCTTTGCGAAGATAGGCGCCGATCTCGAGATTCTCTTTGACGGTCATCCTCTTGAAGAGCCGTTTGTTCTCCGGAACCATCGTCACCCCGGCCTTGACCCTGTCGGCGGTGGTCCAGCCCCGGACATCTTGACCGTTTAGATGGACTGTTCCCTGGCTGGGCTCCACCATGCCGAGGATGGTCTTCAGTGTGGTGGTCTTGCCGGAGGCGTTGCCACCGAGCAGACAGACCATCTCGCCTTCGTAGATCTCCAGGTCGACTCCCTTGAGAACGTGTACCGGGCCGTAATGGGTGTCCACACCGCGGAACTCGAGCACCGGAGTGCGGTCGTCTTGGTCACTCACCTTGCTTCCTTGGTGTCGGCGGGCCGTCCCAGGTAGGCCTCAATCACGTCTTCGTTGCGGGAAATCTCCTCATAACTGCCTTCGGCGATCCTCACCCCATGGTCGAGGACGAAGACTCGGTCTGACACACCCTGGACGACCTTCATGTCGTGCTCGATGACGACGATGGTGAATCCCCTCTCATCCCGCAACCTTCCGATCAAATCCGTCAACTCGATTGTCTCCCGCGGGTTCATACCGGCGGTCGGCTCGTCCAAGAGAAGGACCCTGGGCTCGGTTGCCATGGCACGGGCAATCTCGAGCCGACGCCGGTTGGCATAGGAGAGGGTGAATGCAGGCTCATCGAATCGATATCCGACCAATCGGCTGCCGAAGAATGAGAGCACATCTTTGGCCTTTTCCTCGATTTCCTTTTCCTCGCGCTTGAAGGCCGGTGTCTGAAAGATGGCGCTGAAGATCCCCCGATGTGTGCGGCAATGCTGGCCGACCATGACGTTCTCGAGAACCGTCATGTTGGGGAAGAGGCGCACATTCTGGAATGTGCGGGCAATGCCTGCCTTCGTGATCCCCGATGGTGTGTGGCCGCCGATGTCGATGCCGTCGAAGAGAATCTGACCGCCGTCGGGCTCGAATATTCCGGAGACGACATTGAAGAATGAGGTCTTACCTGCACCGTTTGGTCCAATGATGGAGACGATCTCGCCCTCGTCGATCGCAAAGTCCAAGTCCTGAATGGCTCGAACTCCGCCAAACGTCTTCTCCAGACCCCGGGTTTCGAGGATGGCCATCAGTCCTCCCCCTCAAGCTCAGCGGTCTGGGCTTGCTTGTCGAGCCAGGCATCCTGGAGAACCTCCTCCTGGTGGAGCTCTTGCTGTCGTCGCTTCGAGGGCAGGATTCCCTCGGGGCGCTTCAACATCATGTACACCAGCAGGGCGCCATAGAGAAGCAGCTTGAACTGGCCGAACTCCTGGAGGAGCCCGGGCTGGTTGGGCCCGCCGAGGATACCCACCAGGATCAGGGCGCCAACGGCCACACCGGCGATGTGGCCCATCCCTCCAACAATCACGATGACCAGGATGATGATCGAAGTCACGATCTGGAAGGAGCTGGCGAACACCGAGCCCACCTTGGCTGCGAATAGGGCGCCGGCGAAGGAGGCTATGACCGCACCGGTGACGAAAGCCAGAAGCTTCGCCTTGACGGTGTCAACCCCCACGGCCTCGGCGACATCCTCATCCTCGCGCATGGCGGCCCAAGCCCGCCCCACCCTGGAGTCCTCGATCCGCCAGGAGATGTAGGCCGCTATGAAGACGAACGCCATCATTGCGTAGACCATCAGCTCGGGCGTGATGGCGCTGACCTCGGTGCCGGCTACCTGGATTCCCGGGATCTGACGGATCCCCTGAGCACCGCCGAAAAGCGGTGCCAGCCAGTCCGACAGCAGAGTGATCCTGACAATCTCTCCGAACCCGAGGGTGACAATTGCCAGATAGTCGCCCCGCATCCGGAGGACCGGTGTCCCCACCAAGAGGCCGGCGATCGTCGCCACAATCAAAACAAAGGGAAATGCCAGCCACCAGGACCATTCAGGACTGAAGAACGGGGAAAGTGGGGAGGTGAGGATGGCCATCGTGTAGGCGCCTACGGCAAAGAATGCGACATATCCGAGATCAAGCAGACCGGCGTAACCAACAACGACATTGAGCCCCAACGCCATGATCAGGAAAAACCCGACGTTGGTGAACAACTCGTTGAGGATGCCCCCTAGGAATTGCGGAAGGACGATTATCGCAATCCCGATCAGGCCGATGAGGATCATCTGATTGCGTTTTCCCGAGACCGACGCAGAGGTAGTAAGGCGCTCCCTTATCGAAGTGTCTCTCCCCGAGAGGACGAAGCTAAGCGTTGCAGACAAGACGAACACGACGATTGCCGAGACCACGGTTAGCCCCGAAATCGGGGCATAGAGGAAGTCGGGAATGGCGGGCAGCCAATCGAAGAAGTCGTCTATCACCGCGTCAAACACCGAGGTGATCAAGACGGTTGATATCCCAACAAGCAAGGCCTTGTACAACTTGCGCGGAAGCCAGGCAACGCTTGCACCGATCGCCGCCAACAGACCAGAGGCCACGGGCAGGACGACGAAAGCCGCGCTGGTGCCATACCCCAGGGTTATGAGTTCGACCATCTTGGGGCTCAGATTGGGGAAGGTATCCCGGAGCTGAGGAAAGATCTCGACAATCAGAGCGAAGGAGGCGAGGAAGAAACCTGCCAGGGCGCCGGCTACGACCGCTTTTGCGACGTCTGCTCCGGAGAGCGGAGCGACTTCGAGTCCTTCGAGGGCTTCTTGCCTGGTGAAGCGATGACCGGCGAAGACGGGGATCGAGAACAGCACGAGATAGCCCATAGTGAGTACGGGGTCGATGATGAAACGTTCGTTGAAGGCTTGGAGCATGCCGATGGCCGACACGTAGATCATGGTCAGCCCGGTGATCGAAGCAACTCCTATGACCTCTCGCAAAGACTCCTTCGCAAAAGTGTTTGCCCGGAGGACCGTCGGCGCCGCTACAGACGTCATACCCGGTCGTCCGATCCCAGGCGTTCACCAAACAGGCCGCTGGGTCGGAATACCAGGACGAGCACCAGGGCCATGAAGGCGACAGCGTCCTTGAGTTGGGTGGCACCCTCGATGCCGAGCCCGCCCAGTATGAGCAAAGGTCCGAGCCCTTCGAACAAGCCAAGCAACACGCCGCCCCCCATGGCACCGGCCATGTTTCCGACGCCCCCCAAAACTGCGGCAGTAAAGGCCTTGATTCCAGGGATGAACCCGGTGAGAAAATTCACCGAGCGGAAGAGCAAGGCCCACATGAGCGCCGCTACTCCTGCCATCGCACCACCAATCGCAAACACGGCAACGATGGTCCTATCGACATTGATGCCCATCAACCCGGCAATTTCCTTGTCCTCGGCAACCGCGCGCACAGCACGGCCGGTCTTGGTCTTAGTCACGAAGTACCAGAGTCCGATCATGGCGACGATGGCGATGATGATCACCGTCAGTTGGGTAGTCCGGATCTCGACACCAAAGATGGTGACCGAGCCGGCGAGGATCTCTGGTGGCGGCGGATAGGTGTTGAAACCGGCTCCGAAGAACCCGGCAAAGCTGTATTGGATGAAAAAGGACATTCCGATCGAGGTGATCAGCGGGATCAATCGAGGCGACCCGCGAAGTCGTCGGTAGGCGACCCTCTCGATAATCACAGCAAGGAGTGTTGAAGTGACCATGGCTACCAGGAGAACGAGGAGCAGAGAAAGGATGGGGTTCGAGTCCCAGATTCCATTCTCGAAGAGCCAGTTGGCTGCGATGAATCCAACCATCGTCCCCGACATGAACACCTCACCGTGGGCGAAGTTGATGAAACCGAGAACGCCGTAGACCATTGAGTACCCCAGCGCCAGGAGGCCGTACATGGCGCCTTGGGAGAGGCTGGAGACGAGCAGGTCGCGCCAGCCTTCAGCGGAGATTCCCTCACCGGCAATGAACTTCTGGATAGATCCGATCAATCCGACAACGATGATGATGATCGCGGCGATTCGGATTGCCCAGAGGAACAGGTCGACCCAACTGAGTCTGAGGGCTCGGCGCTCTCTCTGGCGTGAGTCCTCTGTTTCGGGCGGTTTCTTGGCGGTAGCAGTCACTAAGGGGTTTCCGGTGTTGGGCCTTTATACCAGCGAAAACCCGGCCACGGGTGGCCGGGTTTTCGCTGTCAGTCGGGAATCGCGGCTTAGATCAGCCGATTTCTCCTTTGAAGGTGAATACCACCGGGAGCTGGGTGGAGTCCGTGATCGAAGAATCCTCGTGGATCACGATCTGGACCCCCTGAGCCCCACAGTCGCCAAACTCGTCACACGCCAGGTCACCGGTCATCCCGGCGCCAGAGAATGATGAGAGGCTGTCTCTCAGTGCTTGGCGGTCGATGAACAGACTTCCGTCGTCCAATTCGACTGCCACGTCGTCGATGGCCGCAAGCAGCATCGCCGTGGCGTCATAGGCATGTGCCCAGAAGGCCGCCGTCGGAGCCTCGCCAAACTCGGCTTCATAGGACTTCAGGAAGTCGTTGGCCGATATACCGGTAACTGCATTGGCGTTCTCGCCGAACGCAAGATCCGGACCGGAGAAGTACATCCCCTCCGACTCGGGAATCGCCAGGAAATCTGACACCAGGAGACCATCGGCCCCAACTAGCTGAGTGTTCTCCAATCCCGCAACACCAGCAAACTGTTGGACGACGAAGTCGCCGGCAGGCTGGAAGATCGGGAAATAGGCGGCTTCAGGCGAGCTCTGACCAATTTCGGTCAGAACCGGCGTCATGTCGGTGTCTTCCTTGCCCACACCCACGACCAGGGTGATTGTTCCACCCAGCTCGGTGAAGGCGTCGGCGAATGCCTGGGCGAGACCCTGTGTGTAGGAGTCGCCGTCGTGAATCGCCGCGGCAGTGGCCAGACCAAGTTCGTTGAACACGAACTCGGCGACAGCCTTGCCCTGGAACAAGTCGTTGTGGGCGATCCTGTAGTAGCCCGGCTGGTAGTCGATGCCGGGGGTTCCCTGCAGGTCAGAGGTAAGAGCAGGTGAGGTGTTGGATGGGGAAACCATCACCATGCCCGCGCCACTGATCAGTGGAATCGCAGCGACGGCGGCGCCGGAACACGAAGTTCCGATCACGCCCACGACCTGCTCGTCGGCGACGATGGTTTGTGCTGAAGCCTGTCCGCCCTCACCGCTGCAAAGGTCATCGAGACCGACTCCCATGTTCACGTCGAAGCCCTTGATCTGCCCGAAGTCGTTGATGGCCATCTGGGTTGCCCGCTCATTGGGAATACCCAGGAAGGCGACGGGACCAGAGATCGCTTCCAGTGAGCGAATCTCAATGGGGTCGCCAGGAGCAACGGTCACCGCTCCCAATGGACCTGCCTCGGGCGGCCCCGCCGGGGCCTCCGTTGTTTCCGGGGCGTCCGTTGTCTCGGGAGCCTCTGTGGCATCGGTCGTTTCCGGGGCCTCCGTGGTATCCGTTGTATCGCCGTCACCACAAGCAGCGAGGATGAGAGCGAGCGCGCCAAGAATGGCAAGCAGCCTCATAACTCTGTTGGATTTCATTGTCTTCCTCCATTTGATAGTGACGTGACCACAGGCCACGTCGATCCAGGGACTCTATACGTGTTGTCAGGTTGAGGTCGAAGCAACGGAGATCGGGCCCAGCCCAGTTGGCACTGGTGTGGCATACAGTTGACTCATGGCAAGCGACGTCAGAGTCGTAGAGGACGGTCTCGAGCACCGTCCGCCGGTACGGCACCCAGCTTCGGCATGGGTGTGGTTGGCAACCGGGATTGCGGTTGGTCTCGGCATTGGTGTTTTCCTTTTCACACCAACATCAACGGTCGACGACGAGCTGCTGCCCGTGGCCGCCGCCACGCCGGTGACGACGATAGAAAAACGGGCGAGCCCACCTGGGATCACTGACGCCGTTCCCGGATTTCCCGATGCTCTGGTTGTGATTACGGGTGACGATGGTCAGACTCTCGGTCACATGCTCTGGCCGACCGTTCGGGCCAAGGTGATGCGAGCAATCCCAGGTGACGACTCCGGAGAAGTGAGTTTCGACGCCTCTGGCACATGGATCGCCACGGCAACCCATCTACCCGACGCCGAAGGGTTTGTGCTCTCCATGGGGAAGGCATCGTTTCTCACTCCACTTGTGTCCAACGTTGCCAGTTTCTCCTGGCATGACGAGGAATCCGCCCTTCTTTCATTCACGCAACGCCTGGACGGGCAGTGGCTTCTATGGGTTGTTGGGCCGGCTCGAAACCCTGACCTGATTGCGCGAGGTTTGAAGGACAGAGGTGACGTAGCCGCGTGGGGCGACTGGGGTTGGGCTCTCCAAACCCAATCGGGAGAAGTCACTCTTCTAGCCTCGAGTAGTGAGGTCATCGGGGCTCATGAAGGAATAGTCCTCGATTCCCACCCAACGGGCTGGGTTCTGATCGACAACGATGGGCTGATGCTGGTTTCGACGTCTGGCATGGTGAGGGCCCTTGACACTCTCGAGGATTCGGTTGGCGGTGCCGTCGCCGCCGAGATGTCGCCCGATGGGACCAAAGTCGCTGTGGTGGGCAGAGAAGGACTGAAGGTATTGCCGGTTGATGGAGAGGGTGAAGTGATCCATACATCCTTCACCGCCGAGCCTTCTCAGGTCACGTGGTCGTCTGACTCGAGATTCGTTGTCGTACCGTTGCTGGTTGGTGTCATCTTCGTCGACACCGTTGAGTCTGGTCGCACCTATGAGGATCTGGCGAGTCATCACATTCGGGCAGTGGCCGTGATACCTCTCACCGGTTCTTAGAGTCACCCGATGCCCAATGTCCATGTCCTCACGTCCGGTTATGTAGGCGAGCGAGTCGCTTCCACCGTCTCGCTGATCGAGGCCGAGGGAGCCCTCATCGTTGTCGACCCGGGAATGGTCTCCTCACGTTCGGTCATCCTCGATCCCATCGCCAGGCTCGGCCATCAGGTCGAGGACATCACAGATGTGGTCATCTCCCATCATCACCCCGACCACACCATCAACATCGCCCTGTTTCCCAATGCCCGCGTCCACGACCACTGGGCCATCTACGAGAACGACGTTTGGACCTCACGGGCCGCCGAAGGCTTCGAGGTCGCCAACGGGGTGACCCTCTGGGAGACACCGGGGCACACTGCCCAGGACATCACCACGATTGTCGACGATGGCGACGATGTGGTGGCCCTCACTCATCTGTGGTGGTTTCAGGGGCGGGACCGTCCGATGACCCGCTGGCAACGGACCCCGGTGCGCTGCACAACGGTCGCGAGAGGGTTCTCGGACGGGCCACGTTGATCGTCCCCGGCCATGGCGAGATGTTCGTGCCCGACCAGTCCACTCCCAGATAGCTTTGGCGATGCCAGCGCCGCGCCCGACCGAGGAACTCGCTCCACAGGACGCCTATCTGGCCAGGGCCGAGGGAGCGGTTGTCGACGCGACCGACGGGGGTCTCTTCCTCGACCGAACCGTCTTCTATGCACGTGGCGGCGGACAACCCGGCGACGTCGGAACGATCACCTGGGATGGCGGCTCAGCCGAGGTGATCGACACCGTGCGCAAGAACAGACTGCCCTTTCCACCTACTGGCGGAAGGCTCGGACTCTGCCCGACCCGGGAACTCCGGTCGAAGGAGTTATCGATTGGGAGCGGCGATACATGACCATGAGGACCCACACCGCCCTTCATGCTCTGTCCGGGTGTGGTGTTTCGTGACTTCGGGGCCAGGGTGACCGGTGGAAACATGACACCGGGGGAGGCGCGCATGGACTTCGAGCTGGATGCGATCTCGGTGGAGTTCGGTCGTGAAGTTGAGCGCAAGCTCAACGAGGAACTGGTGCGGGGTTATCCCACCGAGATCCTCGTCATGGCACGCGAAGAGGCCCTCAAGGACCCTGACCTGATCAGGACCAAGGTGAATCTGATTCCCGAATTCGTGAAGGAGATCAGGATTGTCGACATTGTGGGGCTCGATCGCCAGGCCGACGGCGGTACCCATGTGGCCTCGACCCTCGAAGTGGGCCAGATCGAGGTCGTCAAGACGGAGTCCAAGGGAAGGGCGAACAAACGGATGCGAATCCGGATTGTCACCGTCTAGCTACTAGAGCCTGGTAGCTAATACCCCACAATGCTCGATTTCATCCTTGGGTTGATCCTCGCCGGACTTCTCGTGCGCGGCTGGCTCCGTGGGTTCGTCAGAGAGATCCTGGATCTGATAGGTCTTGTCGGCGGCCTCTGGATCGCCTTCAAGTTGAGCGCTCCCTTCGGCGACTTTCTGACCCGCAGCTTCGGCGTGACGCCGGAGGTCGCCCGGATCGGAGCAGGTATCGCTCTCTTCGTCCTATTTGGTGTCTCGCTGAGCGTGGCGGCTCACTATCTGTCGAAGGTCATGAACTTGCCGGGGTTGAGCATGGTCAACCGTGTTGGTGGGGCTGCAGTCGCCTTCGGGTGGGGGATCGCTCTCGTATTGGTGGTGGTCAATGTCGTGAGGGTTCTTCCCATTCCGGACGGGTGGGAAACCCAGTTGGAGGAGTCGACGATGGTCGAGGCAATCGCCGGGCCTGACGCCCTTCCCCAGCAACTCTTCGACAGTCTCGCCGGTGATAGCGCGCTCACCGCCCTCTCCTCGATCCAGGACATCTTCGGGACCAGCCGGGCCGTACCCGAAGAAGGCCAGGTGTTGTCGATCCCGCCTGCGGCCCCGGACGAGATCAGACAGGTCAGAGACGAAGCGGAGGAGATCGTCGAGGAGATCAATCGCTTCCGCACTGGTCTCGGTCTCCGTCCTCTTCTCCAGAGTGACGGTATCGGCGAGGTCGCCGAGAAAAAGGCGACCGCCATGTACACCTCGGGAAGGCTTTTCCGGGGGACCAGCTGCTCGCTCGATCTGACCGAAGCCGGAGTCCGAACCGCGGTCTGCGAGGAGGTGGTGGCGTTGGCCGGCACGGCATTGGGCGCCCTCGACGGCATTCTCGACTCGGAGTCGGGTAACGCCGTATTATCCGACCCCGCCTACGACCGCACCGGAATCTCCGTCGTCGACGGCCCTACCGGCCGCCTCGTCGTGGTCGTCCTCGGCGGTTGAAACCCACAACCTGAGGTAGTTAGGCCCATATCCGGGCGTAACTACCTCAGGTTCGCGAGAATGAGGCCAAAGCGGCGATGACCGTCACGGCAGCGGAAGGAGATCAGGCTCGACCCAATGCTGTTTTGCCTCCGCACTGTTGACGTTGGACCAGTGACGGTTTGGCAAAAGAGGGTCGCGAAGGTCAGGCCAGGCTTCGAGGGCCTCATCCAATGTCGTGACACCCTTGTTGGAAACCCGCACATGAGCCAGGAGCCTGATCCAGAAGATGGTGGCAGTGCAGTTGTACTTCCCCGGGTTGCCCCCAACCTCGGCGACGTGTCTGATCGTGAGATTGGCCACGTCTTCCGCGTTGTCGACGCTGCTCGCCTCGTCGAGCAAGGCCCATGCAAAACGGAGATGGGACTCGTGGCCGAAGTGATCTCCGGTCTTGACCTCATTGAGCAGACGGAGACCGTCGCCCAGATCGAGCCCAGTCATTCGCCAGAGGCTGCGAGGTCTGCCAACTCCCGGAAAGAGACGTGGAGAGCTTCGATGAAAGCCTGTGTGTCGGGCAGAGCGGCGTAGTCCGCCTGAATTCCCCACAGCAGCTTGCCGTTGTATGAGAAGAGAGCGAGACCGATGCCATGTTGAGCCCACAGCGGCACCATCGGGTAGTTGCCCAACATCTCTGATTCGAGCAGATACATGGGGAATTGGGGGCCTGGGATGTTGGTCACGGTCATGTTGAAAGGACGGATCTTCGAGCCAACCACCCTGTTGGCCAAGGAGAGAAGGGTGATCGGAGTCCCGGAGCTGAGTTCGACGATGGTGGCTGCTCCGAGCGCCTGATTGGTGTCTTTGAGATTGCGGGTCCGCTCCTTGATGAGGTTGTAGCGGGTGCCAGGGTCCTCCTCACCGATGGGCAATTCGACCAGCCACATGGCGATCTGGTTGCCCAGCTTGCCCATCTGATCGGCACTTCGTGTGGACACCGGGTTCATGGCCCGAAACTCGGCTCCGGTCGGATCGAAGTCCCGGTCATCGATCAGAAACCTGCGTATCGCGCCGGTGGCGGTAGCCAACACGACGTCGTTCACCGAACCGCCGAGGGTGTTCTTGACATCCTTGACCTCGTCCAGGTCCATGTCGGTCCAGTCGAATCGCCTGTTCGGCCCGATATCGGGGTTGAGAGGGGTCCGACCCGAGGGAGTCAGCCAGCCGGAGCGAAGTGACGTGAGTGCGGCTATCGACTTGTCGAGAGTGCGGTCCGTGATCCTCATGCCATCCCGCATCCTCTCGCCGAGACTCGTGAGACCATCGAGGATCCGCCGGGTGAATCGAGCCGCCTCGGCCACCGCAAGCTGAGTCGGTGTCGGCGCCGGGCGTGGGGTCCAATCGGGTGTCTCCTCCATAGCCCCGTCGGGGATGATGTTGAGGAGGATGGTGGTCAGGTCTACACCGGAGAGGCCGTCGATCATGCAATGGTGAATCTTGACGATGAGGGCGAATCGGTCATCGCTCATTCCCTCGATTACCCACATCTCCCAGAGGGGTTTGTTCCTGTCGAGCTTTATCGAGACGATCCGGCCTGCCAGCTCCTTCAGTTGCTTGTCGGAGCCAGGGCGGGGGAGAGAGGTGTGGCGGACGTGATAGTCGAAGGTGAACTCGGCGTCGTCGACCCAGACCGGACGGCGGTCGTAGGGGACCCACTCGAGACGCTGGCGATAACGCGGGATGTATTGGAGTTTGGACCTGACGTGGTCCCGGATTCTCTCGATGTCGATCCCGCCGTCCACCCCCTTCAGCGGGGATGCGTCGAACAGTGCTACTCCGGCCACATGCATGTGGCTGGTTCGAGATTCGAGGGCGAGAAAAGACGAATCCAGATAGCTGAGAGGTTCGTAGTGAAAGTCACTCATGATGAGACGCTGAGGTTACGCAAGATTCCCCGTTGGCGATAGACGAGCTTTCGCAGGTTCGGGCGGAATGTCTTTACCCTTCTACTGGTTCAAAGCCCTGGTGAGCAAATTGACCGATTACCCCAACCCAAGCCTGACCAGTGTGGCGGGTGTCGAAGCCTGGATCGAAGAATCCGTGTGGCGTGAGACCGACCGTCCAGACCGGTTTGGCGTGGAAGCCGAGGCCTTCCCGATCGTCGTCGACCACGGCCGGCCTCGGGGTCGAATCCGGCTGCGTGAGGGAAGCCCATCGGTGTTGAGCGTGCTCGACGAGGTGGCCGCGACCCACTCGGCGGTGATAGAGCGATCAATGGAGAAACTTGTCTATCCCACCAGCTCGGGCGGTCGGATCACATTCGAGCCCGGTGCCCAGATCGAACACGCCACCGCACCCGGCGACACCGTGCTCGAGGTGGTTTCCGAGCTAGAAGAAGTGTGGGACTTGATGCGCGCCGGCTTTTGGTCCTATCAGGTCTGCCTGCTCAGTCTCGGGGTGGACCCCTGGAACGATGCAGAACGCATTCCCCAGCAGCTAGACAAAGGGCGCTATGAGGCGATGGCAGCCCATTTCGGTTCTCGAGGGTCTGCCGGAGCGGAGATGATGCGCAACACCTGCGCGTTTCAGGTGAGTCTCGACGCCGGAAGAGGCACCACACGGCAGGAGCGCTGGGTGGTGGCCAATCTCATCTCGCCGATCCTCACGGCGATGTTTGCCTCCAGCCCCGATTTCGGAGTCCGCTCGTCCAGGGCGAGAACCTGGCAAAGGCTGGACCCTACCCGAACCGGTTTTCCGAAGTGGGAGCGAATCGATGACGTCGACCCGATGAGGGACTTGGTTGAGCGAGCGCTCAAAGCCGACGTCATCTATCTCAATCGAAATGGCGTGACCACCCGCGGCCGAAAGGGATGGACTTTCGAGGACTGGGTCGAGGGAGGCCATCCCACGGCGGGGAGTCCGACTCCTGCCGATCTGGATGTCCACCTGACGACCCTTTTTGCCGAGGTCCGTCCACGAAACGGAACACTCGAGTTTCGTGGCATTGATGGGATGCCTCAGCGGTGGTGGCACGTCCCGCTTGTCATCGTTGGTGGGTTGCTTTATGACCCTTCAGCCAGACAAAACGCGATGGAGCTGCTGGAACCAATCGCTTCTCGACTCAACGAAACCTGGGCTACCGCAGCCCGAAAAGGACTGCATGATCCCGAACTCAGGCTGTTGGCACGAAGGGTCGCCGAACTGGGCCTGACCGCAGCGCGAAGGGACCCCGACCGATTCGATGTCCACCTCACAGACTCGACCGAGGCGTTCCTCGACGATTTCACCTTCCGGGGCCGCAGCCCCGCTGACGATCTGTTTCCCCTGCTCGACGACCCGCGGGCCGCTCTCGCCTGGACTGATCCTGACCATGTGATGAAAGGTGCCGCATGACCACCGACATTCGCGGGGATCAATTGCCCGAAGTCGAGGCCCGTCGTCGTCTGGCGGCTGGCCTGAAGCTATATCGAAAGCGGACGAGGCATCTGATCGATCCACTCAGCTACGACGACGTCCATCGTCAGCAGTCGTCGATCATGAGTCCTTTGGTTTGGGATGTCGGTCATATCGGCAACTTCGAGGAGTTCTGGCTGCTTCGAGAACTGGATGGACGGGCGCCACACGATCCTCTCTACGACGAGATGTACAACCCGTTCGACAACCCGCGATGGACAAGGGGAGATCTGCCGCTGTTGGATCGGGATGAGGCTGTTGAGTACTCCGACGAGGTTCGCGGCGATGCGTTGGCGATCCTGGAGCGTGTCGACCTCGATCCCAACGATCCGCTGCTTCGTGACGGCTATGTGTTCAAGATGGTCATTCAGCACGAGGCGCAACATCACGAGACCATCCTTCAGGCCCTCGACCTTCGAGAGGACCTCGAGCCGTATGCCGTGGCCGGTTTTGCTCCACCCCGGCATGAGAGCGCGGTGGATGACTCCGAGCAGATCCGTATTCCTGGCGGGCCATTCCTGGCGGGCACAGACGAGCGAACCGAGTCCTACGACAACGAGCGTCCCCAACATTGGGTAGAGGTCTCCGCCTTTGGGATCGATCGGTTTCCTGTCACCAATAGGCGATTCGCAGAATTCGTCGAGGCCGGTGGGTATGACCGCCGGGACCTGTGGACCTCCGACGGCTGGGATTGGCGGACGGACGAAGATGTCGAGGCTCCCCAGGGGTGGATTCGCCAGGTTGGCGGCGGCTGGCTGATCCGTCGGTTTGGGCACATCCTCGACCTCGATTTGTCTGAGCCTGTCCAGCACGTGTCGTTCCACGAGGCGGAGGCGTTCGCTCGATTCGCCGGTGGCCGTCTGCCGACGGAGTTCGAGTGGGAGAAGACAGCATCGTGGGGACCCGAGGCGACAACACCGAGAATCTACCCGTGGGGCTCCACAGCTCCTTCGTCGGAGCTTGCCAACGTCGGTCAGGCACGTTGGGGACCTGCGCCGGTGGGTAGCTATCCGTCGGGGGTGTCCGCCTATGGAGTCGAGCAGCTTCTCGGCGATGTCTACGAGTGGACATCCTCGCCATTCGTCGGCTACCCGGGCTTCTCGGCTTTTCCATATCCCCAGTACTCGGAGGTGTTCTTCGACGACGCCGATTACCGCGTGCTTCGTGGCGCATCCTGGGCGACCTCAACAGCGGTCACTAGAAGCAGCTTTCGGAACTGGGACTACCGGGTGAGACGGCAGATCTTCTCCGGAATCCGTCTCGCCTGGGACGTCTAGTGACAGGCCGCTAGATGTGTCGCCTCGCTGGATACGTGGGGGATGATCCCCTTCCGCTGTCGGCTGTTCTCTACGACCCACCTCACTCTTTACAGCAGGCGGCCTACGCGCCAAAGGAGCTGTTGTGGGGTCATGTGAATGTCGACGGGACAGGTGTGGCGTGGTGGGTGGATGGTCGTGTGGAGCCACTTCGCTACATCACGGACAAATCACCGTGGTCTGACCCAAACCTGACGGACCTGGCGCCGATCCTCAGTGGAACTCCCGTACTGGCAGCGGTTCGCTCGGCCACTCCCGGCATCCCCCATGGCCCCCAGAACGTGGCCCCATTCGTGTCGGGCGGGCTCGCCGCTGTCCACAACGGGTGGATAGGGGGGTTCCGCGACGGGGTGGGTCGCTCGCTTCTCGACACTTTGTCAGACGCCAGATTCGGTCAGGTCACTTCGATGAATGACTCTCTGGCTCTCTTTCACCTCGTTGGCCAACAGATCGATGATGATTCCGGCATGGAGATCTCCGATGCCGTCGCCGAGGTCATCCGACGCGTTGCAAAGACGGTGGTTGCCGCCGACCGTGCCGCGGCGCTCAATCTGGTGGTTGCCTCCGAGTTGGGGATTGTCGCGGCCAGGACGTCTGCCGGAAGTGAAGTCAACTCGCTCTATACGCTCAGGACCGACCACGGCAACTGGGTGGCGTCGGAGCCACTTGACGCCTCCGACCCTTGGGAGCGAGTCCCGGAGCACAGTTTGGTGATTCTCACCGAGGAGAGCATCGAAACCGTTTCCTTGGATCACGAGGGAGTCCCATGAGAGCCGGGGGAGATGCGCCTGTGACGGTGGCCCATCTCACCGCTCCCACCGATCACCGGGCCCAGATGATCGAGGATGTTGGTCACGGTTTGACGGCCTACCGCAAACATCTCGGCTCCAAGTACTTCTATGACGGCCGGGGGTCCGAGTTGTTCGACGAGATAACCCGGCTACCCGAGTACTACCTGACCAGAGCCGAGACCGAGATTCTGTCTGAACGGGCCGAAAGCATCATGGTCGAGGTTCAACCAGACGAATTGATCGAACTTGGCTCCGGTTCGTCGGACAAGACCCGAATGCTGATCGAGTCGATGCATAGGAACAGCAGCGGACGCCGTTACGTCCCTGTTGACATCTCTGAGGAGGCGCTGCGTGCTGCCGCCTTGCGTCTCTGCGATGACTACAGATGGCTCGAGGTCGAGGGTCTGGTAGGTGACTACGTTCCCGATCTCGGCAAGATAAGACGAAGGGGACGTCGACTCATCGTCTTTCTCGGCTCGACGATCGGCAACTACGTCCCGACGCTCCGCCATTCGCTGCTCCGCTCTGTTGTCGCTGCTCTGGAGCCGGGGGACGCTTTCTTGCTTGGCCTCGACCTCGTCAAGGACGAGGAGACGATGATCGCCGCCTACGACGACTCTCAGGGAGTGTCGGCCGAGTTCAACAAGAACATCCTCCACGTCATCAACCGGGAGTTGGGTGGTGACATCCCGGTGGAGGCCTTCGAGCACGTGACCCGGTTTGATCGCGAGTTGTCATGCATGTCACAGAGTCTGCGAGCCTCACGCGATGTTGTTGCCAATATCCGCGCCCTCGACCTGGCTGTCACTTTCGTTGCCGGGGAGGAAATCCACACGGAAGTCTCCTGCAAGTTCTCCAGGACTCAGGTCGAGCGAGAGTTCGACGCCGCCGGAATGCGGCTCAACCACTGGTACACCGATAACGGCGATCGTTTTGCAGTCGCTATTGGGTCGCTCCAAACCCCTCCTTGAAAAAGCCGCTCGTGGGTTGCGGGCAAATCGGTCCGTCCTGAATGGGTCGACCGATCCAACTACCTTTCAGCTATGACCGATCGCCCGTCGGGAACCGTCACCTTTCTGTTCACAGACATCGAGGGAAGCACCGATCTGCTTCAGCGTCTTGGTGATGAATACGCCGATGTGCTTGCCTCGCATTTCCAGATCTTGCGAGCGGCCATCGATGGACACGGTGGGACAGAAGAGAGCATCGATGGAGATTCCCTTTTCGCGGTTTTTCCCAGTGCTGTTGAAGCCGTGGGCGCCGCCATTGATGCCCAGCGCCAGCTGAGCGAATACGACTGGTCCGAGGGAAGCCGAGTCTTGGTTCGCATGGGTCTCCACTCTGGAGAAGCCACTTATGGACAGGACGGCTATGTCGGTCTTGACGTGCACCGGGCTGCGCGAATCTCCACGGTGGCCCACGGTGGTCAGATTGTCTCATCGGCCAGCACCACGACGCTGGCCGCCCAGGCCACGCCACCGGAAGTGTCCTTTCGACCCCTTGGTGATCATCGTCTCAAGGATCTCAGAGAAGCCGAGCAACTCTCGCAGGTCGTGGCACCCGGTCTGGGCACCGAATTTCCTCGCTCGACGTTGTGCCCCATAATCTTCCGATTCATCTCACCAACTTCGTCGGCAGGAAATCCGAGCTCGCCGAGGTTGGCCGGCTTCTTTCTGACAGCCGGCTGGTGACTCTCACGGGTGTCGGCGGAACGGGAAAAACACGATTGGCCCTCCAGTCTGCAGCGGAGGTCGTGCACGACTTCCCGGACGGTGTCTGGGCAGTGGACCTGGCGCCTGTAGCCGAGGATGAAATGGTAGACAACGCCTTGGCCGCAGCAATGGGAGTCAGAGATCAGCCGGGTCGCTCATTGATCGAGACCATCGGAGATGTGCTCCTCAGCAAGAAAACGTTGATCGTATTCGACAACTGCGAGCACGTCCTCACAGTCTCCGCTGAGTTGGTTTCCTCAATCCTGCAATCAGCTTCCGGGGTCAAAGTGCTCACCACAAGCCGTGAGGCGCTCGGCGTGACCGGTGAAGTGACGTACCCCGTGCCATCTCTAAGGGCACCGCCCTCCTCCGCAACCTCTGCGGAAGAGCTGATGGGTTGCGACTCCGTTGTGTTGTTCGAGGACAGGGCCGCCCTCGCCCGGCCCGAATTCAAGGTCACAGATGCCAACGCACCAGCCGTTGCCCAGATCTGTCGGAGACTTGACGCCGTGCCGCTTGCCATCGAGTTGGCCGCCGCTCGGGTGCGCGTCCTCTCGCCTGGCGAGATTGCCGGTCGGCTCGATGACAGGTTCCGGCTGCTCACTGGTGGCGATCGGACTGCAATGCCACGGCAGCAAACCCTTGAAGCAACGGTGACATGGAGCTACGACCAGCTCTCGGAGGAGGAGCGGCTCATGTTCTCTCGTCTGGCTGTCTTTGCGGGGAGCCTCGACCTTCGGGCGGCCGAAGAAGTGGCGGGATTCGATGGGATTGAGAAGAACGAGGTACTTGATCTGGTGACGGGCCTCATTGAGAAGTCGATGCTTGTCGTCCAGAGCGACGATGAAGCCGGTACGAGGTACAGGCTCCTCGAGACTCTTCGCCAGTACGCCCGGAGCCGTTTGGTTGAAAGCGGAGACGTGGAAGATCTCCGTCGGCGGCACGCCCGGTATTTCGCTGACCTGGCGGAAAAGGGCGACGAGGAACTGCGTGGCCCCGGTCAGTATGAAGTGTTTCGTGGGTTGGAGAGGGAGCACTCCAACTTCACTGCTGGACTTACCTGGAGCCTCGGTGCCGGCGAGTCGGAGCTGTTCTTGAGACTCACAGGCGCTCTTGGCTATCTCTGGGGCGAGATTGGCCACTGGGAGGAGGCCCGTCGGTGGCTGTTCGCTGCGCCGGTTTCCGACGACACCCAGCCTGCGGACCTCAGGGCCAAGGCTCTCGTGGCCGCGGTCCCAGTGACGGTGCCAGAGGACCCGGCGCGTGGCCGAAAAATTGCCGAGCAAGCACTGGATCTCAGCAAGACTGCGGGTGACAAACATCTTGCCGCAGGCGCTCTCCGTGCAATGGGAGATGCCACGATTCATATGTTTCTGCTGGAAGAGGCCGCGTCGTTGCTCGAGCAGTCATTGGCAATCTCGAGGCTTCTTGACGACCGATGGGGAGAGGCGGGTGCCCTCGCGTCACTCGCCAACGCCCTCAGTAGCGACGAGCCTGATCAGGCGGCGGAGTTGAGCGAACGATCTCAGCGCATCTTCGAAGACCTTGGTGACGAACTGCAAGCCGCCGCGAGTCTCTACCTCATGGCATCGATCGCCAATGGAAACGACCGAGCCAGTCAGGCAGTCGAGCCGAGCGGCAAAGCCCTCGGCCTCTATCGCAAGCTAGGGGCGGTGGTCGGCCAGGGTCACTCGCTCGATCAATTGGGACGGGCTATGACCTTTCTGAGTCGGTGGGCTGAGGCCAGGGAAGCGTTTCTGGAGAGCCTCACTCTGCTCAACGAAGCGGGCGATGCACATTGTTCGGCTCGAGTTCAGCGCCACCTCGGAATGCTCGACCTTTACGATGGCCAACTCGAATCTGCCAGGGAGCGACTTCGTGAGGCGCTGGTGGTGAGCCTTCGAGTCGACGACAGACTCAGCGCGGTGGCTGCGATGGAGGGCATTGGACACCTGGCCGCGATGCAGGAATCTGCCGAGAGAGGCGCCGCGCTTTTTGGTGCGGCCAGCATCATGCGTGACGCGATCAAGGTCATCCGGTCATTCGACGAGAGGTGGTTTCGAGATCGCGGTCTCGAAGAACTCCACAAACAACTCGACGAGCGATCGTTCACCGCAGCCTGGGAACGTGGTGCAAGCATGAGCCCTGACGAAGCGGTCGCCTATGCCCTCGAGTGAGGAGATCGAAGTTAGGCTTTCGCCGCCATGAGCGAATCCGCCAGGAAGACGTCATCATCGAGCTTCGTCTGGGGTGGGCTCTCAATCCTGGCGGTGATCGTCGTGTTTGTCGTACTCTGGGAGGGGTACAAGTTCATCTGGACCGCCCTGGAGTGGACCGAGCCGGTGAACCCGTCCGATCGGATTTTGCCTCACACGTGGACCATCGTCGGCGCATTGTTCCAGCCGGCCCAGCGGGGTGGTCCGATTCTTCTGTTTGTCGAGGTAAAGGCTGCGATTTTTACCCTGCGGGAGGCGCTGGTGGGTTTTCTCATCGGTGGGTCAATCGGTTTCGGGCTCGGTGTCCTCTTCGTCCGGTCACAGACTGCCGAGAGAGCGTTCATGCCCTATGTGGTCGCTTCCCAGACCGTGCCCATCCTGGCCATCGCCCCGATGGTGGTGGTGTGGGGCGGCAAGCTGGACATCCCACAGTGGTTGACGGTCTCGATAATCGCCGCGTTCCTGACTTTCTTCCCGGTCGTCATCAACACGATGCGAGGTTTGCGCTCACCCCAACCGACGGCAGTCGAACTAATGCGGTCTTATGCAAGCTCGCCCCGAGAGACATTGTGGAAACTCCAGGTGCCCGCCGCGATGCCCTACATCTTCACGGCTCTGAAGGTGTCCGCTGCCGCCAGCGTGATCGGTGCCATCGTTGGTGAGTTGCCCGCAGGGTTCAGGGGAGGATTGGGTCGTGACTTGCTTCAATTCTCCCAGCAATTCACTGCCGCTCCGCAAAAGCTGTTTGCTGCTGTGATCATCGCCGGTCTCGCCGGGATGGTCTTCGTCGGCGTGGTCACTCTGGTAGAGCATCGTCTTGTGGCTGCTGCCAGGAGGCAGTCGACGTGACCAAGGTCGTGGACGCTCGTGGAGTTGGTAAGACGTTTGGCACTAGCGACGAAGCAGTTCAGGCCCTCGCCGGCATTGACTTGGAGATGGAGACTGGTGGTTTCATCTCGCTGATCGGCCCCTCCGGATGTGGCAAGTCGACGCTTCTCAGGCTTATCGCCGACCTTGTGGAGCCAACATCTGGAGAGTTGTTGGTCAACGCCAAGTCGCCATCCCAGGCCCGGCTCGACCGTGACTACGGCATGGTGTTCCAGTCGGCGACTCTCCTCGACTGGCGAAGCGTTCGTAAGAACGTCGAGTTGCCGCTGGAGATCATGGATGTGACAGCCGACGAGCGGTCGGAGCGTGCCTTCGAGATGCTGGAACTGGTCGACCTCGGCCAATTTGCGGACCATTACCCCTGGCAGCTCTCCGGTGGCATGCAGCAGCGGGTGGCGATCGCCCGGGCTCTGGCCTTTCGTCCGTCTCTGCTGTTGATGGACGAGCCCTTCGGCGCCCTTGACGAGATGACACGGGAGCTGATGCAGCAGGAGGTGCTCAGACTCTGGGGGGAGACCGGGATCTCGGTTGTGTTCGTAACCCACTCGATTCCCGAAGCCGTGTTCCTCTCCACCCGTGTGCTGGTGATGACACCCCGGCCGGGGAGGATCAAGACGGAGATTGCCATCGACCTGGGGGTCGAGCGTGATCTGAAAACCCGTGAGAATTCTCGATACTTCGAGTTGATCACCGAGGTCCGTGAAGCGCTGCGCGGGGAGGAGTCATGACCGAGCGCGACGACATCATTGGGGAGAGCCACGAGACGGATGTTCTGAGCGCTTTCGAAGGTGATGTTCCCACAGGTGGTCGAACGCCCGCGGCGATCAGGGAGTTCGGCGGCAAGTACCTGCCGGCTTTGATCTCCTTTCTCGTGGTGATTCTGCTTTGGGAGGGTTTGACCCGTCTCCTTGGGATAGAGACGTTTGTTCTCCCGAAACCGAGCGAGATCATCTCGAGCTTCATCGAGACATGGGATGTGGTGTGGAGCGCCGGGTTCAAGACCCTCTTTGAAGCCGTGGGCGGCTTTGTCATCGGGGTGTCGGCTGCCCTGCTCACTTCGTTGGCAGCGGCGCGCTGGGTGGGTTTTCGGGAAGGCATGCTTCCCATTGCAATCGCGGCCAACGCCACACCAATTGTTGCATTGGCCCCGATCTTCAATAACTGGTTCTCCATCACAAGTCCCCTTTCGAAGATGGCTGTGGTTGCGGTGGTGGTCTACTTTCCGGTGATGATCAACACCACGCGGGGTTTGCTGGAGGTTGATCCATCTGAGCTCGAGTTGATGCGGTCGGTGGCTGCGACTCCGACCGAGACGATGCGTCGGGTGAGGATCCCTCATGCCCTTCCGTTCCTCTTT